>Ga0302325_10007213_pt1 | contig 24728 bp, 24 predicted proteins | sample Palsa_T0_2_FD_201948 | JGI IMG/M metagenome (GOLD analysis project Ga0302325, IMG submission 201948) | Peat permafrost microbial communities from Stordalen Mire near Abisko, Sweden - Palsa_T0_2 | ecosystem: Environmental > Terrestrial > Soil > Palsa > Peat permafrost | place: Sweden: Abisko... | reverse complement strand
GCTCAAGACCCGGATCTCCACCGCTTCCTCCGCCACCAGCATGAGGCCCTCCACTGCGGAGTACCCCACGCCGGGGTGGGTCAGTTTTCAATCGGCGACCCGGGTCAGTTTTGCACCGGCGGCTACAGCTCGGACTGCATCGCTAAAAGTGCGAGTGGTCTCCGCGAACGAGGCGGGCCTGATTTACCGCCTGCGTATGCTAGGTAGTCGCTGACAGCAGATGGACCAACGAGTTTGGATCGTTTGGCACCGCTGCAGATATGGCGGTCAACGCCTCCTAATGCAAGCTGGACACAGAAGCCAAGGGCAACGCTGGAAGAATTGATTTAAAAGGGTTGGTCGGCACGGACCGGGAGTTTCTGCGTGAGCTAATCCGGGCGACCCTGCAGGAAGTGCTGGAAGCCGAAATGACCGACGCCCTGGGGGCGGCCAAGGGCGAACGCACGGCGGGCCGCAATGGTTATCGTTCGGGCTACCACGAGCGCAGCTTAATCACCCGGGTAGGCAAGCTGGAACTACGCATACCGCAGGATCGCACGGGGCGGTTTTCGACCGAGCTGTTCGAGCGTTACCAGCGCTCGGAGCGCGCGTTGGTGGCGGCGCTGGCGGAGATGTACGTACAAGGAGTCTCGACCCGCAAGGTCAAGGCGATTACCGAAGAGTTATGCGGGCATAGCTTTTTGGCATCCTCCATCAGCACGATCAACAAACGCCTGGACCAGTTCGCGGCGCGACCTTTGAACGAAGCCTTCCCTTACCTGATCGTGGATGCCCGCTACGAGCGCGTACGCGAGGCCGGGGTGATCGTCAGCCATGCCGTGCTGATTGCCATTGGCATCGACTGGGACGGCCGCCGCCAGATCCTGGGGGTCGAACTCGCCAATCGGGAAAGCCGCTCGAGCTGGAGCGAGTTTCTGCGCGGACTCAAGGCGCGCGGGCTAAACGGCGTGGAGCTGGTGGTCTCCGACGATCACGCGGGGCTTAAGGCGGCGATTCGTGAGATCTTGCCGGAAGCCGCCTGGCAGCGCTGTTATGTCCATTTCTCCGCAACGCCCTGGACTACGTACCGCGCAAGGTCGATGACGACTGCCTCCAAGAGTTGCGCTGGCTTTACGCCCGCCGTGATTTGGCCGAAGCACGCAGCGATCTGACGGCCTGGCTGGCGCGGTGGGCAGGCAAATACTCGCGGCTCACCGCCTGGGTCGAGGAGAACCTTGAAGAAACGCTCAGTTTCTATCGACTCCCACGCCAGCATCACAAGCATCTCAAGAGCACCAACATGAGCGAGCGCTTAAACGAGGAAATTAAACGCCGCACCCAGGTGGTGCGGATCTTTCCCAATGCGCAGAGCTGCCTGCGCCTGATCCGTGCCCTGGCCGTCGAGACTCACGAGAACTGGCTTGAGCAGCATCGTTATCTGAACATGGAGGAATTACGCGAACACAAAAACCTCACCATGCGGCAAGCTGCTTTAACCCCGCCCCGGGCGCTGCGCCGAGCTCTCCCTAAAGGGCTCCGCTCCGCGCCCGCAGCTTCACGGCGCCCGCATACCCATGACCCCTTTTTGCTGAACTTGACGCACACAACTAACGAAATCACCGGTTCATCCTCGTCCTTTCCGGCGCGATGAGGATTTGAAAAGCTGAGACAAAGGTCACCCGGTCGTACTTTATTGTTCTCCTCTAAGTAGCTATTCATCAAATAGTCAGTCGCAGATCCACCTGAGTCAGACGTCACATCATCGCCTGAAGAAGTGCGCAAGGGGCCGCCTGTTTGGTCAGCACTCTCCTGGAGGAAGATTCTCTATCTATCGCGTCATAAACAAGTTTAGTAAACCGATCTCTTCTACCTTGAGCTATTACAACTACTTACCTACACGGGCACGCTCTTTGCGTCTGCGCAGAACGATTTCTTCTAGCTCTGGGAGGAGCATCTACATGAGTACCCGTCTTTGCGGCCCATTTGGGCTGCGCGCCGGATTGCGTCTTGCGATCCTGGTAATGAGTATCTGCGCAGTAGTCACTTACCATTCAACACCTGTAGCCGCGTCCCCAATTACGCTGCCAAAACCGCCGACATCTACAATTCCTAAATTACCATTTGGATCGAGATTCCATCTGCTCGATGCCACCATCGACGAGGTACAAACCGCGATCAGACTACATCAGCTAACCTGCACTGATCTTGTGGAGCTCTATCTCGCGCGAATCAAGGCCTACAACGGGGCTTGTGTCACCCCGACCACGACGGCTGGGCAACTCGGACCCGTCGATCTTATAGAGGACGCCGGACAAGTGAACGCCCTGATGACTCTCAATCTTAGGCCGGCGCATCGACTTCAGTTTGGCTTCGACGCGCACCACGCGCGCAGCCAGACCGATTTGGTAGATGATGATCCGAACATGCCCGACGCACTGGAAACAGCCGCCGCCGAAGACGCCTCGTTTCAGAGAACTGGCAAGATGGGACCGTTGTTCTGTGTTCCGATGGGAATCAAAGACGAGTACGACACTTTCGATATGCGCACGACGAGCGGTGCTGACGCTCCCTACACCAATGATCGCCCGCCGAAGGATTCTGTTTTTGTCCAACGGTTGCGCAACGCCGGAGCGATCATTCTGGCAAAAACCAATATGGGCGAATATGCCTCCGGCAGTGACCGTAGCTCCTGGGGCGGCGTTGAATGCAATGCTTATGACAGCACTCGCAGCGCGGGTCACTCGAGCACCGGAGTCGGGCTATCAGTCACCACAAACATGGTGATGTGCGGGATCGGCGAAGAATCGGGCGGATCGATTATTCATCCCGCGAACTGGAGCGACGATGTCGGCATCGCGCCTACTCAGGAATTGGTACCACGCACCGGTATGATCCAAGCGTCACTATTCAATGATCGCGTCGGTCCGATCTGTCGTACCGTGCGTGACACGGCGGAGGTACTCGATGTCATTGCCGGTTATGATCCGAGTGACGAGCTGACCGCGTTCAGCATCGGCCAGCTTCCGCAACAGAGCTATGCTTCTTTCACCAACACTCCTATTTTCAAGAACCCATTGCCGCTTAAAGGTATTCGAATCGGAGTGCTGCGCGAATGGGACGTGGCCTGGACCCCTTCCGACCAGGAGTCGGTCGATTTGTTCGAGGACGACATCCAGGAGTTCAAGAAGCTTGGTGCGACTATTTTCGATCCGGGCGCTGGAAATAATTTGTTTGACGACGTGATTCCGCAACTCTATCCGTATCTTGAGCCTGCCGCAGCGGCCACGGCAGGGATCGATACCTCAATTCCGGGGCTTTTGAATCTATGGTTTGACGTTTCGCTCTTCCCGTCGTCTGTCGATGCACCTAACATCCGGGCCCTCCCCTCGAATGGCCCGTCTTCGGGAGAACTGACCTATGTTCTGGGTAGATATTTGAGAGGCCGCGATGATTCGAACATCCAGACCATCAGCGATCTCGCCACCAAATCGACTTTCTGGAACGATCCGAACTTCGGTAGTTCGGAGCAGAGTAGCTTGGCGAGCGCTGCTACCGTCGCGACCCTGGACACAGCCGCTAAGGAGGTTCGGCGCTTTACTCTGAAGCAAATCGTTCTTCAGGAACTTGCCAAGAACAATCTCGATGTAATTATCGCACCGACCACGACTATCCCGCCGTATGTACTCACCGGCATCACCGAGCCCACCGTCCACGGACGTCCCGACAACGGATACTCAACTTTAGGAGCCAATGGAATTCCGGAGCTGACCGTGCCCGCCGGGTTCACAACTGTTTCGTACGACCGCACACGAGCGGCTCCGACCGTGCCGGTGAAGGTATCTGCCACGCTGCCGTTCGGTATCCTGCTTCAGGGCGCCCCGTTCAGTGAACCGATCCTACTGCAAGTCGCCGAGGCATTTGAACAGGACACCAACGCGCGGGTGCCTCCGCCCTTGTTTCCGCCGCTTCCGGGAGAGCCTTAGAAACGAGTTGGCAGTTCGTCTACAGCGCCCGCTGCTCAGATTGCTAGGTGGTTTCTTAAGGCAATGGCTGATTACCATCGCGGCTGGGGCTATTCTGCCCCAGCCGCGGACGGCAGGATCGTGGAAGTTTAAACTCAACCTTCCGTCGAGCTTTAAAATCCGAAATTGATCAGACCTCTCCATGAGCGGTCCATAAAGCAGCCCTGCGTGGCCCGCGGCCCTACTCCATCTGCCTTATCGCCTTGCCGGCTGTCCCTTTCGATATATTCACGTTGACGTTTTGCAGTGCCTTCTTGGCGAGGTCGCGCGCCCATTATTGCCCCCCGAATCTCGTTGCCTGAGAGCCCATGTCGGCAGCGTGCCGCCTGGCGCGTCCGGCGCCGTATTTCGACCGTCGCCGACAGGCCTAATGCCAGTTTCGGCACCCTACTTTTGCCAGTCATAAAGGAGGTTATGAGAGGTCCCGAGGCTCGCGGCATGGATTCAACATTAGCGCTCATGTGGATCTCCTTCTCGGGTAGGGGCTTCGTGTCCCTGCCGTCGTGAACACTCATTGCTCTGTCGCCGCGATGTTGGAAGCGATTCTTCGCAAATTCGCAAAAGATCGTGGGGATGGTCGGCGGTTTCCCTGGCTGGGTAGATCATCCCGGTGCCTTTTACTTAGCGACGGACCTGCCGCTGATTTCGCAGCGACGGGACTGGCTTCAGAGGCGGAGCAGAGCAATGTGTGTGGATGTCCGCGCTGGAGGGCGGACCGAGCATGAAAAGCAAAATTTTCTTGAGCGATCGGGCAAGTCTGGCGAGTGAGATCGCCGCGTTGGCTGAGGCAACCACCACAGACCTCAAGAGCCGCTGGCGCGTGCTCTATGGCGCCGAGCCACCGCCGCGCATCAGCCGCGACTTGCTAACTCGCGCCCTCGCCTACCGGATGCAGGAAGCGGCGCTCGGCGGCCTGAAAACGTCGACCCGTCGGTTGCTGGTGCAAGTTGCCGCCGATGCCTCGGCGCGACGGCCCATCCAGGTGGCACCCGCGCGGACTCTCAAACCGGGAACCGTGCTGCTGCGCAACTGGCACGGCACCGAGCATCGGGTGATCGTGCGTGAGGACGGCGTCGAGTTCCAGGGCAAGTTATACAATTCCCTGTCTCGAGTCGCGCACCGCATCACCGGCAGCAAGTGGTCGGGGCGATTGTTCTTCGGGCTCAAAGCCAGGGCTCAGGAGTACGCCGTGGATAATTCCAGATCTCAGGTGCGCCGCTGCGCGATCTACACCCGCAAGAGTTCGGAGGAGGGCCTCGAACAGGACTTCAACTCCCTGCAGGCCCAGCGCGAGGCCTGCGAGGCGTTCATCAGGAGCCAGGCGAGCGAAGGCTGGAGACTGATCAAGACCGCCTACGACGATGGTGGAATTTCGGGCGGCACCATGGAGCGACCGGCCCTGCAGCGGCTGCTCGCGGATATCGGCGAGGGTCTGGTCGAGATTGTGGTGGTCTCAAAGGTCGACCGGCTGACCCGCTCGCTGGCCGACTTCGCCAAGATGGTGGAGAGATTCGATGCGCGCGGAGTGTCATTCGTCGCCGTGACCCAGCAGTTCAACACCACCACCTCGATGGGGCGGCTGACGCTCAACGTGCTGCTCTCCTTCGCCCAGTTCGAGCGCGAAGTGACCGGCGAACGCATCCGCGACAAGATCGCTGCCTCCAAGCGCAAGGGCATGTGGATGGGCGGCGTGCCGCCGCTGGGCTATGACGTTCGCGAGCGGCGGCTGGTCATCAATCCCGCCGAAGCCAGCACGGTCCGCGACATCTATGAGCGTTACCTGAAGCTGGGCTGCGTCAGGCAGCTCAGCCGGGAACTCGCCGCGCGCGCAATCGTCTCGAAGGTGCGGAGGTCGAAGAAGGGCAACACCTCGGGCGGATGCCGCTTCTCGCGCGGTGGAGCTACCCCGATTCAGTAGACGGTGTCGGGCTTGGTAATTGATCGGTTGATTGTCTCAGCACAGCTTGGGTTGATCGCCAGTTGTTCTTCTTCTCCTATTTTTCCCGCCGCCAGCGGGGGCGGCGGGGTGTCTTTATCCGGTTGGTCGCTAGACCATGAGACAGATTGTGCAGCGAATGCTCGTTCGTAAGCGATGGGCGAGAGATAGTCGAGCGCGGAGTGGCGGCGATGGGGGTTGTACCACCCTTCGATGAAGTCGAACACCGCCATGCGCGCCTCGGCCTGGGTTTTGAAGCTGGTACGGTCAAGGAGCTCGCACTCGAGGGTGGCGAAAAAACTCTCGCACATGGCGTTGTCGAAACAATCGCCGACCGAGCCCATCGAAGGCCGGACTCCGGCCTCGCTGCAGCGTTTGCCGAAGGCGAAGGCGGTGTACTGGGTGAATTCAAACGGTCGTCGCAACATCTCGAAATGGAGAGTTGCGATGACTACAAGAAAGCGCCGTTCAGATCGATGTGGGCGATCACTGTTGCGGTCGCCGGGTCGGCCTGCGGGAGCACGGCGGGAGAACTATCAGCGGTTTTGGGCATCGATTGCGGCAGGCGCTTCAACCGAGGACGCTTCTCTCGACGCCGGAGTGTCGCCCCCCGTGGGTGGCCGGTGGTTCCGGAGGGCGGGCGCTGAAGCGAACCGTTTTTATTTCGCCCGGAGAGGAATCCATCCGAAGCGAGAGAATCCCGCCTAAGCCTGCTTTCTCTGGTGCGCAATCGGCGCCATCAACGCCCCATTCCGCGCGGAGTTCTCCCTTACCTCCAGATTGAAGGCAACATCTATAGACTGTGCGGCGGAGGGAAGGGGATTCGAACCCCGAGACCCTTTGGAATCCGATCGCGGGAGTTCGTCGCCATTTTGGTCACATATGATTGACACCATAGCCGGCCGATTGCGGCGATGGGAGTGTCGGTATGAGCCCTTGGGTGCGCGCTCGCCGCCAGGTGGCAAATTGCAAGACGATTGGATGAGCGGCGCTGGGGGGGCCATACCAATCGAATTTGGGCCGCCCGCAGCACCATCCTTCTAAATATCCCGGCAGCGTCCCAGGTCGCGACGCGTACCGAATTCGGTGATCGAATTGACTGAGTCTCGATATTCAAATGCAGAAGCGTATTAGTGCGCGGATATTTCGTCTTCGTATTGCGGACTGGGGTGTCGCCATTCGTGACTGGATCCATTTGACCGTGCTTTCCTGCATCTAGATCCTGGGAACGAGCTTTTTCCATTTCCTGCGGTTGCAGCGCCGGCAGAGCGTCTGGAGGTTGCAGTCCTCCGAGTCCCCACCTCGGCTTAGCGGTACGATGTGATCCACTTCGAGGTTTCTGGCACTCCCGCACCGCCGGCACCGCCCGCCGTCGCGCACCAGCACCAATGCCCGGATGGTATCGCTCAATGGCCTGCGTTCGACTCTCTTGCCTTCGTCCTCACCCTCGAGCTGCGAGAAGCGGATGAAGTCGCCGAACTCATTGACGTCGATGGGCTCGGTGGCGCCGATCAACGATCCGAGCTTGGCTGGCCGGTTAGGGAGCAGGTTGCCCATCCGCGCGGCGAGCAGGAGCAAGCAGATCAGATGGGCCTTGCGGGCGTCGGCAAGACGGCGGAAGCGTTCGTCGTTGAGCAGGTCGCAGGGCAACCTGACCTCGCGCTGCTTCTGCTCGAACTGGCGCAGGTTCCTGAAGCCGAAATACTCATTCATACGATGGCTCCTGGATAACCGCCCGCGGTAGCCGGGGTAGCGCGGCCAGATTGATCCGGACGACTTCGACCGGCTTCCTGCGGTAGAACTCGAGGTCGACGCCCCGCAATTCGGGTATTCGGGAGTAGTCGACCGAGCCGCGACGGAAACTCCGGAGCACCTCGGTGCCGCAGCCATAGGTGCGGCGTGCCGTGGCGAGTTTCGCCAGTTCCGCGCGGGCGTATTGTTCCTCCTGAGTGGCGCGGTCGAGCTTGATTCTGGCGGCACGATAGCGGGACGCCGCATTGCGCCACTGCAGGTCGTTGCTGCGATTGAGTTCGTCGCCCTCGTCCGGCCAGCGGTGTTCGAGCACTCGCGCCCAGAACGCGTGCTCCGCTTCCAGCAGCTTGGCCACGTAGTTGCGGTCGTGCTTTACCTTGACCAGCGTTCCCGCCCTGCCGTCGAACGACCAGTAGTGCAGTTCCTTTGCTCCCGATACCTCCAGCTGGTGCTGTACCTGTGCATAGTAGTGCACCGGAATCCGCCCTTCACGCAGCGCCGCCTGATCGCGGTTTCCCCAGGGGCATTTGATCTCGAGGACGATCGAGCCGTCGAAGCTTAAACCATCGAGCGACGCCCGCATCCAATCGAAGCCGTCGTGTACAAGACACAATGGTTCCATCTGGATGCCGGTGTGGCGCTCGTAGGCGGCTCTCGCCGTGTATTCCAGCGCCCGCCCGCGCCGGGCGGCGGGACCGGCGGCGGTCTCCCGGGCGAGTCCGGTCTTGACCGACCAGAGATAACGCCGGGTCCTGAAGGGCGCCTCGCCCATGACCACCGGAGCATCACTCGCGCCGAGCCCCTGCCGCCGCCAGCGATGCCACTCGGGGGTATTCTGTCTCAGCCGCTCAATCCGGGGCATGGACCGTCTCCTGCTGGCGGCGGCTGCCGGGCTTGCGCCTGAGGACCTCTACGGCACGTTGATAAGCGGTTTCGGTCATCTCGCCGAGTGCGGCGACCTTGTAATAGGACAGTACCCGTTCCAGGTCGGTTCCGGTGTCGTGGATGAGTCTTTCCAGTTCGCGGATCTCTTCGGTGGTAATGAGGCGATCGGAACCCGGCGGCGTTAGGCGGGTGTCCACGCGTTCATCTTCGGGATCGTCGCCGGTGGCCAGCAGGAAGGACTGCAGCAGGGCGTACTTGAGAGCCCCGGTCATCGCCTTGTATGGCGCCTTGTCGCCGGTATCGAGTCCCTGCCCCGCCACCTTCGCGACGAGCTCTTCGCCGCTGTCCACATCCGAGAAGGTGTAGGCCATCACCACCCGCGCCATCCGCGTGGTTTCGCCGCGTCCCGGCGTGGATTCGTAGGTGATGTTCTCCAGGCTCGGGATTACCACCACGCCGAGTTCGGAGAGGAGGTCGCCGACCGAGCCGGCGATGTCGGCGGCGGTCACGTAGCTGTAGTTGAAGCGTTCATTGTGGCCGCGCTTCTGGATGTAGCCGATACGGCGGCGCACTTCGGCGAGTTTCTGGCGGAGGTTCAGTGGTACGGAACCTTCAGCGACGACGGCGCCATTCAACGAGTACGATTCGGGTTCAACAGGAGCCGGCCCCGGAGCTTCTTTCGGTTCCGGAGGAGCAGTCACCACCTGCAGGGTCTGCTGCTTGCGGTTGCCGGGGGGATTCTTTCTGAAGAGTTCTTTCGGCTGGCCATCCGGTGCGCCGTTATTCAGCCCGTCGAGCGAAGCTTCAAGCAAGCTCTCGAGCTCGGTCTTACCCGTCTCCGTAAGTTGCTCCACCTCAATGGGCTTCGTCGCGCCCTTGTCCTTCAGCTGATAAACGTTTCCCTCTTCGTCCACGTAGATTCCCTCCATTGAATCGACCAGGGTAACGGGTCGATTATTGAGTGTTCGCGCCTCGGCATCGTTGGCCTTCCGCACCGGTAACCAGACCTTCGAGCCATTTTGCTCTTGCCGTACGAAAAGGAAGCCTCCTCTGAATTTGATTAGTGTCTTCACCGTTCCTCACTTGGAAATCATTATTCGTAATCACTCTGAGGGGGGTTACCGAGCTGTGTCTCTGGTGAATCGGAATGCTGGCCCTGACTTCGTAAATAATAGCCTTCTTGTCGATATTTTTCAAGTCAATATTACGTATTGATCAGCTAATTCGAGATTCCGATTTACTGATAAAGTGGCTCTGCCAGAAGGCATCTGAGCATGACAATGCTTGAGGCTACCACAATATTTGACGTCAAATACAAATTACGTCCTGGCTCGTCAGTCTTCGGATCCGATTGTGTCTCCGCCAGAGCATGTCTAGACTTCGTTCAATGGGTCGAGGGAAAACGGGTGCTTCTCCTAAAGGTCGAAGCGCGAACAAGAACAACATGGTAGCTGCTGCCGTAGAAATCGCTGGCGGTCCAACGGTAGTAGCTCGCCTTTGCGGAGTCAGTCGACAGTCGGTCTATTGGTGGATCAAGGAATGGAAGGTGGAGAGATTGGTCGATGCGCTAAGGTTGTCGCGCGCGTCAGGGATTCCCGTTGAAAGATTCGCTGCGGAAATTTTGGATGCCGACCCTCCAAAAGAGATCAAATAAACCATGGCGAAGCGGGGATCCTTTTTGGTACGCCGGCTAGCGATTATCATGAGCGGGGAGTCAGCGCCCTATGGACGTTATCGGCCTAGAGCCTTCGGCACCAGGCGGGTGCAGAGCCAAATTCACGTTCAGAGAAATGGCCTTACAATCCAACGTGCCTCCCTCTAGTTAGTAGGTTGACAACGGCCCGGCAGCCTGAGTAGCTTGATTTTTGGAGAGTTATGACGGATCGCAACTGTGGGGCAAATAGTCGTGCGTCCAACTGCTGGGTTTAACATTTGCGGCGACTCAAATAGACCCATGTGTGAAAGCATCTCAAGCACCTGCTGCGTTCCTGGACCGAAGCCTCTCGTGATCTATTGACTCCCAAGGGGCGGAATGGAAACTTGTTGGACAGCGATGAATTGCTCAGATCTTCTGATAACCATTGATCATATCGAATTATCTCCTCGGAATTAACTACTTCATTTGTCTGGTTCCCAGACGATCCCTAAATCTGACTAGATCGCGCGAACGCTGAGGCATCGCCAAAGCGTGAGGCGGCCGCCGTTGGAGCCCAAAGCTCCAACAGCGTGGGTATCAAAAAGTTGCACGGTTGCCATCGGCGGATTTCCCGCGATGGAGGAAACCCCGTGCGGAAGGTAAGAGTTTTGGAAGACCAAGGAGTAATCGCCGAAGAACCCAGCCGCGCGGCACGAGCCACGAAGATTCCATAACAAAGGAGGGTCGATAGTACGCAAAAGAAGCGGGCCGCAGCGCGGATTCGCAACTGGAGATCGCAGAAACAATTGGCAAAGACCTGCCTGCGAGGTAGGCGAGGAACCTGTCTAACATCCTGCGCCGATCACATATCGTGGATTCTTAAGTCGGCGCGAAGCTTACGAATGAGGTTAAACAATGGACGACACATCTCAAAAGTCGATGGCGAAACACAGAGAGGGTGAAACAGCATTCAGGGGGCTAAGCGATCGAGAAAGTCTTAGCGCTTTCCGTCGGATCAATCGGACAGTATTGGAAACAATGCTCCAATCGAATTTGAAAGATCTGAAAAAAATCCACCAAGAATTTGCTGACCTTTCGTTACTTAAGAACTTCGATCTGGAGCAGAGAATTTGTGCTGAGGTCATGAAAAAACGCGAGAAACTTAATGAACCACCATCAGGAGAATCGAACGATGAATAAGTTGCGCACGCACGAGATAATCGGCTTGCTCGCCGCGATCGAAGACGCGCACTTGCTGAATTGGAGACGTCAACACGAGCAAACCGGAATGCCATTCCCCGATTTCAATAAGCTGCTCCCAGAAATGGAGCGGCGGCGGTTGTCCAAAGACATATTTCTAGTGCTGGAAGGACTTTCCTTTATCCGAGAAAACGGAATTATGGACGGATTGAAAGGAGAATTGGAGAAGGACAAAAATGAACAAGAAGACTGATCATATGGACGATCGGAGGTGCCAAGGATCGAAGCCCGATGGCAGCCCCTGTTCTGCAGCTCCCCAGGATAACAGTGATTTCTGTTATTTTCACGATCCAGAGAAAGCCCCTGAACGCCATGATGCTCAAGCTCGAGGTGGGAAAGGCAATCGTGCATCGTCGGTGCAAATCGCGCTGCTAGAATCTGCTCCCAGGGCCCCGAAGGATCTAGTACCTCTTCTCGTAGCCACAATGAACGGACTATTGCTCGGTGAAATCCCCGCCAACCGCGGCACCACCATATGCAATGTTGCCAACACCTTGATGAAGGCGCTAATTGAACCTGGCATCGAACAGCGCCTGCATGAGTTGGAGCAAGCAGCCCGAAAATCACAAATAAAGGAAGTACTGTACAACCCATACGAGGATAAACAAATTGAAAGATAATCTCACGAGGAAAATCGCATTCCTCGAAATACCATCGCTCGCGCCGAAAGTTTCCTCCGAATGGATTGAGAGTGTCGCGGAATTCGGACCTTTTGAATACCTTCAGTTTCTTCCCGAAGGCTCAGCCGGGCGGAAGCTAGCCGCTCTCTCGAACGACTTCAAATGGCCTGGTAATAACGATATTAAAACCAGACGTGGCGACCTGACGGCGCCTGATATGCGAGCCGCTATGAGTCGTTGGTTCTTTCATACAAATTTGGTTACGGCTCTCAACTCGAACGCCAACGAGTTGATTTTGAGTGTTCGGCATCGACTCGAAGTGATGAAGATGATCTCGCAGTTCGAAGATCGTCTCTCGGATACAAATTCGACTTTGCCTCAGACAGACACGGTCAACATCGGATTGCTTTCTGCACTTTTGGTCGAAAAGCACGAGTACATTGACTCGAACATTCGCGAATTGCGCGCTTTCCGATTGGGCAGCGCCAGCATTTCTGAAAAATTTGGTGAAGGAAACGAACTGTTACTCAGAGATTTAGGCGACGAGATCAATGAGTTATGTGAGAGGACCGAACAGTCCGCTCAACAATATCAACAAACACTCGAAGCGCTGTGGTCGCAACCGATTCCACCGGACACAAAATGGCTTCCAGACCTTTGCGATATTGATTTCGATGCTATTGATGAGGACGCCAAAACCGAGAGTGATGCAATTGTAAGTAGATTGATTGCCTTGGCCTATGCTGAGATGTTAATCGCATTTGGTCAGACTTCGGAGGCGCTAGAAACTTTGCAACCATATCTGGAAACTACGGACGCCAAGCCGCAAGAGGAATAACCGTCAAAGCCGGCCTGGGCCATTACTTCGCCTACTTGAAGTAATGGGGGAGGGGGTGAAATGGAATAGGTTCGTCGCAGCGCACCTGAGCAATGCGACGGGAGCCGCGTCGTTAAGAGGTGATGGTCCAGGTCAAGCCAGCTGCCGAAGTCCGACGGCCTGCTGGACCTGAAATTCGAAGGTCGCTGCACTGGACTGTGATCACTTCCACCACACAGGGCATGCTCCACCTCCGCCAACATAAAAATACAAAGAAAGGGGCAAAGCGAAAACATAGCGAAACTCGGGTTCGCCATTGCAAGCGGGCTTCGCGTCAAAACTGAGTTTACTCGACGTACCTTCGAACGGTTTTGACCGGTAGACGCGCATACTGACGCACGACAGACTGGGTTGCTGGATATGGCGAAGAAATCGCCGGGCTCTGAGGGATCGGAAAGGAGATCGTACGGGATGCTTGCTGAAACGATGAATGCGGTGCTCGCCCCGGGCCGCGGGGCGGTGATAACAGGGGGCGCAAGCGGTATCGGTCTCGCCACCGCTCGCCGGTTGGCGGCGTTGGGCATGCGCGTCTGCATCGCAGATCTCGACCGCGGCGCGCTCCAGGCGGCAGGTGAAAAACTCGCCGGCCTGGCGCGCGGAGGAGCTACGGATGTTCTCATCGTCGAGGCCGACGTTTCGTCAAGGTCGGATGTCGATCGGCTGGCGGAGACCGCTTTCGGCAGCTTCGGCGATATCTCGTTTTTGATGAATAACGCCGCCGTATTTCAGGGCGGCGATGCATTATCCGACTCTGATGGCTGGCGGCGGGCATTAGATGTCAACCTGTTTGGGGTCCTGAACGGCATTCAACGCATCGGTCACGCAATGATCGACCGGGGTAAATCAGGCTTCATTGTTAATACCGGTTCCAAGCAAGGCATCACTTCGCCGCCCGGCAACTCTGCATACAACGTCAGTAAAGCCGCGGTTAAGTCTCTGACCGAGGGCTTGGCACATAGCCTGCGCAATATTCCCGATTGCCGAATCAGTGCGCACCTGTTGATTCCGGGCTTCACCTACTCCGGGGTCATGGCCAGACGAATGCCGGATCGGCCTGCCGCAGCATGGTCGCCCGACCAGGTCGCAGAACGGCTATTGCAAGGTCTCGAACGCGACGAGTTTTATATCCTCTGTCAGGATAACGAAACCACGCGTGAGCAGGACGAACGTCGAATCCTTTGGGCCGCCGGCGACATCGTGGAAAATCGCCCGGCTCTGTCACGCTGGCATCCGGACTATAAGAAAGCTTTCGAAACTTTTATGCAGTCGCGTTCCTGATCATCGATGGACTGGAGCGCGATTTTCCTCACCCTGCGGCTTGCGTCGGTCGTCTGCATAACTGAGTTGATAATCGGCACGCCTATCGCCGCCTGGCTCAGTTTCACGCGCTGGCGATGGAAATTCTTCGCCGAATCAATCGTCGCGCTGCCACTGGTGTTGCCGCCAACCGTGCTGGGTTTTTATGTGCTGGTCGCGTTGGGCTCGAACAGCCCGATCGGTCGCTTTTGTGAATCTCTCACAGGCCATCGATTACCGTTCACGTTCCAGGGCCTGGTTGTAGCATCGGTCATCGCGAGCATGCCCTTCGCGGTTCAGCCGATGGCGGCCGCGTTCTCGCAAGTCGATCGTAACCTGATCAACGCATCGTCGATTTTGGGTGCCTCCCGCTTTCGTACCTTCGTGCGTGTTGTCGTCCCGCTTTCGATAAACGGCGTGGTGACCGGCTTCGTGCTGAGCTTTGCGCATACGCTCGGCGAGTTCGGGGTGGTGCTGATGGTCGGCGGCAACATCCCGGGTGTGACACGCACCGTTGCGATTGCAATCTACGATCACGTGCAATCGTTCGACTACGTGGGAGCCAATCGCATGGCGATGCTACTGATGGCATTTTCTTTCGTCACCCTTTCCATTACCTATTTCTTTAACCGCCGAATCTGGACGGTCTCGCCGATTCAACGCTAGCTGGTCGGAAGAATCAGCTCGGACAAAAGGGCCATGCGCGAGGACCCACTTCTATCCGTCAGCATCAAACGCAGGCTATCAAAAGTCTTCACACTCGAGGCTGAATTCGAGACGCCGGGCGGTTTCACGATGCTGCTCGGTCCGTCTGGCTGCGGGAAGACGACCTTGCTGAATTGCATCGCGGGATTCCTGCGTCCGGATGCCGGACGGATTACTCTGGGGGCACGATCGCTCTTCGATTCGAATTCCGCCGTTGACATGCCGGTGCCGAAGCGTCAATTGGGGTACGTATTTCAGAATCTCGCGCTGTTTCCCCAGATGACGGTGGAGCAAAACATTCAATATGGCCTTGAAAAGTTGCCCGCCAGGGAACGCCGCTCCCGAATGCTGGAGATGCTCGAATCGTTTCGCATCCCGCACCTGCTCGGGCGCAAGCCGAGTCAGATTTCCGGCGGTGAGCGTCAACGCGTCGCGCTCGCGCGAACGCTGGTGACCAATCCCACGATGCTGTTGCTCGACGAGCCGCTATCGGCCCTCGACACCGCCACCAAGGTAAAGATTCTGGATGACCTGCGCAACTGGAACGCGGCCTTTGAAATACCAGTTCTGTATGTAACGCATTCGCCCGAAGAAGCCTTTGCAATTGGCGAGCATGTAGTGGTGCTTCAAGCGGGACGCGTACTCGCCCAGGGAACGCCGCAGGATGTACTCTCGACGCCGCGTCACGAAACGATCGCGCAGTTAGTAGGCTTCGAGAACATCTTTGACGCGACAGTACAATCGGTCGAAGAGGCCCGCGGTACGATGATCTGCCAATTGAAGGGGAGCGCGACTCAACTGGAGGTGCCGCTAGGCCGGATTGAGCGAGGAGCGCCAGTGCGGATTGCGATTCGCGCCGGCGATATCATCCTTGCCACCGAACAGCCGCGTGGTCTCAGCGCGCGGAACACTTTTCAGGGACAGGTCTTATCGCTGCGCCGCGAAGGCGTGACCGTCATCGTAACGGTGGAAGCACGCGCAACCTTCGAGGTTCACCTTACACCGGGAGCAATCGACGATTTGAAATTGAAAGTCGGCACGCAGGTCTGGGTGGTGATCAAAAGCTACTCATGCAACCTGGTTAAGCCGTGACGTTGCCAACCTATTGGAAGCATAAGTGATAAAGAAGACGCATCATTGGACGGTCGGTGTCATCAGTCGCGTGATTGAGTGATTGGGGCCTAGTATTTTCTGTAAGGCAGAAATTTACCGTTGAAAGTAACCTTGACGCGATCTCCTTTAGGGTCAGAAACTCGATCGACGTCCAGCTCGAAATCTATTGCACTCATAATACCGTCTCCGAACTCTTCTTCGATAAGTGCTTTGAGCGTGGTGCCAAAGACCTGCGTGATCTCGTAGAAGCGATAGATTAACGGGTCAACGGGAATGGCAGTGGGTAGAGAGCCACGGTACGGCACCTGCTGCAACAACGCGATCTCATCGTCGGTCAGGCCAAGGAGTTGTCCGACCTTTCGAGCTTCCGCTTCGCTCAATGACATCTGACCCAACAGGGCGGCGGTGGCAAATCCGGGCGAACGTCCGATCGTTTCGGCGAGAACTTTCCAGGAAAATCCCTTGTTGCGCTTCAGCGCCACAATTTTTTCGGCTAGCGATTGCCGGTTCATCGCCGTTTCCTATAGCTACCTCGGGATGACGGGGAGTAGCAGGTACGACGCCATATCGACCTGGTGAAATACTGTCTGACGCGTAGGTATTCCCCGGGTTCCTTCGCCGAACGGCTCCCCGGTATTGAGGTTGCGATCAAAACGCGGAAAGTTGCTTGAACTGATTTCGAGCCTGATGCGATGGCCCGGAAGAAAGACGTTGCTGGTTGCCCACAGATCGATCGTGAACAGGTATGGCTTACCGGCCTCCATCATTTTCGGAACGCTCTCCGATTCCCGATAGCGCGCCCGAATGATGCCGTCAACGAGATTCTGGGCATAGCCGCTCGGATGAACGTCCACCAGTTTGGCCGTGAAGTCGGTATCGATTGTGGACGACGAGGCCCACAAGGCGACCGTTACGGGCCCGGTAATCTCGAGCGGGTGGTCCACGGGATCGGAGGTATAAACCAGCACGTCCGATCGCTCTTCAACTGGCCGCTGATCCTGCACGCCCATATCGATAGCCAGGTTGTTGCCGCCCAGCGACGGGACCGGATCATTCGGATCGTAAACGTAGGTATCGGCTGGCTCGCTGTCTGGCGGCACGGTGGAAAGCGCGCCGTCACCGGTTAGAGCGTTGGCGCCCTTCTGGCTGTGCAGAAAATAGCGCACCTGCCGCAGATTCGGCGGCGGCCAGTCAGACAGCTTTTGCCAGCGGTTCTCGCCCAGGGTGAAAATCGTGACAGGAGGATCATCAAGAACTCCGTTGTCGATGTCCTTTAGCCAATAGTCAAACCAGCGCAACAGAGTCTCGTTGAGATCGATCAGCGCAGCCGGTCCAAAATCGATATCGCCGGTGCCGCGCGAGTTCGGCACATTATACGGGAGCAGATGTCCCCACGGACCGATAATCAATCGCTGACCGCTGCGCGCGTTTTCAAACTTGCTACCCGCCTTGATACTACGATAGGCCGCCTGACCGCCTTCCCCGAAAATGTCGTACCACGAAGTAACATGGAGCATCGGCACGCTGACGCTCGCGGCATGCCGGTTTACGTTGGCGCGATACCAGTACTCGCCGTCGTCGGCGTGCGCGATATGATCGGCAAGGTATGGCGCGGTCTCCTTCAGAAGCCCGACCCAGTCCTTGATCGGAAGGTGGCGATACCACTTATCGGTAAGTGGAGTGAAGGCGTTCAACCCAAAGCGAGTTTGCCGCAGTATGGGAAACTCGCCACCTTCGACGTACTCCTTCATTTTCTCGAACAGATCGCTCCGCTTCGCTCTTTTCAATGTGTTGAGACCCTTGAAGATCGCGTACGGGATTATCCAACCCCACAGCGCTACTCCACCGGTGTGATAAATCCAGCTAGCGTGATAGTCCGACGACGCCGAGACGGGAGCCATTGCCTGCAGCGACGGCGGCATCGGGTCGTTGCACGCGATCATGTACTGGGTAAGTCCGAGATAGGACTGGCCGGTGGTGCCGACGCGGCCGTTTGACCATGGCAATCGCGCAGCCCATTCGACTGCATCGTAACCGTCCGCGACCTCCTGGAAGATCGTGTCGTATTCGCCTTCCGATTCGAAACGGCCGCGACAGTCCTGCGTGATCGAGATATAGCCATAACGGGCAAACAGATAGCTCGGACCGTTGGGGTCGTCCGTCCCCTTCTTGTTGTAAGGCGTACGGCTCAGCAGGACCGGAAAACGTCCCGGTGCGTCGGGACGCACTACATCCGCATAGAGCGTGACGCCGTCCCGTGCCTTCATTGGAACACTCTTTTCGGTCGCGACTTTGTAGGTTTTGCGCGCTTGAACGATCACGTCTGCCTCCAGAGAGGATAGAGCTGGCTATAACACCGAACGTCCGAAAAGTCCGAACGTGCGCTCGACGGCGATTGCCGGCGGGCGCAGGTGGCGCCAAAGTTGCGCCACCGGATGTAAGTCAGGATTCCGTTTCGACGTTTTCTTCTAGCACGGTCGTGCCCGTTGTGCGATCACGATTCGATGCGCCGAAAGGTCAGATTTACATCGTTGCGCCCGGGCATAACCTGCGCCCAGGGACGGCACAGGTAGGCAATCGATCGCCCGTCCGGACGGCAGCCCGTATTTTCGACTCGGCGAGGCGTTGCTATTCTATCCGCATGCCAAATCGTGGCTCCGCCCTGGGTTCCGGATCGCCGAAAGCGCCGAGTTGTCCCGATCGAGAGCTGAAAGAGGCTCTCGACGAACCCGACCAACTGAACCGAGGTTATTTCGAGCGGCTCTTCGACCGGGTTGTTCCGCCGACGGCCCTGGTGCGTTTCCTCGGCTACGTCCGGCCGCACCTCTGGCTGGTGGCGGGCGGATCGGTCATGGGCATTCTAAAGTTCACCCTACCGCTCGCGTTTCCGCTCGCCTTCAAATACGTCTTTGACGTTCTGCTGGTTCCGCAGCCTCATCCCGAGCATCTGAACCAGATGATCGACCGATGGTGCAGCGCGCTCGCCGGAACGCTTCATTTAGGTGCAGGATCGGCCGCGAAGCTCGAGGCGTTGACGGCGGCGCTCTTCGCCCTGTTCATCGTTCAGGCAATTGCGACTTACTACCGCAATTACTGGGCGAGCATGGCGGGCCACCGCCTGATCTTCGATCTGCGCTACGCGCTGTATAGGCATATGCAGCGCCTCTCGCACTCCTTTTTCGATCGCACGACTTCAGGCGCGGTCGTCTCGAGATTCATTTCGGACATCTCGATGGCGCAGAATTTCGTCGGCTCCGCGATGATCAACATCTGGATGGACGGCGTCTCGCTGGGCTTTGTGATCTGGCTGTTGTTTTACCTCAACGTGCGGCTGGCGTGGATCTCGCTGATCGTCATCCCGTTCTACGTCGCGGTGATCAGGATTCTGTCGCCGCGAATCAAGGAGACCAGTCACGACCTGCAGGAAGTGGTCGAGGAGTTTTCCGGCGAATTGCAGGAACGGGTCGCGGGAATCTCGACGGTGAAATCGTTTGCGCGCGAGGTGGACGAAGCGCGCCGGTTCCATCAACGAACGACCGAGCTTTACGACCTCACTATCGAAAGCGTGAAGCTATCTTCGACGCATCAGATGTTCACCGAGTTCATCTCGCGCGCGGCGCCGTTGATCGTGGTCTGGGCGGGGGCTCTGATGATCATGCGGGCGCAGATGACGATCGGAACCGTCGTCGCGTTCTTCGCGTTCCTGGGCGCACTGTACCTGCCGCTGCAGCGCTTCTCGGAATTGTCGGTCATCGTCGCGACGGCCCTGGCGGCGATCGAGCGGATCTTCGCCTTCTTCGACGAGACGCCTGAGGTGCACGACCGGCCCGGCGCTTCTGCGCTCAAAGTTGTCAGCGGGCTGGTCGAGATCGATCATCTGCGCTTCGGCTACAAACCACTCGACGGCGGACCGCTGCGCGTCACGCTGGACGACGTGAACCTGGCCGTGCCTCCTGGAACTACGGTGGCGCTGGTCGGTCGATCGGGCGCCGGCAAGACTACGCTGGCCGGCCTCATTCCACGCTTCTATGAATTGGCGTCAGGCCGAATTCTGATCGACGGCATCGACATTTCGAGCGTCACGCTCAAGTCGCTGCGTGATTCGATCGGGATTGTTCCACAGGACGCGATCCTCTTCAGCGCGTCGATCCGCGAGAATGTGCAATATGGGCGTCCGAGCGCGCCGGACGCAGAGGTCTGGCACGCGCTTGGACAGGCCAACATCCGCGACTTCGTCGATTCGCTACCCGATAAACTCGACACGATGATCGGTGAAGGCGGCGTGCGGCCCTCGACCGGGCAGCGGCAACGCCTGGCACTGGCGCGCGTGTTTTTGAAGAACCCGCCAATTTTGATTCTCGACGAAGCCACGTCGGGCCTCGATTCCGAAGTCGAAAATCTCATTCACGACGCGGTGCGGCGCCTGATGAAGGGACGAACGTCGTTCCTGATCGCGCATCGGCTGGCGAGCGCGGTTGACGCGGATGTAATCGTGGTGCTGGATGGCGGCAGAATCGTCGAGGTCGGATCGCATCAGGAACTCGTAAAGCGCGACGGCGTCTATTCGCAACTCTTCAACGAGCAGACTCGCAAGCTACGCCTGACCCCCGACCATATCGCGCGGATGCCCGGCTCGTTGACACCGGAGCGGGTGGAGGCGGATCGCACGGACTAGCATCATCCGGTCAGCTTCCATTCCCAAGCCTGGACCATTCGGATTCAGCCGGCTTCGTGCTGAGGTGTTTGAGCTCGATCGGAATCGGCAATCGAGATGGCCTTGCGGCAAGGGCAGAGGCAGATGATGGATGAGTCAGAGATCTGGAGCGGTACGAAAGGTAGCTATGCCTGCGTTTGCGGCTTATTTCAGCCCAGCAAGGGCAGCGGGCGAACTTCTCTACGATCAGAGTCGGCGTCGTGAAGCAGCTGCCGGGCTCCGCTAAACGCGGTCTCTACTTTGACCGCTTCATGGTGTGCCTTGGGGAAAAAGATAGCCCCTACGAGGATAATTGCGACTAACAATATCAACCTTTTCCATTGCTTTGAGAATTTCACTGTAGATGTCATGGTCGTCGGCCTCACAAACACCCAACGCAACGTCCATACCACAGGAGATAGCTCAATTTTCGCTAGGATCTATAAGGAGAATTGCCAACCCGCTGAGCTGCAGAAGACCAACACGTGCTAACTAGAGTTTGCAGCGAAGACTGGAGGATGCGTTAGAGTTCGCCGGCCTCGACGACCCAACGGTTTCAGCGGCGCTTGAGGGCTTCGAGTTCGTCCAGCGTGCGCGGCCAATCCTGATGCATCAAACGCGAGAGCGCGCGGTCCGCGAGCAGGCGGCCGCCGGTCTGACAGGTAGCGCAGTAGTTAGTCTCGTTACTCGCATAACGGATGCGCTGAATCCTGGCGCCGCACCGCGGGCATGGCAATCCATAACGTCCATGGACTGCCATCTCGGGCCGGAAAGCCGTCACCTTTTCGGGAAAACCTCCGGCCGCTTCGACGCGCAGTCGTCCGATCCATTCAATCAGCGTTGTGCGAGTCGCTTTGAAGAGCCGCTCGACTTCGGACGCCGTCAGTTTCTGCGACATCGCGACCGGCGAGAGTTGCGCTCGATGCAATATCTCGTCCGAGTACGCATTGCCGATGCCGCTGAAAATGTGCGGATCGCTGAGCGATCGCTTCAGCGTGTGATTTTCGGATTGGAGGGCGCTTGTGAACGCGATCAGGCTCGCCTCGAGCGGTTCGATACCGCCGGCATCCAACGCCTGCAGGGCCGCCTCGCCCGCCACTACATGCAATGACGCTCGGCGCTGAGTGCCCGCCTCTGTCAGCCACAAGTATCCATTGTCGAAGGTGAACACGGCGAGCAGATTGCGGCCCCCCGATTTTGGCGCCGCGGTGTCCCAATGCAATCGGCCTGCGATCATCAGGTGCAGCACCAGCGACAAATCGCCGTCCAGGACGATCGCGATCCGCTTTCCTATGCGCCGGACAGCCCGGACTTCCATGCCCTGTGCAGCGCTTAATGGCGGGTCTGCGGTGCGCAACAGAAACGGCGATTTGACCTGCACGCTGTTCAGCCTCCGCCCGACAATGCGCGCCTGCAGAGCCTCTACATAAACAGTAACGTCAGGTAGTTCCGGCATCGAAGTTGTTGGGGGGGCCGATCACGAGAATCGGCGCCGTCTATGTTAGGTTTATCCCTATTCACGACCGCAGGGGACGGGTCCATGAACTACTTTCTCGCCAAGACCGAGCCCACTACCTACTCGATTGAAGACCTCGAACGCGACCACCGCACGGTGTGGGACGGCGTCAAGAACGCGCAAGCGGTCCGTGTCATCCGCGAGATGCGCCCGGGCGACCGCATCTTCATTTACCATAGCGGTGGCGTTTCGAGCATCGTGGGACTTGCGACCGTGCGATCGCAGCCCCGCGACGACGCGAAGAATCCGAAGTCCGCGGTGGTCGATCTGGAATTTCTCCGACGCCTGGAACCGCCGGTAACCTTGGCTGAGATCAAATCGAGCAAGAAATTCGACGATTGGGCCCTGGTGAGGCAGGGAAGGCTATCCACGATGGCGGCGCCGGAAACGTTTTTGAGCTGGATGCGTGAGCGCTACCCGAAAGCGACCTTTTAACCGTCCGCCAATACGCCGCTGGCAAACGTCCAACCGAACGCGCCTAAGGCCTCCTGCTCGCTGGATTTACGCACACATCGGCGCTGCCCGCGGGCCACCGGCATCGCTAATGGCGCATTTCAGGAGGGCACGAACATTCTTCCGTAACCAGTCGCCACGGCGGATCCTCATCGGGCCTGGAATGCCGCCAGACGTCCTTCTTGCAGTAATCGCACAGCCCGTCAAAGTGCATGTTACCATCACTCGCGGGCCAGAAACTCGGACTGATACCGCGCAGAGAATTCGGAATCACCGCGAGGTGCTTGCACGCCATCGTTCACCCTCCTCGTCTCACACTATCGGATCTCGGCAGAAAAATAGGGAGCGCGCGAGGAATGAACTCTCAATTAAATCCGTCAACACTGAGCGCGATTGATTTTGAGCTTCTCAGAGGCACGCATGAAGACCTGCGCTACCGCGCCGAAACATACCCTGCAGAGGTTGAAGCTCTGGTCCACGCGCACCACCGACATTTGCATGATCGTCCCGCGCTCGCCGCAGTTGTCGCACTCCGTTCCCTTCTCAGAATCGAAATGAATAAACATCGCGGATTGCCTCACACCAGACCTCAAAGCATTAACGGACGGAACCTTAATACTTTACCTAATTTTACTCAATACCAGATGTTCGCACTAGCTAATAGAACGTGCAACTCTTGTATTCGGTCAACTCTTGGCCCTTTGTTTCATTTAACCGAACTTTGCTAGGCAAACTGGTCTGTGCACAAAAAGGTTAGACGGAAGCGGGATTTCCGGAATCACATAAAATGGGCATTTACGAGGTCTTGGACAACACTGCGTGCCATTCAAGCTGCGACCCCGTCTACAGCGACCCGCCAAAGGAATTGTGCGTTCTCGATTCCTGGGGAAGCCGCTCTAAAGTTTGCATGAGACGGACCCGTTGACCCTGCGAAGAGTAAGACGTGAGAAGCGTGTAATGGTTTCAAAAAAAATTAAATTCCTTGAAGATCTTTGACGGAGCACACGAAAATCGACCGCAATCACTCAGCGCAACCGATCGGCGAACAATTGAAACACCGGGTATCGATCCGCGATCGGCACGAATGCGCTCACAGACGATCCGGCGGGCACGGGGAAGTAACGCTGCACGGTCAACTTGAAGCGATCCAGATAGTCTCGCAACAATTCCGGCTTGTCGGCGTCAGACACGGCGCGAATCGTGTACTGAATCCGCTCGTCGCCCTTCTTCAGCCACACTTTTCCGCTCGCTTCGGCGTTGATAACCCACTGCGTGCGTCCGCGCGGACAAACCAGAAAGGTGCGATTGTCCATCAACATGATGTACACGGGAGTCGCATACACCTTGCCGCTTTTGCGGCCGGCAACCTCGAGCACATAACTATCCCGGAAGCCAATTCCAGTGCCGACTATCCATCCGAATATCCGATTGAAGATCCGCTCGACGGCGGTCGGGCGCATAAACTTGCCGGGCGCAGCTTCAGCCATATCCTATTGATTAGCACAACATGCTTTAGCCGATGAGTATTCATGCCATCGTCCACCGGTTGCATCGCGATTCGTTCGTCATGCGGACCACACCCGCCAGACTGCGCTGACGTTCTCGCGCGAGGCTAGCACCGAAGGCCCGAGGTCAAGCCATCGACGTGCGCCTTTTCCGGTCCTTGCCCATCACCGCTATAATCGATTCGCGATATGGTCAGTCTCTTTATTCAATCCCGATGAAATCCGCCGAGATAACCGAGACAAACATGACTCCCCACGCGGGTAAGGCGGGTCGTATCCGCGATATGTTCGCGACCATCGTGCCGCATTACGATCTCGTCAACACGCTGATGACCCTGGGGCTCGATCGCCGATGGCGTCGAATCACCGTCGCGATGGCGGAACCGGCCGACGCCGTGGCGCTCGATATCGCCACCGGCACCGGAGAGTTGGCGTTCGAGATGGAGCGGGAGGGCGCGAGCAAGGTCGTCGGCGTCGATT
>Ga0302325_10007211_pt1 | contig 24736 bp, 21 predicted proteins | sample Palsa_T0_2_FD_201948 | JGI IMG/M metagenome (GOLD analysis project Ga0302325, IMG submission 201948) | Peat permafrost microbial communities from Stordalen Mire near Abisko, Sweden - Palsa_T0_2 | ecosystem: Environmental > Terrestrial > Soil > Palsa > Peat permafrost | place: Sweden: Abisko... | reverse complement strand
AGCCCTTCGGTATCGGCCAGCGTGCCGTCGAGGTCGAATATAATCGCACGAATCACTGGTTGCTCTGGATACGGAGAATTCAGAACGCGCGCATGATCGGAATGATTTCGGCTTGCATCGCGCCCGTGGTGACTTCGGCGCGGCCGTTTTCGATCGTCAGATCGATTTCCGTGCGCAAGCCGATGCGCCCGGGAATATATATCCCCGGCTCGACCGAGAAGCAGGTCATGTCGATGAGCCGGCGATGGTCGCGGGTCTCGAGCGAATCGAGGTTGGCGCCGTTGCCGTGCACTTCGCGGCCGATCGAGTGGCCGGTGCGGTGGACGAACCATTCGCCGAAGCCAGCATCTTCGATCACGCCGCGCGCGACCCGGTCGGCCTCGTTGCCAGCCGGCGGAGTGCCCTTGGCCACACGATCGATAACGAAATCGGCGGCGGCGTCGCGGGCGCGCGCGATCACGGAAAAAAGGCGCGCGGGTTCTGCCGGCACAACCTCGCCCGCGTAAGCCATCCAGGTGAAATCGGCGTAGATGCCGTTGGGTTCCTTCGCCCACAGGTCGAGCAGCACGAGATCGCCCGGACCGATCGGCGCGTCGTCTACCGGGGCGGGCGTAAAGTGCGGCAATGCGGCATGGGCGTTGACCGCGACGATCGGCGGGTCGCGGGTTTCAAGACCGCGCGCCGCCATCAGCTCGAGCACGAAAGCCTGCGCGCTCAGCTCGGTGAATCCGGCGCCGGCACGGATACGCGCGGCCATCTCGGCAAAGGTCTCGTTGACCACCTCGAGCAGCGACGCGCCGGCGCGACGATGGCTCGCGAGTCCGTCGGGCGTCAGCACCGCCTCGAAGCGCTGGATCAAGTCGGCCGCCGAGACTACTTCGACGCCACACCCGCGCACCATCTCGACCGTGCCCGCATCGACCCGCGAGACATAAGGAATCGCACAACCCGGCGAGTAGTTCATCGCGACGCGGCTCATGCCGGCGAGCATCGCGCCGAGCCCCGCCGTCATCTCGCTTTCCGATCGATAGACAGTACGGCGGCCCCCGAGTGCGTCGAGCCGGTTCGGTTCGACGGCGGAGACCAGCGCGTGCGGCTCGCCGGTGGCCGCAATCAGATAGAACCAGCGGCGCGTCGAAAGCTCGTCCGGGTCGAGTCCCAGAATCCGATAAGCGAGCGGATCGCTGTGGCGGAAGTCGTAGAACAGCCAGCCGTCGATCTCGGCCGCGGCGAGCGCCACCGCGATTTCGGCTGAACTGCTCACGACGCGGACGCGGCCTCGAAGCGCCGCCCCCATGCATGCGCCCGTTCGGCGTGGATTCGTACGACAGGGTTATCGGCGGGCGCCAGTGTCATGTTGCGATATTGCGGATACTTGTCGCGCAAATTGCGCAACGCGAATAGATACTCGTCGGATTCATCGACCACCCGCGCGGCGCCATGAATGAGCACGTAGGCCAGATGGTTCCAGTCGTCTTCATAATGGTCAATGAGCAGCGCGACGTGAGGATTGGCGATTATGTTGCGCATCCGTTTTATCGCGAGCCCAGTCTGGCGCTTGGGCTTCTGATCGATCACGAAATAGAAACGCGCATCGCCGAACCAGAAGCACAGTGGTATCGCATGCGGCGCGGCCTCGGCGTCCGCGGTGGCGAGCGATCCGACGCGAGCGCTGGCCAGAAAGTCGCGCACCGCCGGTTGCTCCAGAATTTTCAGTGTTGCCGATTCCGTGCGCGCCGCCATCTCAGCCCTATTCCCGCATGACCATGCGTCTTGCGCAATTGCCGCCGCCACCACTTTATTAGCGTTCCTCGTTTCTAACGTTCCTCGCCCACCAGGAAAAGCGAGAGCGCGATTATCGCGAACAGAAGGTTGGGCGTCCACGCCGCGACCCAAGCCGGTATCAGCCCTGAATGTCCGAGCGACGACGTCACGCCGAGCGCCAGCCAGTAGCCGAAGCCGATCGAGATTGCCAGGCCGAAGCTGCGGCCGAGGCTCAGATGGCGCGGCAGCGGATCGAGGCTCAGCACGACGCCGAGCGCCACCATGATCAGGCACGACAGCGGCATCGCGTATTTCAAATCGCGGTCGACCACGTAGCCGCCGGGATCGAGTCCCTTCTCGTGCAGGCCGTCGATATAGCGGTCGAGTTCCCACAGGCTGAACTCCTCGGGGTCGAGTTGCAGCAAGCCGAAATCAGCCGGATCGAGATCGACCCGGAAGGCGCTGCTCGGCACCGGCTGCACGTTGCCGTGCTTGAGTTCGATCGTGTCGAGCTTTTGCGGCACCCATGAGTGGCCGTTCCACACCGCCGTCTGCGCGCGGACGATATCGTTCAGACTGAAATCCGGCGCGATTTTATAGAGCGTCACATCGTGCAGCGTGTGATGGCGATGGTCGTAGCTGTCGGCCGACAGAAAACCGTCGCTGACGCGCACCCAGATGTGCTGATTCGCGAAGATACTGCGCAGCGTGCGCCGCTTGAGCTCGACCTCGTACAGATAGCGCGCCTGGCGGGTCGTATAGGGCACGACCGTCTCGCTCAGCATGAAATTGGCCAGCGAGACAACGATCGCCACCATCAGAATCGGCGTCGCCATTTCGAGCCGGCTGATACCGAGCTGCTGACAGGCGAGCACCTCGCCGGACCGGTTCAAAATCGCAAGACCCAGCAGGACGCCGGCCAGGCATGCCACCGGCATCAACTGCGAAACCGCCAGGGGCAGCTTGAGCGCGAAATATTCGGCCCCCAGCAGGCCGAAGCCGCCGTAGTGCATCAGGTCGTCGAAGCGGTCGAAAACGTCGCCGATCAGGTAGGCGATCGTGAAAGCGGCGAGGCATACGACGAATGGCGCGAAAAAACTGCCCGCCATGAAGCGGTCCATCGTGGGTGAAAGACGCGGGCGCATGTCAGGCCGCCTGCCGCGAACGCTCGAAGCGCTCGACCCAGTCCCACAGCAGATCGCCGGGCCCGCGGCCCTGGTCGGCGCGGTCGGCGGCGCTGCGCGTGAATAGCCAGATTCCGAGTGCGGCGAACAACAGGTCGGGAATCGCCATCGCGGCGAAGGCGTTTATCCGTCCGCCGTCGGCCAGGTTTTCGCCCACGCGCAGCAACGCGTAGTACGCGAAGAACAGTGCGATACTCACGCCGAAGCGTTCGGATTGGCCGCCGCGCGCCGGTTTCAGTCCGAGCGAAACGCCGAGCAGCGCGAACAGCACGCTGGCGAACGGCACCATGTACTTGCCCGCCAATTCGGACTCCGCAACAAAGTCGGGCTTGCCCGCGTGCCGCGCCGCGGCGATCCGCGTCGCCAGGTCGCCGTAACTGAGCGAATCCGGGTCAAGGTCGGAGAGGCTCGCGATTCCGCTCGATTTCAGGTTCAGGTCGTAGATACGAAAGCTGGTGACGTGGCTCGCGCCGTTTTCGATGTCGTTGCCGAAGATCGCCCCGTCGTACAGCCGCAGGGTGACTTCGTCGCCGGAGCTGTCGGGCAGCATCAGGCCCCGCCGCGCGATAATCGTGCTCTGCTGTCCGCGCGCACGTGCGTCGGAGATCATCACCCCGCGCAGCGTGCCATCAGACGGCGAGATGTGATCGACATAGAGCACCATCCCGGGGAAGGTGCGGTTGAAGATTTTTTCCTTCAGCCCGGCGGTCGAGCGGGTCTGGGTGATACGATAAATCAAGTCGGCGAAATTGCGATTTGCCCACGGCCGCACTGAAAACGCGAACCAGCTCGAAATGATCCATACCAGCGCACCGATAAAGATCACCGGCACCGCCAGCCGGTAGAGGCTGATTCCGCACGATCGCGCCGCCGTTATTTCGCGCTCTCCCGACATGCGGCCGAAGCCCAGCAGCACGCCGAGCAGTACGGCCATCGGGAACGTCAGCTCGAGGAAGGCCGGCATGATATAGCCGATCATTTCGCCGACCTGGGCCAGGCTGACACCGCGGTTGACTACCATCTCGGTGAGCTTGAGCAGCCGTCCGGTGACCAGCGCAAAAGTCAGCAGCCCCACGCTCATCGCGATGGGCACGGTCACTTCCCACGCCACGTACCGGTCGAGAATTCTGATCCGCATAGATTCCGCCTGACCGCTCCTCCACCCAACCCTCACCTCTGAGCGCCACAGCGAAGTCTAGCGGCGGGCGCCGCGCAAATAAACGTGCGGGCTGCCGGAGCCTCGCGCAACACGATATCATCGGGAGAGACATGAAGAAGAGAAATCCACCCAGACCTCCCCGTCCTCTCCAAGATAGGCGCCGTAATCCGACGGGAGACGGGCGGGATCGGCGAGACGACCAGCGTCCCGGGGATCAGCGTGCCGGAGACCGGCGCGATCAAAGAACTGGTCCGCCCAGAGGTCCACGCCCGGACGCGCCAAGAAGCTATCCAGCCGGCAGTCCGACGGCAAATCAAAGGGCCAAGCCCGCGGCAAAACGATGGACCGGTCCGCCAGGGAAGCCGCGGCCGGGTGGGCAAAGCGATCGCTATCAGGGTGCCAAATCCGGCCAGCATACGACGATCGGCCAACATACGAAGTCCGGCAATCATACGAGTCGTCAGGACGGTCCTTATCCGCGCGATACGCGCAGATCCGCTGGCGATACGCGCGGGTCCGGCGGCGACACGCGTGGGTCCGGCGGCGACACGCGTGGGCGCGGCACTGATATGCGCAATCCCGATCCGCGCGATATCCGGAATCGGCGCGCTCCGGATTCGCGCGATTCGCGTGGTCTGGCGAACCCGCGCGACGCGCGAAGCACCACTAACGACAACCGCGGATGGCGGAAGTTCCCTGATCGACAGGCACGCCGCAATGGTCCGCCTGATCGACAAAATCAGGCGCAGGCACGGCCTCACGATCCGCGGCACGATCGTCAGGCGCCTCGCGAGTTTGCTCGCGATCAGGGTGACAGTCGCGATTCTCCTGGACGTCGCAACCGCCCGGAACAACGGCGTTTTCCGGATCGCGGTCTTGCGGATCAGCGCGGTCGCGCCGATCAGCGAAATCTGCCTGATGATCGTGATCGTCGTGATCGTGGCGATCGGCATGATCGAGACGACCTTGTGTTCGGCATCGAGCCGATTCGCGAGCTGGTCGCTGCCGCCCCGGCGATAATCCGCGCCCTCTATGTGCGCCATGGGATGGGCGGCCGGCTCGCTAGCGAGATTGCCGCCGTTACGACGGCAGGCGGCGAACTGCGCGAGGTCGACGATAACACGCTGGTCGCGATGGCCGGCGCACAGGCGCTCCATCAGGGTGTCGTCGCGCTGATACGGCCGCCGCAGCCGATCGCATTTGAAGACATTATCGCCGCCAGGCCCGATCCGGTTCTGGTCGTCGACGGTGTGACCGACCCGCGCAACCTCGGCGCGCTGCTGCGATCGGCCGAGGGCGCCGGCGTCGGCGCCGTCGTGATCGCGCGCGATCGCACGGCCCATCTGACGCCCGCCGCAATCAAGGCGTCGGCTGGGGCGTGGGTTCATCTGCGCATCGGCGAATGCGGCAATGTCGCGCGCGCCCTTGATGATCTCAAAGAGGCCGGCTATTGGGTGGCGTCGCTGGCCTCCGACGGCGGCAGCACGATTTATGATCTCGACACGACGCGGCGGCTGGCGATCGTGGTCGGCTCGGAGGGCGAGGGTATCCGCGATATCGTGCGCAAAAAGTCCGATTTCGTGGTGGCGATTCCGATGCGCGGCAAGGTCCAGTCGCTCAATGTATCGGTGGCGACGGCCGTCGCGCTGTTCGAGGTTGCGCGCCGCCGTGCGCCCTCGAAGGCGGTCGAAAATCCGGTGCGCGAAGCCGGCGAGGTCGATTCGTGATCGCCGCGCGGCAGGTCGAAGGTCAGTTACAAATCTAATCAGATACTTCAAGTTCTGATTAACCCTCGCTCCGGCGCGGTCCGATCGGCGCCGACCAGTCGCGCTTCCCGGCCTCGTCCCACACGGTCTCCGTCACTTCGCGGCCGCCGGCGGCAAGCAGATAGGTGCGTTGACCGCGAATCGCCAGGTAGGCGTATGCGTCATCGCCCGGCGTGCCGATCTCGATCCGGGCCGCGCCCGCCGCGTCCATCAGGGCCAGCTCGCTGAAGCCATCAGCGCCGACGGCGAGATTGATCCGCCGCCGCCCGGCGCGGTCGAGCATCCGGAGCGTCGCCGCGCCCTTGCCGTCAACCATCATGGCGGCGCGTTCGCGCCCTTCGCGATCGATTAAAACAAAGCGCTCGGCGCACAACACGGCGCGCTCAGCACGGACGAAACGCTCAGCGCCGACGGGCGGCTCGTCGCTGTAAGCGTCGACGAAGGAGCTCTCGACAGGCTGGTCCGGCACGATCACCGTCGACGTCACCTGGGACAATGGCGGCGGCGACAGCGATGGCGGGTAGATGTTCTGGATAATCTGCGGCGTCGCGGTAACTTCGGTGGTGACCGGAATCACCGGGGCCACCGAAACTTCGGCCCTCTTGGCATCCCCGTCGTCGCCTGATTTCACGCCGATATATTCGCGCCAGAAGTAGAGCGCAGCCATGACTATCGTGCCGGCGCCTTGCGACAACGGTTGCGAGAGTTGCAGGACGGATTCGTGCTCTTTGCCGAGAAAAATCACGCAGGCCGTAACTAACGACGCGCCGAGCAGCAGCCCGATACCGAGCGAGAAAAGCCATCGGAGCCAGAGTTTACGACTCATGCATCCTCCGTGCGGAGGCTTTTCGCAACCAATCGTGGAAACGCCGCGCGCCGACGACCTCGGCACGCCTGGGAAGGTGGGCGGTTTCATGATTTTGCGACCGCCCGCTCAACTACAGTAGCATAAATTCGCGCTCGGCACATCCCACCTGCCGGACTTCGCGATCGCGCTTAAGATTTTGCCTCAATCATGCTACCAGTCGCGGCTGAAGCGATCTCGCGCGATAAAAGAATCCGCCTGTTCGGCCGAGTCAGGAGGGGCAATGTCTGCCAGATCATCAGCAGTCATGATAGCGGCGATTATGACGATCACGATGGCTCTCATCGCCATCCGTTTCGCTCGGGCCACGATGCCGCCGCCGCTGCCCGGTCCGCTGGCCGAGCCGAAAAGTACTCATCAGGTCGGCTATCCGGCCAAGCTGTCGGAGTGGGTGACGCCCGCCGACAATCCGGCGAGTGCGGCCAAGATAGCGCTTGGCAAGTCGCTCTTCTTCGATGATCGGCTGTCGGTCGACAACACTGTCGCGTGCGCGAATTGCCACGATCCCGATAAGGGTTTTACCGATCAGTTGCCGACCGCGATGGGTGTGCACGGCAAGTTCGGCAAGCGCAACGCGCCGTCGGTGCTCGACTCCATGTTCAATATCGAGGAGTTCTGGGATGGCCGCGCCAAGACGCTCGAGGATCAAGCCCAACAGCCGATTCTGAATCCGATCGAAATGGGCATGCCCAATTCGGCCGCGGTCGTTAGCAAGCTAAACTCGATTCCCGAGTACAAAAAGGGCTTTCAGGAGGTCTTCGGCGAGCCGCCCACCTATCTTAACCTCGTCCGTGCGATTTCCGTCTATGAGCGCACACAGGTGACCTTCGACTCGCCGTTCGATCGCTTCATGGCGGGCGATCAAACCGCGCTGACTGCGCAGCAACAACGCGGCTGGGCGATTTTCAACGGTCAGGGCCGATGCATGTCGTGCCACGGATGGAATCCGACGCGCCCGATGTTCACCGATGATCGCTTTCACAACATCGGCGTGTCGGCCCATTCGGCGAACTTCGTGCCCAACGCGCGCAAAGCGCTGGCGCTGCTGGCCGAGAACAACAATGCGCTCTCGATCGACAAGCTCGCCATCTCGAGCGACCTGAGCGAGCTCGGCCGCTTTCTCGTCACCAAGCAGCCGCACGATATCGGCGCCTTCCGCACGATGAGCCTGCGCAATCTTTACGTTACAGAGCCGTACTTCCATGACGGTTCGCAGGACACGATTTGGGACACTTTGGATCACTACAACAAGGGCGGCGTGCAGAATCCGTTCCTCGACGGCGGTATCGTGCCGCTGGGTTTGAGCGGTCAGCAGGAAGACGATCTGGCAGCGTTCCTGCTCTCGCTGACGAGCCCGCTGTACGCGGCCGAGGCGAAAAAGGAATACCAGGTCCAGTTCACGATCTCGCGCACCAAGCGGCCGCAGCGCGACACGGCGGCGGCGCTGGGACTGGCAGGGCGCAACGGCCCGGGCTTCGCGGGACCCTTTGGCGATATTGGACCTGGCGAGGCCTCGATGCAGGATGACCCGGCGCGGCTGGGCGGCGACTGAACGGACGAAAACCTACGGAGAGTGGATCATGGCGGTCCGTCACAAGAGCGTCGAAACGAAATATTACGAAGATCGCGATCGCGTGATGAACGCGCTGCGCAATTGCGACCGGCGAACATTTATCAAGCTGGCCGCCGCCACCTTCGGCGCGGTGGCCGCCAAGGGCCTCGTGCCGCCGCACAGCTTCCAGCTAATCGAGATTGCCAATGCCGCAACCGCTCCCGCGCTCGGCGGCGACTTCGACAAGCAGGGCATGGCGGGTTCTCCACCGTTCCGAATCGCCTATATTTCCGACGCCCATCTGTATGAGCGCACGCTGAATCAGCGCTTCATTCGCGCGCTCGTAAAGGCCGTCGATGACGTCAACGCGCTCAATCCGCAGCCCGACTTCGTGCTCTACGGCGGCGACCTTGCGCAGCTCGGCACCGCCACTCAGCTTGAACTGGGCCGGCAGATTCTCGGCAACCTGAAAGCGCCGGTCAAAATGATGGTCGGCGAGCACGACTGGTTTCTCGATCTGGGCGCTAAATGGCAGGAGCTTTTCGGCGAGCCGACTTACTCATTCGACTGGAAGGGTGTGCACTTTATCGTGCTCCAGAGCGTCTACGAAAAGGATTTCTGGACCGCGCGCGGCATGACGCCGGCCGAGCGGATGCAAACCGTCGCCGGACTCGACAACGGGATCCAGTCGCGCTTCGAAGTCGGCGATCCGCAACGCGAATGGATGAAGAACGATCTAGCCAAGGTGCCGGCCACCACTCCGGTCGTCGTTTTTTCCCATTCGCCGCTCTACAAGTACTACCGCAACTGGAATTTCTGGACCGAGGATGCCGACGAGGTGCAGGCGATTCTCAAGCCTTACGATCGTGTCACCGTCATCCACGGCCATACGCATCAGATGCTCCAGAATCAGATCGGCAATATCAGTTTCTACGGGATGCTCTCGACGGCGTGGCCGTGGCCATATGCGCCCGAGGGGCTGCCGACGCTGACGGTCCAGATGAATCGCGCCGATCCGTTCGATCAGTTCGACGGCTGCGGCGACGGCGCCTTTACCGTGCGGCACGAAGGGCTGGTCGACACCGTCTACAACTTGTGGGATCGGAATCCGGTTACGGTCAGGGCGGAATACCTGGTCTCGCGCGGCACGACGGACCGGCCGCCCGCTCCGCAATTCCCGAGCTACTGACGAGCCTAGTGAGCCGATGGCAACGATGCCGAATCACCTGCGGGGTAACCCATCATGAAGACCCGGGCAAGAATTGTCGCGATCATGATTGCCGGATGTGCCGCCGGCGCGGTTGCGCTCTATCTCGACGGCCACTGCCGAGTTTCCGTGGCGAGCGCACAGGCGCTGCCGGCCCATCAGTTGCCGTCCTCAAACGATGGCGTGGTGGTCGAATTGTGCGATGGCAAGACGTCGACGGTGGTGAAGGGACTGAAGCCGGGCGATGCGATGAGCCACGCGCAGGCGCTTGCGGTGACCAGCGGACTGATGGCGGAATGGCAGCGCAAGCATCCCGATCAACATTGGGAGATGGCACAGGCCGATAGCGGGGTCCCATCGGGCGTGCCGACGTTGGCGCCCGCGCCTGGCGCGGCGAACTCTGCGGGCTCGATGGCGCTGGGCGGCCCGGCAGCGCCGGCGGGTTCACAGCCGGCGACGAGTCAGCAGGGCGATACCTACGCCAGCTTCCACGAGCGCGACTACAAAATCTGGCAGGCGGAGACCGACGCCTTTGTCGAATACGGCAACCAGGTATTTCATTCGGCAAAACTACTTGGCGGCACGATCGGTGTGAGCTGCGACATGTGCCATCCGAATGCGGCCAATACTCATCCCGAAACCTATCCGAAGTACCAGGAGCAGCTTCAGCGCGTGGCCCTGCTGCGTGACATGATCGACTGGTGTATCGAAAATCCCGTCAAGGGCAAGACGCTGTACCCCAACGATCCCAAGCTGCGCGCGCTTGAGGCCTACATCCTGGCGCAGCGCAAAGGCGTGGCGTTAGACTATGGAAAACACTGACCCGCGGCCTGATTCGAGGCCCTTTTTCGTCTTGCAAGTTCCACCGAAACGGTGCAGATAATTACGGCGCCGCTATAGGAGCGCTTGTCGCCGGCATCGACGACGGGGTGGTCCGTCGATGGATTGCGCGCGAGCGGCCAAAACAAACAGGGGATTCTGGTTCCGATGGCTGAGTCTTATCGGGCATAGCTCGATATTGCCAACCGCGGTGTTCAGGCATTCGCGCGGGCGGATTCCTTGCGGGATCGCACAACCTAACCACGTCTGGTCGAGGAGAGAATTAAGATGAAAAAAGCTGAAAAACCGGTTCTGTTGATCGGCGGCCTGCCGGCGTCGACGGCCACGGAAAACTTCAAGATGGTCGCCAAGGAGCTCGGGGATTTGCCGATCGGATACACCGACGGCGAGTTCAACGAGCGCCGCTTCTGGGTGCTGTTCGTCGCGATTCGCGCGTGGGAGGCGCATCCGGATCTCGAGACCGTACGCCGTCCCAAGGGCGTTGCCGGGATGCCGCGGTTTGTTCCAAGCGGCTATGGCGATTTCCACAAGTTCAAGGTGCGCGAAGGCGTGACGAGCATCACCGTCCCGAGTATCACCTACCCAATCGAAACCCGTTCGTCATACCTGATTTTCCGCAACCTGCGCGACAAGGGAATCATTCCGAAGAACGAGCGTTTCCAGCTTTCGATTCCGTTTCCCGAAGACGCGGCGCGGCTTTTCTCGGCTGACGCCCGTTCGCAGGAGATCATGGCAAACGCATACGCCGACGCGGCTTTGCGTGACGTGCTCGAAATACTAAATGACATCCCGCCCGATGATTTCGTGCTCCAGTGGGATATCAACTGGGAAACGCTGGCGATCGCCTTCGATGATTTCGCCGGCGAAGAGCCGATGGAATACAAGTGTATCGGCGATCCGCGCGAGCGCTACGTCAATTTCATCCGCCAGCTTTGCAAGCCGATTCCCAAGGAGGTCAAACTGGGCCTGCATCTATGCTACGGCGATCTCCACCATCGGCATTTCCTCGAGCCCAAGACGCTGGAAACCTGCGTTGAGATGTCGAACCTGGGCGTCAAAGAGGCCGGAAGGCGAATCGATTTCGTACACATGCCGGTGCCGCGCGCCCGCCACGACGACGAATACTTCGCGCCGCTGAAGGGTCTGAAGATCGGCGACACAACGCTATACATCGGGCTCGTCCATATCACCGATGGGGTCGAAGGCACGCTGCGCCGGTTCGAGACGTTCCGCAAATATTTTGACGGCACCGTCGGCGTCGCCACGGAATGCGGCATGGGCCGGCGTCCGGCCGAGCACAGTATCGAGAAGCTGCTACAGATCCATCGCGACGTCGCCAACGCGATCTAGCAATCGCGCCGCCGCGCCTGTGAAGGTCAGACCTGGCCGGGATCAGGCGCGGCGGCTTCCAGAGCGGGCCCGGGAGATCGGCGCGGTCTTCGAAGACTTGCTGGCAAGCGGCTCGCCAGATTGCGCGGGCGGCGTCGCCGCGGATGGCGCAATGTCGTCGAAGTTCGGCGCGAAGCTTTCCACGGGATTGCCCGGGCTGCGATTGAACATCAGGCGCGTCACGTCTGGCCGCGAATAATGGCCGACGGGATCAGCCGCGGCTTTGGCGATCGAAATCAGGCCGAGATCAACTTCCGCGTAGATGATTCCCTCTTCGGCTTCGGGTAGCGGAGCGGCGAGCGGGCGACCGTCGGGACCGAATATCATCGCGAAGCCGCCGCCGACTCGCAGCAATTCGCGCTTGGCCGGCGTGTCACAGAGTATCTCCTGCATCGCGGGCGAGACGACCGCGCAGGGCGCAACGACGAAGCATCCGCCCTCCGCCGCGTAAATCTGGCTGGCCGCGTTGTTGAGCTGCGGCCCGAGCGCGAAGGCCATGTCGGAGTAGAGCGAGAAGCTGGGCCACGACGCGACATGGACCTGCTCGTGCATCGAATACATCGCGTATTTGGTGAGCGGTTGCAGATGCTCCCAGCAGCACAGCGCGCCGAGACGGCCTAGCGTCGTTTCATGCACCGCGAGGTCGCTGCCGTAGCCTTCACCGAAGACCGTGCGCTCGACATGGGTGGGCTTGAGTTTGCGCCGATGCGCGATAACTCCGCCGTCCGGCGCAATGATGCTCTGCCCAAGATAGAGCGATCCGTGATCCTTTTCGCTGGTGCCAAGGACGACATGGACATGATTGCGACGGGCAGCGGCGCGAATCGCGGCCATCTCGGGGCCGTCGGCGACGATCGAATTATCGTGATAGCGCTGGACGAATCGCATTCCCCACGCCGGCGAATCAAGCCATACCCACCAAGGATAGCCGGGAATCCACGCTTCGGGAAAGGCGACCAGGGTGGCTCCACGAGCGGCCGCCTCGTCGATAAGCGCGATTGTCTTCGCGACCGATCCGTCGAGATCGAGAAACGCCGGAGCGGCCTGAACCGCCGCGGCAATGAACTTCGGATGTGTCATTTGATATCTCCGGATGCTTCGCGGAATCTATATGACTCGCGGGAAACCTTCTGGCGTCAGGGCAGAACACTAATCCCGCTCCGCCGCCGTTTCCACCGACGCCGATTGTTCCTGATAGTCGCGCTCGCTAGTCTTTTAGATGAATCGCGGGCGATTCAAGGGAGCAGCCGATGGCGCGAGAAGACGGCTCGTCAACGAACGATCGCAACAGCTCGCTCAACAGCTCGCACTGGGGCGTCTTTGAGCCGATCGTCGAGGACGGCCGGATGGTCGGGGTGCGCCCGTTCGATCGCGATCCCGATCCGTCGCCGATTCTTAATTCCATTCCCGCGGCGCTCGTCCATCGGAGCCGCGTGGCGGTCCCCGCCGTGCGGGAAGGCTGGTTGCGCGACGGGCCGGGGCAAACCAGCGATCGCCGGGGCGCCGATCGTTTCGTCACCGTCACCTGGGAACGCGCGTTGGAGTTGGTCAGCGGGGAGCTTGCCCGAGTAATCGCGGCGCACGGCAACGGCGCCATATTCGGCGGCTCCTATGGATGGGGCAGCGCCGGCCGTTTTCACAATTCCAAAACTCAACTCCATCGTTTCCTATGCGCGCTCGGCGGCTTTACCGATTCGGTCAACAGTTACAGCACGGCGGCCGGCACAGTGATCGCGCGGCGAGTCATGGGCAGCGGGCAGATTATCACCGGTCCCGGCACAAGTTGGGCGAGTATCGCGGACAACGCCGAGTTGATCGTGACGTTCGGCGGTCTGCCGCTGCGCAACACGCAGATGCGCCACGGCGGCGTCGGCGCTCATTCGACTCGCGGCTGGCTCGAGCGCGCGCGCAAAAACGGCGCGCGGTTCTGCAACGTCAGTCCGGTTGCCGATGACGCCGCCGACTTCCTCGACGCTGAGTGGCTCGCGCCGCGACCGCATACCGACACGGCCGTGCTGCTCGGAATCGCGCACACGATGGTGGCCGAGCGGCTTTACGATGAAGGATTTCTTGCGCATTACTGCGTCGGCTTCGAGCGCTTTCGCAACTACCTGCTCGGTCTCGACGACGGCGTGCCGAAGGACGCCGAATGGGCCTCGCGCCTGAGCGATCTGCCGGCCGGAACGATCCGCGACCTTGCCCGGAGGATGGCGGGCGCGCGCACGATGATCCTGATGAACTGGTCACTGCAACGCGCGGACCATGGCGAGCAGCCGTTCTGGGCGGCGATCGCGATCGCCGCGATGCTCGGCCAAATTGGCCTGCCGGGCGGCGGCCTCGCTTTCGGCTACGGCAGCATGGAAGGGCTCGCCGGCGTGGAGCATCAGGCGCCCGTGCCGACGCTGCCGCTTCCTCGCAACCCGATCGACAGCTTCATCCCGGTCGCACGCATCGCCGACATGCTGCTCAGTCCAGGCGCGGAACTTCAGTACGATGGCCGCGATCTGAAATATCCCGATATCAAGCTGGTCTATTGGTGCGGCGGTAATCCGTTCCACCATCATCAGGACCTCAATCGTCTGCTCACGGCGTGGCGGCGCCCTGAGACGATCATCGTGCATGAGCCGTGGTGGACCGCGACTGCGCGCCACGCCGATATCGTCCTGCCGGCAACGACCACCAGCGAGCGCAACGATATCGGCGCCACAGCGCGCGACGGCTATATCGTTGCGATGAAGCGCGCGATTGATCCCGTTGGAGAAGCGCGCGACGACTTTGCGATCTTCGCCGCGATAGCCGATCGGATGGGCTGCGGCGCCGCGGTCAGCGAAGGGCGGACCGAAATGGAGTTCATACGCCAAATCTATGAAGACGCTCGTGCCCGCGGCGGCGGGAAATGGCCGGACTTCGACACCTTCTGGACCAACGGCCGGATCGAAGTGCCGGCAACGGGTTCGTCATATGTGATGCTCGAGGATTTCCGGCGCGACCCAGAGCGTTACCCGCTCGCTACGCCGTCGGGACGAATCGAGATCTTTTCGGAGACGATCGCCAACTTTGGCTATGCCGATTGCGGTGGCCATCCCGCCTGGTTCGAGCCAGCGGAATGGCTCGGCAGTCCGGCGGCGAAAAAATATCCGCTCCATCTGATCACTCCGCAGCCCGCCACCCGCTTGCATGGCCAGATGGACATGGCGGGCATAAGCCAGGCGAGCAAAATCGGCGGACGCGAGCCAATGCGGATGAGTCCTGTCGATGCGGCGGCGCGCGGAATCAAGGATGGCGATATCGTGCGGGTCTTTAACGATCGCGGGTCGATTCTCGCCGGCGCTGTAGTCAGTGCGACGGTCCGGCAGGGCGTCGTCAGGATCGCGACTGGCGCGTGGTATGACCCGGATAATCCGGGCGAGATCGGCAGCCTCGACAAGCACGGCAACGCCAATGTCCTGACGCTCGACAAAGGAACCTCGCGGCTCGCGCAAGGATCGAGCGCGCAAACCGCCCTCGTTAATGTGGAATTATTTGACGGTCCCGCGCCGACAATTAGCGCGTTCGATCCGCCTACGATGATCGAGGAAGCCTAATCGGAATTGCCTCGCGATGGGGCAAGCGGTCCGCCACACGGCCGCCCGCGGTAGCGAACCGACTACCAGTAACGGACGCGGCCGGAATCGACGTGGACGAATTCGGACGCCGGATAGTAGCCGACGCCACCGCCGCGCATCGCGATTGCCGCGCGCCGCAGGCTTGCGAGGCTGCGCCCCGGCATTCGGATGTCCGCCGCCATCCCGTCAATGTGCAGGCTGTGAACGGCAACGCCCTCGCTATTCGCGTGGAGCATCGCGTTGGTTTGCGGGGACCGGTAGCCGGAGATCAGATCGAAGGGCGCACGCGTTTCCATCGCAAGATTGATCGAGTGAAGGAGGTCGAGCAGCCGCGGATCGATTGGCTTTATCAGGTTGAGCCGAAAGTCGCGCATCAGGTAATTGATCGCGGTCAACCCTTCGGGAAGGTAGCTGCCGTCGGCAAAATAGACCGTCTTCAGTGACTCGCCAGTATGCAGGTTGTAAAACGACAATGACCGCTCGCGCGCGATTCGCAATGCGGCCAGCGCACTGCCGGGAATCGCGGCCCCGGCGATCGTCAGCGCGCCGAGCCGGAGGAAGTGGCGCCGATTCAATTTCCGCTGCGTATTATCTTCCATCGCCCACCCCGCATCATGAAAAACGCAACAACCCGCAACGTCGTCAGTGTGCCAGAACGGGACGCTCAGCGACAGACCTGTCGGACCACTCGTGAGCGAAACTGATTCGCGGCGATCGGCCGCCATGAAGGTAACGCTGATAGCCGGGCTCGGCGGACGCGCCGGAATGGAGTACCCACTTACACGGGGGCGAATCACGGTGGGCAGCGCTCCCGACAACGCGCTGGTCATCGATGAGCCGTCGGTTTCGCGGCATCACGCGATACTCAAGCGGCGTTTCGGACGATGGCGCGCGATCGACCTTGAGTCGACCAACGGCACCTTCGTTAACGGCAAGCGGATCGGTGGACCGACGATGATCGGGCCAGGTGACGAGCTGCGCTTTGGTGTCGAACGCTTCGCAATAGTCGGCGGACGCCGCCGATGGCTCGAGGCGATCGTCGTAGCTGTCGTGACGTTGTTCGTGCTGGGTTTCGCGACGACGTACTATCTGATTTCGCATCGCAATGGCGGTGCGCTGAATCCCGCCGAACCCACGGGTGCTCCCGCCGAGGCGACCTCGTCAAATGCGTTGCCGGCGGCTCCCGACGAATCGGCGGCGAGCGCGGACTCCGTCGCCGCGCCCGAATGGCTCAAGCGGCTCAACCATTATCGAGCGATGGCGGGGCTGCCGATCGTCACCGAAGATTCCGCGCTGAGCCTGGCGGATTACGCGCACGCGCGATTCCTGGTTGAGAATTTCTCCGATCGGATTCGTAACGGAGAATCGCTCGGTGCGGCGATGCATGAAGAAGATCCGGGACTACGATGGTACAGCGTCGCCGGACGCGACGCCGCGATGAACAGCGACGTCGTCGAGGGATACACAGGGGGCGGTCCCGACTTTTCCCAGGATTTGACCGTTGACGGATGGATCGCGATTCCGTTCCATCGCTTGCCCCTGCTCTCACCGCTGCTGAAAACCGCGGGTTATGGACAGTACTGCCGTGGCGGCGTATGCGTGGCGGCGCTTAATGCGCAAAGCGGCGCCGCGCCAATCGAAAGGTCCCAGAGCGGTCCGGGCAAGCCGGTGGCTTTTCCGCCGGAAAATTCGACGATCGACCTGGCGGCGGGCGAGAACGAATGGCCTGATCCGCTCACTGCATGCGCGGGCTACTCGGCGCCGACGGGCCTCGCGATCACGATTCAGCTTGGTACATGGATGACGCCGAAATTGACCGCCTTCACGATCGAGCGTGACGACGGTACGACCATCGAGGCCTGCGGCTTCGACGCGACCAGTTATAGCAACGCTGATCCAGTGACGGAGCAAGCGGGGCGAGGATCTCTGCAGTCTTACGGTGCGGTGGTTGTTATACCGCGCGAACCGTTACAGGCGGGTATCCGCTACACCGTCTCACTGATGGTCGGCGGCGCACCATACAAATGGTCATTCACGGTGCGCTAACGCGTCACGCATAGTTCGCTGACACGTTAGGCCTTGGAGGCGGTCGCGGGCGTGGGAGGATCGGAGTGTTTGAAAATTGCGTTGCCGTGCCGTTCGATCACTTCGGCCGAAACCAGATGAGTCACGACGGGCGGCCCGTTGCCGATATGAAACGACGCGATACGCTCGAAGACGATCCGATCGCTCAGCGTGCCACGCTCATGCTGACGGATGTGCTCGACCCAGGTTTCGACCAGCCAGTATTCGACGAACCGTTCGGGCTGCTCGGCGTCGAAAAACAGCCCCCAGAAAAATGCGCCATCGCGCCTGCGGATATCGCGCAGTTGGCTGCGCATTAGATGTTCGAAATCGTAGGCATTCGACGGATCGATCCGATACTCGACCGCCACCAGGACCGGGCCGTTTTCCGGTTCGATATTGGAGACATCCGGCGCCGGGCGGAGCGTCATCTGGTCGAGCTTCAGACGGCCCAGCGGCGCGAGCGGGAAAATATACACGATCGGAATCGAGACCAGGCACGCCGCCGCCGCGATAAGCATCGCTTCCGGACTGCCGTTCCTCTCAGCAACGTAGCCCCATAGCGCGCTTGCCCCCGCAAGTCCGCCCTGCAGGATGATCTGGTAGCAGGCGAGGGCACGGCCGCGCACCCATTCCGGCACGGCCAACTGGGCCGCGACGTTAAGCTCCGTCATCGCGCAGACCCAGGCGGCACCGCCGATAACCATCGCAACCTGTATGATCGGCAGGGTGCGGACGAGCCCGAGCACCACGAACTGTCCTGCCACGATTACGGTGGCGACCGCCGATACGACGTCGGTTGACGACGCCCGCCGCGCCCGCGGCAGTGCCAACCCACCGAGCACCGCGCCGATCCCGAAAAACCCGAGCAGCATACCGTAGCCCGATGCGTTCAGTCCGAGCCGGAATCGTGCGACCAGCGGAATGATCGCCCACATGGCACTGGCGCCGATTATGAGGGTAGCGGTCCGCACCAGCACGGCGCGCAGCGGGGGCGCGTGGCGCGCGTAGCGCACGCCGGCGACCATCGCACCGAGGACGCGCTCGGCCGGCAGCAAGTTGACCGCCTTGGGCCGTTTCCATTGGTAGAAAACGACCATCACTCCGAGAAACGACACAGCGTTGAGAACGAAATTGGGGCCGGCGCCGAACGCGCTTACAATCAGGCCGCCGAAGGCAGGACCAAGCGCGCGAGAGATGTTGAAATTGACACCGCCCAGTGCGACCGCCGCGCGAAGCTCGCTGCGCGGGACCAGTTCCGGGATTATCGCCTGCCAAGCCGGCGCGTTAAGTGCCGCTCCGATACCGAGCAGAAATGTGAGTCCTAGCAACATCCATGGACCCACCGAATGAGTGAGCGTGAGCCACGCGAGCAGGCCTGCCGCTATCAGCATCCAGGCCTGCGAAAATATGAGCAGCTTGCGGCGATCGACGATATCGGCCAGCGCACCCGCCGGCAGAGCGATAAGAAAGATCGGCAGACTCGCCGCCGTTTGCAGCAATGCGACCAGCAGCGGCGACGGCGACAACTCCGTCATCAGCCACGCCGCGCCGACGTTCTGCATCCAGGTGCCGAGGTTGGAAACGAGCGCAGCAATGAAGAGCGCGAGATAAAGGCGATGGCGCAGGGGGCTGAGCGCCGACATCGGCGCGAGGCCTGGGGCAGCGACCTCCTCGATCGGTCGCGGGCCGCTGTATGCGGTCTCTATACTCACGGCCGCCCATTACCTAGTGCGATCAGTTCAGAAGGCGGCCGAAGTCCCACGGACAGCTACTCGGAAAGTCGCCAGGTTGCGGGCTTACCCTGGTCGGGCCCGGTCATCGCGTGGCCACCGTCCACGGGCAGGTTCACGCCGGTGATAAACGCCGCGTCATCGGAGCACAGAAAGACGATTGCGCGTGCGACATCGGCCGCGTCACCGATACGGCCGAGCGGATGATAATCAGCGCCGACGCGATCGGCCTTGGCCCTATCGCCACCGGTTGCCCGCTCGATTGGCGCCGACCATGTCCAGGCCGGCGAGACCGCGTTGACCCTAATATGATGCGGCGCGAGCTCCATCGCCTCGTTGCGGGTGACCTGGAGAATCGCCGCCTTGCAGGCGGGATAGATCGCGCGGCCAGCCTGTCCGAAGCGCGCCGCGATGCTGCTCATATTGACGATCGCACCCCCGCCGCGCCGTTTCATGGCTGGGGCGGCCGCGTTAACAAAGCGCACGCCGCTGACGACGTTGACGTTGATCGCTTCGAGCCAGCTCGCGCGTTCGGAAGCGATTCCATTATCGATATAAACCGCCGCGTTATTGACCAGGATATCGAGTCCGCCGAAGTGAGCCTCGGCGCTCTCGACGCAGGCGGCGATCGCGGCGTCGTCGGTCACGTTGGTCGGCTGGAACCGGGCGTTAGGGCCGCGCGATTGCGCCAATGCGGCGCCGGCCTGCTCGTTGATATCCGCGATTACGACGCTCGCGCCGGCCGCGTGAAGCGCGCTGACGATCGCAGCGCCGATACTGGTGGCGCCGCCGGTGACGATCGCAACCTTGCCGGCAAGGCTGCTCGACCCGTTGCTCGCAGCCATCGCGCTCAAGCTCCCTTCGTCGCGCGCGCAAAGCCGCTCACCACGTCGGCGGCGTTTTCGATCGACCCGAGCAGGCTCATCGTGCGCAGCGCGCCCTCATGCAATTCCGGCACCCCCGACGAGCAAGCATCGCCGACGACGGTGATTTCGTAGCCGGCGTCGCTCGCCCATGTGACCGTATGCTGGACGACGTAATTGGTCGCGATTCCGGCGATAACGAGGCGATCGGGATTGAAAAGATCGACGATCTCCTGGAGCTGCGATCCATAGAAAGCATTGATCCGCGTATGGCTCACCGCGAACTCGCCCGGCGCCGGCCCAAGTCCATCGAAGAACTCCGCACCCCAGCTACCGGCTTCGCAGGCGCGAATCTTCATGATGTTCTGCCAGATGGGTCCGTTGACAATGACGTCGCTGAAGTCGGGACGAAACCCGATGCGCACCGAAATGACGGGCACCCGATGGGCGCGTGCGCCTTCGAGCAGCGTGCGTGCCGCACGAATTACGTTGTCGCGCGTGGTGCTGCCTTCCGCGACGCCGACGCGGATCCGGCCGTCGGGATGAAGGACATCATTTTGATAATGCAGCGCGAGCACGACGGACTTCGCCTTCTGGGTCATATGACACTCCCGAGCCTGACTTGCGAGACTGATTATGCGGCGGCGGCCCTTCGGCGGCGCTCAGATAAAGAGCTGCAGGGGCTCGTGCATCGCTCCGGAATTTACGAGGTCGACGCGCTTCAAACGGATTTTGAAGCCGCTATCGGCGCCGACCAGCGTGTACAGCACACTGCCGCCTAGAATCCGCTGCTCCTCACGCCGATATTCCAGCAGCTGAAACGACGCCCGTACGACGAATTCGCCATCGTCGGCGCGCTCGAGCATCACGTTGGAGACCAGATGAGACGTGCGCGTCGGCGGCTCCTGGGAAAACGCGCGCGGATGGCGCAGCCGGTCGATTCGCATCTTCATCAGAGGCCGATCCTCGTAGAAGAGCGATGTATGTACGAGCGGGTCCTGCTGTTCGGGAAAGAGCGGCATCCAATAGAAGCCGTCATCGGTGAAAAGCTCGATCCATTCGTCCCATCGCTTGTCGTCGAGCATCGCCGCTTCGCGATAGATGAAGCGTTCGAGGTCGCGCAGGTCCGGGGCGGCCGTCACGCGGCGTCTCCCGCGGTCATGTAGCCGAGCCATGCGCGGAACTGATTGCGCATCGGTAACTCGCTGGTGCCAATGCCGTCAGTATGTTCGGGCTGGACGTCGTCGCGGCCGAGGTCGCGATGGAAGCTGATCCAGTCGGCACCATTGATACCCAGCCCTTCCTGCACGCGATTGTAGGCCTCGAGATCGTCGGGCATCACGATCGACGACGGCGAATTGGTCAGGTTCGAGAAAATCAGCGTGCGCCGATAGGTATCGTCGGGCGCGCCGATAAGCCTGAAATTGTAGATTTCGATCATCGTGCGATCGACCGACAGCGGCCGGATTACGCGGAGCTGCTGATAGGCAGCCTGCGTCGAGCAGGTCGGATAGATGATCGAGTTGTGGCGATTGACCGAGAGAATTTCGGTCATGCGCTCCTTGCCGTAGGCGCGTTCGAGCGACTGCACATAGGTGCTCTCGAAACTTTCCGGGTTGAAAAATCCGCCGATGTAACTATGGCCGTGGTCGTAGGTCCGAGTCTTGATCTGTTCCCACATCGCATAGGGCGCGCCGTTTTTGTCGAGCGTCGGCATGACGTCATCGGCGTACGAGTGCGCCGGAGTTTCGCGATCGTTCATCCGCGCGAGCGCCGTCCGGGCCGCGTCGACGGATGATTCATGCACGACGATCGCATGCATCGCGTCATTGAGATTCTCGAAAAAGAGCTTCCAGTTGTTGCGCTGCAGCACGCGGAATGGTTGTCCCGCCACTTCGACGCGTCCGGCCGGCGCCCGATCGACGATATCGTCAAGCGAACTCGCAACGCCGCCGAGCCATTCTTCGAGGCCGGGCCCCTCGGCGGCGAGGCTTGCGAAAATGAAGCCGCGATAATTGTCGACACGCGGCGCGCGGGGCATCCAATACGCTGAATTGCGAGCGTCAAAGCCGGTGTCGTCGTATCCGCGGCGCACCGGAATGGAAAGCACTTCACCGTCGGTGCGGAACGTCCAGCCATGGTAGCAGCAGCGGAAAAATCGCGCGTTACCGTTCGATGGCGCCGCCACCACGCGGGCTCCGCGATGGCCGCATCGATTGTAGAGCACTCGCGGCGTGCCGTCGCTGTGGCGGACGAGTATCACCTGCTGGCGGCCGACCAGTGCGGTCACATAATCGCCCGGATTTGGAATCTGGCTCTCATGGCCGACATATATCCACGCGTGCCCGAAGATCCGATCCATCTCGAGATCGAAGATCGCCTGATCGACGTAGAGCGAGCGATGGACCCGGCTGGGCTCGACCATTTTCTTTATCGATTCGATCGCAATATCAGTCATAGGGAAACCTCCGGTGCAAAGAGGAATAATCTGCCGCGGCGGCCGCCGCAATCAGCGGACGCGATCGCGACAATGCGTCGGAGCGGGATGTTATTGAGGATCATAATCGCGGAAAAAGCTGCCATATTGCGCCGAAAATCAATTTTGCTCAGCCCGGCTCAAAAGACAAGCCACCCCCCCAGATCATTCATCGATCATTCATCCGGAAACCGCGATCGCGGCAGACGAACTGGCGCAGCTAGTGCGCGCCGCCACCGCCGCCCGTGCGCGGTCGCTTGAAGAACAGAAACGTCGGGATGAGGACGGCCATCGCAAGGGCGAGCATCCGGTAGACGTCGTTGTACGCCAGCAGCGTCGATTGCGCCCGTATCTCGGCGTAAATCATGCCGAGGCCTTGCTGATTGCCCATCGTCAGGCCGGGGATCAGGTTGAAGTGCGGGGAACCCGGCATCATCGGCGCGCGTTCGTTGAGTTTCCAGGCATCGAAGACCGAAAAATGCTCGACGAGGTAGCTCTGATGGATCTGTTCGCGCGAGGTGAGCAGGTTGGTGACGAGCGAGATACCAATGGCGGCGCCGGTATTACGCATCATGTTGTACAGGCTCGCGGCGTACCCGATTCGCTCCTTGGGCACGTCCGCCAGCGCCCCTGCCGATATCAACGGCCAGCCCATCGATCCGCATCCGAACAGCAGAATCGGCAACATGATCGATTCCATCGAGACCTGGAGGTCCCATCCCGACATGCGCCAGATGGCATAGGTCGCTGCCGCGAACCCCATACCCATCAGCGGCCGCGTCTCGAAGCCGAATCGCGAGAGCTGACCTACCAGCAGCATGCATAAGCCCGCGCCAAGTCCGCGTGGCAAGACTGCCAGTCCCGCCTTCCACGCCGTGTAGCCGAGCAGCTCCTGCAGGAACAGCGGGTTGAGCAGGTTGACGGCGTAAAACACCGAGACCATCACGGCGACGATCGAGACCGACATCGCGAAGGCCGGGATTTTGAATATCCGCAGGTCGAGGATCGGGTCGGGCACGCGCAGTTCATGCACGATCAGCATGATCATCGAGATGACCGACATCACGGTGAAATAGCGGACCCACGGCGCGGAGAACCAGTCGGAGCGCTGGCCGCGATCGAGCACTATCTGCAACAAGCCCAGCGCAAGCACCAGGTAGGCAATTCCCAGGTAATCGACGTTGCCCTTGCGTCGCTTCAGGTACGGCGGATCGTGGACGAAAATATAGACCATCACGATCGCCAGCAGCCCCAGCGGCAGATTGATATAGAAATTCCAGCGCCAGTTGAGGTTGTCGGTTATCCAGCCGCCCAGAGTCGGACCGAAAATCGGCGCCGCGATAATTCCGAGCCCCCACGTCGCCATCGCCATCTGCTGCTCGTTGGGCGGGAATGTCTCCATCATGATCGCCTGCGACGACGGGATCATCGCGGCGCCGGCAATTCCCTGCATCAGGCGGAAAATGACCATCTGCGTCAGGCTCTGCGCCATGCCGCACAGCGCCGAAGCGAACACGAAGACCGTCACCGAAACGAGAAAATAGCGCTTGCGGCCGAAGCGCGACGAGATCCATCCCGTCATCGGAATCATGATGCCGTTGGCGACCAGGTAGCTCGTCAGCACCCACGTGATTTGATCGACGCTCGCGCTGAAGCTGCCTTGCATATGGGGCAGCGCCACGTTGACGATCGACGAATCGAGGATTTCGAGAGTCGCCCCAAGCATCACGGCCAGCGTGATGAGCCACTTATGGCTGGGGCGTTGCCCGGGCGCGGGGGCTGTCAGCGTCGGCGCGGCCATCCGACGACTCTACCCCGCTTTTGAGCCGGGCGAAACCTGAAGAATCTCAACGCCAGGATTATCCAAGGTATGCCAGAGCGGGTGGCATCGCCTTGAACTCGCGGGCAATCGTCTCGTACCCGGCCAGGTCATCGACGGTGCGGAAGTAGCCACTATGAAGATAGGCGGCCAGCGGGCGTCCCGCGGCCAGCGCGGGCGCGAACAGGTCACCCATCAGGCTGAACGGCGGTGGCGGGGCCGGCAGGTCGAGCACGACGGGCTCACAGATCGAGATACCGCAAAACATGCAATGGGCAGCGGCCTGCAAGTCGGAACTCGCGCCGGGCGGACGGTACTCGGCGATTCGCTTCGGGGCCCGATCGACCAGCAGGCGCATCGCGATCAGACGGCCGTCGGCGTCGACTTCGAGCTCGCTGTAAACGTCGGGCTTGACCAACTTGCGCAGAACAAAGGTTGCAAGTGCGCGCT
>Ga0302325_10007210_pt1 | contig 24738 bp, 25 predicted proteins | sample Palsa_T0_2_FD_201948 | JGI IMG/M metagenome (GOLD analysis project Ga0302325, IMG submission 201948) | Peat permafrost microbial communities from Stordalen Mire near Abisko, Sweden - Palsa_T0_2 | ecosystem: Environmental > Terrestrial > Soil > Palsa > Peat permafrost | place: Sweden: Abisko... | reverse complement strand
AGCAGCGGCGCGCTTCCCGCCGGCCAGTCGAGGACATCGGTCCACGCCAGCAGCAGCGCGAGTTCGTCCAAGTAGCAGCGATGGCGCCGCCGGGGGTGGCCGGCCAGGTCACCCCCGGCGCTCAGCGAACGGAGGCGCCGATCGCTCTCTGTTCTTCGCCCTGATCCGGTATCGGCAACAACGCGCACACGCACGTACCACGACCGGGGGCGGGCTATCACCAGGAAGCGTCCATCCAGCGCCGACACGCGATCCTCCAGCCCGCCCAACCCCGTGCTGTGACCGCCCAGTGCCCCACCGACACCGTCGTCACGAACCTCGACTCGCAGCTTCCCGCGCTCAACCCGGGCCATCACCTCCGCGCGATCGGCCTTGGCATGCTTCACCACATTGGTGAGCGTCGGATCAGAGCGAACCGCTCGGCTCGTCGCGCAGGTAGGCGAGCACCGCGAGCACCCGCCGGTGCTCGGTCTGGGCGGGATCGAGCTCGAGCTTGTGGAAGATGCTTGTCACGTGCTTCTCGACCGCTGCCTGGCTGACCAGGAGCGCTTGAGCGATGCCGTGGTTGGACTTGCCCTCGGCCATCGCGGCGAGCACGTCACGCTCGCGCGGGCTGAGCCGATCGACGGGCTGTTGCGTTGGCGGCGGCCGAGCATCCGCCCGACGACCTCAGGGTCGAGGGCACTGCCACCCCCGGCGACGCGGGTGACCGCGTCGACGAAGCTCTCGACATCACCCACGCGCTCCTTGAGGAGATAGCCGACTCCTTCCGCGCGCTCGCCGATCAGGTCGAGCGCGTATTGCTCCTCGTAATATTGCGAGAGCACGAGCACACCTGTCTCTGGCCGCTGGCGTCGCAACTCGATCGCCGCCCGCAGACCGTCGTCTCCATGCCCGGGCGGCATGTTCACATCAGCGATCACGACCGCCGGACGGTGCGCGAGACCCCTGCGCAGCAGATCGTCGGCGTCGCCGGCCTGAGCGACGACCTCGAACCCGGCCTCGGTAAGCAGCCGCGCGATCCCCTCGCGCAGCAGCACATCGTCCTCGCCGATCACCACTCGCAGCGGCTCTGACACCGCTCAACCGTCCCGCGCGGATGTTGGTTTCATGGTTGTTCGCCACCGAGCAGCTGCGCCAGGGGCACGTTGGGAAGGTCGGCCTTGTTCACAAACGCGCGCGCGCCGGCGTTCCTGGCCTCCTCGCTGGTGGTGATCTCACCGTCGATCGAGGTCAGAACGATCCGTGGATGCCAGGCCAGCGCGGCGAGCTCGCGCGCGAGCACGATTCCATCCCCGTCGGGCAGCTCGACGTCAACCAAGACCGCCGCCGGCTCCAAGCGCACCGCAGCCACCAACGCCTCAGCGACGCTGCCGGCCCCGCCGACGACCGTCAGCCCGCTCGCGGCGAGCAGCCGTCCCGCGAGCTCACGGAACTCCGGGTCGTCATCGACCACCAGTACGGATCTGTTCATGCGAGCAATGATCGTCATCTCGTTCCCGTCGCTGGGTAGGGAAAGCCGGAAATTGGTTTTGCAGCGCGAGCCGTCTGGTAGGGCTTCCCCTACTCCAGCCTTCCGGAACTCAAGCGGGCCTCCTCCGGCAAAGCCGTATGTACGAGCACCAGGGGCGATGGGAACCTGCCGTTCAGCGATGAGCGTCACACAGTTCTGGACCTACGCGCGATGGTGGGTGCGCCAAGCGATGCAAGAGCTCGTTTCCTCACTGAACAGCCGCGCTCGCGGGCTCCGACGGCGAACGGCCCCGAGGCATCACCATAGTCGTCGATCCGGGCCGAACGACCCGTCTCGAACACGAGCGTGGTGACGTTCTTCCCCCCCAGCTTCCAACGGGTGCCAGCGGGCAAGATCTGGTCGGGCCGGCCGAAGGCAGCGAGGGAAGTGGCCGTACCGTCGCGCTCATAACGGCACAGGTGCACATATTCCACGGAAAGCAGCCGTCCGACCTCCTCGGTGACCGCCCCTGAACAACTCCCCCGTGGGCACCCCTCGTGCCACCAGCGTCGCGACCCGCCGCAACGCGGCTTGCTCCTCGGCCAGCCCACTGAATCCCGCACCGTTCAACGGCGGTCTCCATCCGATCTCGCACCGGGCGCGAGGCCCAGCACCAGCGACGACACGTGCGCGCGCATCGACCGGCAAGCCTACCCTTGCCGGGACACCGGCTCGTATCCGCCGAGGTCACCTGCCGGCAGCTCCCCACGTCGCGCCAGCGCGTAGATCGTCGAGACGGGGTCCGAATACGCATCCAGGATCACGGGCGCATCGTCGGCTGCCAGGGCGCCGGACAACCGGCAGCGTGCTGCCGCAGCGCGATCGAAGGGGCACAGATCGCTTGCCCGACGACGATCCCTTCCGCCTCTACCGCACGATCGTGACGCTAACGCGCTCGATCGTCGAGTGACTGTCGTGTAGGTTGAGAGAGATGACGGACCTCACCGGCAAGCGATACCTCGTCGGCGGCGCGAGCAAGGGGCTCGGTTATGCGATCGCGAAGCAGCTTGTGGAAACGGGTGCGGAGGTGACGATCACGGCGCGCGCGTCAGACCGCCTGACCGAGGCGGCCCAACGGCTCGGAGCCGGCGTCCGCTCCGTTCCGGCCGATGTCAGCGCCGCTGCGGACATTGCGGAGCTTGCGCGGCAGGCGACCACCGGCGTGCCGCTCGACGGTGTCGTCATCAACAGCGGGGGCCCGCCTGCGGGCGACGCACTGGCGATCTCCGATGAGGCCTGGAATGGCGCGTTCGCGGCGTTGCTGCTGGGACCGATCCGCCTACTTCGCGCGCTATCGGAACATAACCAGCTGGCAGCCGGCTGCTCGGTCGTGTTGATCGCGTCGAGCAGCGTCAAGCAGTTGATCCCGGGCTTGGACGTCTCGAACGTGCTCCGACCCGCGGTCGCGTCGCTCGCAAAGTGCCTTGCGCGGGAGCTCGGGCCGGCGGTTCGCGTCAACTCGGTCGCCCCGGGGCGGATCGCCACCGACCGCGCACGCGAGCTCGATCAGCTCCGCGCGGAGCGCGCCGGGATCGAGATCGACCAGCAGCGGACGCAGACCGCGAACACGATCCCGCTTGGCCGCTACGGCGAGCCGGTGGAGCTCGCCCGCGCCGTCGTGTTTCTGCTCTCCCCGGCCGCGTCGTACGTCACGGGCTCAGTGTTCGTGGTCGACGGCGGGCTAACCACCGCGATCTCGTAAGCCCTCGTAGCCTCGGAACCAGGTTCAGTCGGCGGACGGCGGGCCCGAGATAGATCGCAGGAACTCGGGGCTTCGTCGCCAGCGGGGGATGATCACGGCGTCAGTCGACCGGACGATGTTGAGCGCCAACAATTCTGAGATGCCGAGTTCTCGCGCAACCTCGGGGGTGCTCATCATCACGTTCCTGAAGAACCAATGACCCATGTACAGCCGCCAGACATCGAGTGTGAGCCCTCCCTGCGCGGTCACGTACTCGACGGTCAGATCCCTAAGCTTGGCCATCGCCGGGTCGTCGTTCTCGGCCGCGTTCCACTCTGCTAGCGATTCGGGAGTGTGGTAGGAGATCATGGGGATGAAATCTAGAGCCGTCAGCGAGGGATTCATAGGGCCCAATGGCTAGATTTAGCGTATGAGGGGCGCAGCAGATGGCGAACCGCGGCGAGCGGACCAGGGAGAAGGCTCGGCCGAGCACGTGCCGCCCCGCGCTGGCCTGTTCCAGCCGATCGACCAGGCTGTGTTCTCCAACGATCTGGGCCAGCAAATCCGTACCACGCGGCAGGCCCAGGGGCTGACGCTCGAGACGATCTCGCAACGCAGTGGCATCAGCATCGGTGCTCTCAGCCAGGTCGAACGCGGTAAGGGCAATCCGGCCTTCTTCACGCTGATCAAGATTGCGCATGCACTGGACGTACCACTGACGAGCCTGCTGCAGATCGAGAGTCGAACCTCGCCGGTCGTAGCCGCGAACAAGCGGCGGCCGCTGGCGCCTCACTTCTTCGAATCCGAAGGGGTGGAGTCGGAACTGTTGACCCCCGACCTCGATCGGCAGCTACAGGTCTGCCGGTACGTGCTGCCTCCTGGTGCGACCACGGAGAGCACGCCGTTCGTCCATCATGGCGAGGAGTTCATCACCGTCCTCAAAGGACGCTGCGTGGTTGGCCTCGAGGATGCCGAGTACGTGCTCGACGTGGGCGATTCGATCGCCTACGCCGCGACGACGCCGCATTGGTTCGGCAACCGTAGCTCGCGCCCGGCCGAGCTGCTTTTCGCCTGCACTCCGCCGACGTTCTGAGGGTCGCGATCATGCGGAGGCGTCGATGCGCGACCCCGCGACAGTGTGCCGTGGCGATCTATTGACAAAGTGAAATCTATTCAATATGTTGCTGGCTGTTGTCCGTCCAGACCAGCACGCCTCGCACCCACACCGTCGAAGTACCACTTGATGACCTCTGGGAGCTGTGCGAGGCGGCCGCCCGGGCGGTTGGGTTCTCCGAGGCGGATGCCCGCGATCTGACGGCCGCGCTCGTCGGCGGGTCGCTGCGATCGCTGCCGGGTCAGGGTCAGGGCGTCCAGAGCCTTCCCAAGTATCTTGCCCGGGTCCGCAGTGGCGTGATCGATCCTCGCGCCGAGATCGTCGAGATCCGCAGCACGACGGCCGGCAAGCTGCTCGACGCGCGGCGTGCGCACGGCGCGATCGCGGCGACACGTGCGATGCGGATCGCACTCGAGGTGGCGAAGTCGCACGGCGTCGGAGTTGTGGGCGTGCGCGACAGCACCCACCTCGGCACCGCCGGCTATTTCGCAGAGCTCGCGACCGAAAGCCAGTGCATCGGCATCGTGTTTACAAACGCCGGCCCCGAGATCGCGCCTTGGGGTGCAACGCAGGCGATCGTTGGCACGAACCCGTGGGCGGTCGCCGTGCCCTCGCGCCAGGGTTGGCCGATCGTGCTCGACATGGCCAACTCGACGTCGGGAAAGGGCATGGTGAGATGGAACCAGCTCACCGGTCAGCCGATCCCGGACGACTGGGCGCTGACAGCCGACGGCCGCCGAACGACAGACCCGGTCGCAGCGCTGGCCGGGACGCTGTTCCCCCTCGGCGGGGCGAAGGGCTATGCGATGGCGGTGATCGTCGATCTGCTGACGGGCGCGCTAACCGGCTCCGCCGTCGGCGCCGACTGCTTCGGCGAGGCCCACCAGGACGTCGGACACTTGATGCTCGCACTGCGGATCGATGCGTTCAGTCCGGTCGATACGTTCTTCGACCGAGTCGAGCTGCTCGTCGCGCAGATTCGCTCCTCTCCGGCTGTCGACTCGAGCTCGCCTGCTCTCCTTCCAGGCGAGCTCGAGTACCAGCGACGGACCGAGCGCTCCGAGCATGGTGTGCCGATCCCGGTCGATCGGTTCGAAGCTCTGCTCGAGATGGCGTCCGAGCTCGATCTGGATCGGTCATTGATCTCCCGGCTCAAGGGCCTGCGTTGACGCGTGGCATGATCGACCTCAGCGGGGACCGAGTGACGGTGACGACGGCGATCGAGGTCCGCGAGGCGGCCAAGTCGGCGTTGGACGCTGGTGCCACGCATTACACCGATCGTCCCGGCGTTCCCGAGCTTCGCGAGGCGGTTGCGGTGAAGCTTGCCGAGGCGAACGCAATCGCGGTCACACCTGCGGACGAGGTGCTGATCACGTGCGGCGAGCAGGAGGCGCTGTTCCTGGCAATGCAGGTGCTGGCAGGTGTCGGCGACGAGGTGATCGTGACCGGGCCCGCGCTGCCGGCCGATGTCGAGCTGGTACGCATGGTTGGCGCTGCCGCTCGGGTCGCGCCCTCGGACGACCGACTGCGCCTCGATGTCGAGCAGGTCAGCGAACTGGTAACCGACGACACGAGGTTGATCCTGTTCCGCTCGCCGTCGGCTGTCGGCGAGGTGATCGCCGACTCGCGCCTGGACCGCCTCGGAGCCCTGGCAATCGAGCACGATCTGCGCGTGATCTCAGTCGAGAGCGGCGAGGCGCTGACGGCAAAGGGCGTCGAGCAGAGGAGCATCGCTGCGGTCGGGGGGCTCGCGCCGAGGACGGTAACGATCAACGGCTTTGGCGGTGTCGGGCTAGACGCCTGGCGAGTCGGGTATCTCGCAGCTCAACGCGAGCTAATGGGCGCGATGCGCCGCCTCAAGCAGGAGCTCAGCATTTGCAGTCCGGCGGTCTCGCAGCACGCCGCCATCAATGCCATCGGACGGGCGGGTGCGTACAACGCGGTCCTCAGGGATCGATTCGACGTCCGGCGCGTGGCGCTCGAGCTCGCCCTCATGCAGTCCGGCCTCGAGCACATTGCGCCTCGAGGAGGGGTGTTCGTGTTCGTCAAGCCAGACCCTGCGATTTCGATTCCCGTCGCGATCGCGCGCGCTGCGGAAGCCGGCGTCATAGTCGCCGACGGCGTCCGTGCCGGAGCGGCGGGATGGCTGCGCCTGACGCTCGATCGCGAGCCGGATCTGCTGCGTCACGCCGCATACGGGCTCGCGAGCGTGATCGGAGACGTCCCTGCGGAGGCCGCCGTATGAGCACATCGTCGTCGCTGCCACGTTCTTCGCCGCGCACGGTCGACGATCCCGGGACGGCGTTGCGCTACGAGCTAATGGACGAGGCGGACGGGATCTCGGACCTGATTTCGCTGGGCCTCGGTGACCCCGACCTGCCGACGCCGGCGCACGTCGTCGAGGCCGCTAAGGCGGCGATCGACGCGGGTCTCGCCGATGTCGTGGGAGAACCGGCCGGGCTGCCGGAGTTGCGCACGGCCGTGGCCGCGAAGCTGCGACGCGAGAACGGCGTGCCCGCCACGTCGGAGGGCGTCGTCATCAGCACAGGCGCTCAGGAGGGCCTCTTTCTCGCCGTCCAGGCGATCCTCCGTCCCGGCGACGAAGTGCTCGTACCCGATCCGCGCTACCCGTCGTACGACACCGCGATTCGAGTCGCAAGGGGCGAGATCGTGAGCGTGCCGACTTACGAGGAGGACTCGTTCGATCTGAACCCAGCGGAGGTCGTGGCACGGATCACGCCGCGCACGCGCATGCTGCTGCTGGTGTCGCCGGGCAATCCGACGGCGGGCACGATCTCGCCGGATCACATCCGTGAGCTGGCCGAGATCGCCCGCCGGCATGACCTGATCGTGATCTCGGACGAGATCTACGAGAAACTGCTCTATGACGACACCGAGCACCTGAGCGTCGGTTCGCTGCCAGGGATGGCCGAACGGACGATCACGGTCAACGGCTTCTCGAAGACGTATTGCATGACCGGATGGCGATGTGGTTGGGTCGCGGGACCAGAGCCGATCATGCGCGAGGTGGCTCGGCTGAAGCGCCTGACGAGTGGCTGCGCGCCGCTAGTCTCTCAGTACGCCGGCATCGCCGCACTCGAAGGGCCGCAGGACGCGGTCGCGTCGTATCTCGAGCAGTACTCGCGCCGCCGGCGGACCGTGCTCGACACGCTCGACCGGCTCGGCTTCACCTACGGCCAGCCGCGCGGTGGTTTCTATGTGTTCTTGAACGCGGGCTCGAGTGGCATGGCGGCCGAGGAGCTGTCCCGCAAGCTCTTGAGCGAGGCGCACGTGCTGATCTTCCCGGGAACGGGCTTCGGCCCGAGCTGGTCGCAGTACATGCGGCTCGCGTGGCTCGCCCCGGAGGAGCAGATCGCAGAGGCGATGGCGCGCATTGAACGGTGCCTGGCCCCGCGGGCAGAGGCGGCGCATTGAGCTTCACAATCGCGTGGGTGGACGGCCAGCCGCCGTCGGAGGTGCAGTTCGGACAGGAGATGCTCCCCGACGGATTCACGCTGATCGCCGACCCCGATGGTGCCGCCGCAGCACCGGAACGGTGGGCGGAACTCGTCGTCGGAGCTGACGCGCTGATCACGCGCGCCCTTCCGGTCGGCGTGGCCGAGCTGCGCGCCGCCGACCACGCCCGGCTCGTGCAGAAGTACGGCGGCCGCGAGGATGGGATCGATCTCGACGCCGCGGCCGACGCGGGCGCGGCGGTGGCGACGATGCCGCTGCGCGGCTGCATCGCCGTGGCGGAATGCGCGCTGACGTCGATGCTCGCACTGTCCAAGCAGCTGATCAGGGCGCACGAGGCGACCGTCACCGGCGCCTACCGCGAGCTCGGACGCGAACCGGAGCGGACCAGTCAGAGCAAGCATGCGTTCCAATGGATGAAGCTGAGCGGGCTGTTCGAGGTCACCGGTCAGTCGCTCGGGATCGTCGGCTTCGGCGAGATCGGCACCGAGATCGCGCGCCGCGCTCAGGCTTTTCAGATGACGGTCGCTTACAACAAGCGCTCACGGCTCGCCGAACAGCTCGAGCAGCGGCTCGATGTCACCTACAAGCCCCTCGAGCAACTGCTGGCAGAAAGCCGGGTGGTGATCGTCGCGGCGCCGCATACGCCAGAGACCGACAGCATGATCGGCGCCGCTCAGCTCGCGCTGATGCGCCCCGACGCGGTGCTTGTGAACGTCTCGCGCGGCGGCCTGATCGACGAGCGCGCGCTCGTTGAGGCACTCTCCGACCGGCGCATCGCGGGCGCCGGACTGGACGTGTACGTTGAGGAACCGGTTCCGTTCGATCATCCACTCCTGAGCCTCGACAATGTGATCCTCACCCCGCACATCGGCGGCGGCACCGGCGGCGCCCGGGAGAAGCAGCTGCGCGATGTGCTCGACAACGTGGTGCTGCTGGGGCACGGCAAGCAGCCGCAGCACCTGATTCAAGGAGTTCAAACGCATGCTTAGGACCAACGCATCCCAGCTCGTCGAGTTCGCCGTGCACGGCCGAGTGTGGCCGGCGCGCGGCGACGCGCTCGACTACCGCACGACCTCCGGCGGGCACGGCGCGACGCACGTGGGCCAGGCAGGCATCTGCTTCACCCACCGCATCGGCGATCCGGCCTTCGGCTGGGAGGCCGACCATCTCGAGCCGGGCGTTTCAATCCGGCATCCGGACGACGGCGACGAGCACGCACTGCACTACCTCGCTTGCATGGGCAACGAGGCCATCGTCACGGGTGGGGCGGCCGTCGGCGCGCGTGGAACCGTGACCGGTGAGCACGCACACATACTCATCGACTTTCCACCTGAGGAGATCGAGTTGCTGGCGATCGGTGACCCGATCATGATCCGCTCGATCGGCACCGGGCTGAAGCTGCTCGACCATCCCGATGTGATCTGTCACAAGGTTTCGCCGCGCCTGCTGGAGGCACTTGATCTGGACACCAACGCCGATGGGAAGCTGGAGATAGGGGTCGTGACGGAAATCCCCTCGCACTTGATGGGTTCCGGCGCCGAGCTGATGGCCGACTACGTCGACCAGGACTTCATGACCGGCGACCGCGAGGAGATCGCGGAGCTCGGGCTGGATCGGCTGCGGCTCGGTGACATCGTCGCCGTCCGCGACCAGGATCACGGGTGGGGCCGCGGCTTCCTGCCCGGGGCGATCACGATCGGCCTGATCATCCACGGCGACTCGGCCTGGACCGGCCACGGGCCGGGCGTGCTCGACCTGTTCTCGAGCCGGTCTGGAGCGATCGCTCCGCGGCCGGCGCCCGACCAGAACATCGCACAGCGATTGGGGCTGCGCACCCCGGAGGAGCTCGCGGTTCATCAACCGGGCGCCCACGTCAGCTCCTACGCCACTCGCATCTGACCTCGGAGGATCGAAAACATGTCCGATAACCGCTCACAACTCGTCGGCGTCGCGGTGCAGGGTGCGATCGTGTCCCCGCAGCTTCCGGCTCTGCCCGCGAGCCCGTACATCATCGGCGCCGATGGCTCGCCCGCGCTGCTGCCGCCACCGGGCGGGATCGTCTACAACGTCGCGGTCGGCGACTCGGCCTTCGGGTGGGTGGCCGACATGGTCCAGCCGGGAGTCAGCATCGGTGCGCCGAGCGCTTCGAATCCGGCTCTGCGCGGCCTCGCCTGCATCGGCAACGATGCGATCGTCGTTAACGGTCGCGCGCGTGGGGCGCGCGGCACCGTGACCGGCAAGAGCGGCCGCTTCGCCGAGCACGTGATCATCCACTTCAATGAGCCCGTGCTCGAGCAGCTCGCGCTCGGAGACGGGATCCTGATCCGCGCGATCGGGCGAGGCCTCGCGCTCGCGGACGCAGCCGAGGTGCAGCTCAAGAGCCTCTCGCCAGCGCTCCTCGACGCACTCGAGGTGGAACGCGGCGAGTCGGGCGAGGTGATCGTGCCGGTGATGGGCGAGGTGCCGGCCGTACTGATGGGAGCCGGTTCAGGCCTCAGCAGCGAGGCCGGATGTGTGCAGATCCAGACCGACGACGCGGCGGCGGTATCGAAGTACGGACTCGATGGACTGCGCCTTGGCGATGTCGTGGCGCTCAAGGACTACGACTGCCGCTGGGGGAACGGCTTCGTCGAGAACGCAACCACGATCGGGGTCGTGGTTCATGGTGACAGCCTCCGTGGCGGTCATGGCCCGGGGGTGACGCCGATCATGACCGCCGTCGGCAACCGGATCCGTCCCGAGGTCGTGGCTGCCAGGAACATTGCCGAGCTGCTGGGGCTCCGCCTCGGGGTGGACGCCGCCGCTTAGCGTGGGCCGCTTGGACGACCGGGTAGCCGTGGTCACCGGTGCCGGGGTTGGCCTAGGCCGGGCCGTGGCGGTCACACTCGCAGCCGAAGGTGCGCATGTAATCGCCGTCTCGATCGTGCCAAGCGAACTTGACGAGTTACACGCGATCGCGACCGCGCGCGGCCTCGCGGTCGAGACAGCGCTTGCCGACGTCGCCGACGCACGACGAACGCAGGAGCTGGCCGACGACATCCATCGGCGGTTCAGCGTTGTGGACGTGCTCGTCAACAATGCCGGGATCATCATCGTCAAGCCGATCGAAGAGACCGCGGTCGACGAATACGACCGCGTGCTCGCCACTAACCTCCGCGGGCCATTCCTGTTTTGCCGTGCCTTTCTGAGACCGATGCGACGCCGTGGCGCGGGGACAATCATCAACGTGAGTTCGGAGTCCGGAATCAAAGGGTTCGCTGGTGAGTCCGCTTACTGCCCTTCCAAGTTCGGGCTCGAGGGACTCACCCGCACGCTCGCCGTCGAACTCGCAGGCACCGGCGTCCGCGTCGTAAGTGTCACCCCGGGTGCGCCGATGCGGACGCCCATGTCCGAGACGACATACGACGAGGACATGCGAACCCGGTGGATCGAACCGGAGCTGATCGCGCCTGGCTTCGTGGAGCTGGCCCTGGCGGACGAAAGCATCTCCGGAGGCCGATTCAACGCCTACCGCGTGGCCGTCGCGGGGGTCGATGCGGGGCGGCAGATCGTCTAAGAACCGGCCTTCTCCTACGAGCCGCGCGATGCTCCAAGCACGGTTGGCCGACTATTGACAAGCAATAATCCTTTCAATATAGTTGCACAGGATGCTGAGCGCATTGAAGGGCTGACGTGCCAGGGCCACCCACGGGGGACCGGCGGATGCTTTCAAGCAGGACACAACCGCCGAGCGTGACCTCGAGCTGACGATGGTGGCGCCGCACGGCATCGGCGCGATCACCGGGCTCGCGAGGACGCCCGGGTCCGTGCGCGCAAAGCGACGGATTCGCCCCCGCGTCTGCTCGGTCGCAAGGACCGACTCTGACCCGGCCGTTGACTCTGGGTCGACCCTGCAGGCGTCATGTCCGTGAACCTGTCCGCGCGAACACGTTTCATCTTGAGTCGCACCGGCCAGTCGTTGGTCGTCGTGATCGGCGTGACGATAATTGCGTTCTTCCTGCTGCACCTCGTTCCAGGCGACGCTGTCACGGTGATCTTGGGGAATAAGTACACACCCGCCCGGGCGGCTGTCCTGCGCAAGGAGCTCGGACTCGACCAGTCGCTCTTGGTGCAATACATCCACTTTATGAATCATCTGTTCCACGGAAATCTGGGGAACTCGATTTACTACGGGACCAGCGTGTGGTCGCTTCTCGGTCAGCGACTGCCCGTGACGATGTGGCTTGTCGTCTATTCGACACTGCTGGCGGTTTGCATCAGTGTGCCGCTTGCGGTCGCATCGGCGGTCAAGCGTGACCGCGCCACCGACCAAGGCATTCGGTTCGGGTTCATGTTCATCTTCGCGATGCCCCAGTTCTGGGTCGGACTGATGCTGGCGCTGATCTTCGGTCTCGACCTCGCCGTGTTTCCTGTGTCAGGTTATGGCAGTGGCTTTTTCGGCCATCTCTACTACCTGTTTCTGCCGTCCCTCACGATTGCACTCGGGTTCTCCGCGATTCTGTTGCGGACGTTGCGCAACAGCATCGTCTTCGCGCTTGATTCCGAGTACGTCGAAACGGCTCGCGCGAAGGGTCTCTCGCGCTCGCGGATCATGGCGCGGCACGTGCTGCGGAACGCCTTGCTGCCGGCGCTGTCGGTGATCGGCGTCAACCTGGCCTACCTGATCGGTAGCACGGTGATCATCGAGAACGTGTTTGCGCTTCCCGGCCTTGGATCGCTGCTGGCCGCTTCGATCACCAACCGCGACCTCGCGGTCGTGCAAGGCATCGTCCTGTTCTTCGGCGTGTTCGTAGTCATCGTGAGCCTCGCGACCGATCTCCTGTATGCGCTGCTCGATCCGCGAGTGTCCTACGACTGATGGCTACTGAGGTCCCTGCTCTGCCTTCAAGCCCGCTGGCCGTCCCGGAGGGGCTCCCGCGCCGGCGGCTACCGATGCGTCTGCCGATGGTCGTCGGCCTGAGTTTGGTTGGGTTCATGGTGCTCCTCGCGCTGATCGGACCGTTGGTCGCTCCCTACTCACCGAACCAGCTGGACCTACTCCACGCGCTTGAGCCTCCGTTCTCGGGCGGGCACCTGCTCGGCACCGACCAGTTCGGTCGAGACGAACTCTCGCGCATCCTGTACGCCGCGCGGATCGACCTGTTGATTGCGTTCGGCGTGACGCTGGTGACGTTCACCTTCGGCACGTTCGTCGGTCTCGTGGCGGGCACGGTCGGTGGAGTGGTCGACGCGGTGCTGATGCGGATCGTCGATGTCTTCTTCGCCTTCCCCCTAGTGGTGCTGGTGCTGGCGATCGTCGCGATCCTCGGAAGCGGGCTCCTGTACATGATGATCGCGATGTGGCTGGTCACGTGGGTGTCGTACGCGCGCATCGTGCGCGGCCAGGTGCTGCTGGTCAAACGCCAGGACTACGTGACCGCTGCGCGCGCGCTCGGGTTCTCGCGCTGGCGCACGATGACGCGTCACATCCTGCCGAACGCGATCGCGCCGGCAATCGTCTACGGTATGATCGACGCCGTCAACAACGTCAGCATCGGGGCCGCGCTCGGGTTCCTCGGACTGGGGGTTCAGGACCCAACCGCCGAGTGGGGCAAGATGATCGCCGACTCGCAGGACTACATCCGTAGCGCTTGGTGGCTCGCGGTGATTCCGGGTGTTGCGATCTTGATCTTCGGACTCGGGCTGTCCGTAATCGGCGACAGTCTGGCCGACAGGATGCGAGGCAAGGCGAACTAGTGAGCGCAGATCAAGCGAGCTCCGTGGTTCTCGAGGTGGACGATTTGCACGTCGAGTTCGTCGGCGGTGGACGGTCGGTGAAGGCCGTCAACGGCGTCACGTTCACTTTGAACGCCGGCGAGACGCTCGGCATCGTCGGCGAAAGCGGTAGCGGCAAGAGCGCGGTACTGCGCTCGCTGATCGGTCTGCACACGCCGAGCTCGACGAACTACCGCGGCTCCGTCCGCTACTCGGGAGAGGAGCTGCTCGGCGCCCGCGACGGCGCCCTGCGGCGCGTTCGCGGGGCAGAGATCGCGATGATCTTCCAGGACCCGATGAGTTACCTCAACCCGGTCTTGACCGTCTCCGAGCAGATCGGCGAGACGTTGCGGCGGCATACGCGCCTGGGCCGGCAAGAGCGTGCGGCGCGGGCGCTGGAGCTGCTGCGCCTTGTCGGAATCAGCGCGCCGGAGCACCGCCTCCGTCAATACCCGCACCAGCTCAGCGGCGGCATGCGCCAGCGCGTGATCATCGCGATCGCGCTTGCGTGCGAGCCTCGCGTGCTACTGGCCGATGAGCCCACCACCGCGCTGGATGTCACGATCCAGAACCAGATCCTGACGCTTCTGGCGGACCTTCGTCAGCGGCTCGGGATGAGCATGGTGCTCGTCAGCCACGACCTGGGGGTGATCGCTCAGACCTGCGATCGCGTGCTGGTCATGTACGGCGGCCAGGTCGTTGAGCTAGCCCGCGTCGCAGACGTGCTGCGTCTGCCGCGCCATCCATATACGGCAGGACTTCTGCGCTGTTTGCCCGGGTCCGCCTCCGGCCGGTTCCTGCACGCGATTCCGGGCCTGCCGCCCCGCCTCATGGACGTACCGGTCACGTGTACGTTCCGACCTCGCTGCGAGCTCGCGACCGCGGAATGCGAAAGCTGGACCACCAGCTTGCTCGAGATCGACGCGGGGCGGGCGTCGCGCTGCCTCCGGCACGAGGTGGTGCAGATCGATGGCTGAGCCGGCGCCGCTGCTCGAGGTCGACGGCGTCTCGCGGCACTACTCGGTACGCAGCAGGCGCCGGCGTGACCTCGTGCGTGCCGTCGAGGACGTTTCGATGTCGGTGTCACGCGGCGAGACGGTGGGCCTGGTCGGCGAAAGCGGTTGCGGGAAGAGCACGCTCGGGCGCATCTTGGTGGGTCTCGACCGCGCCACCTCCGGCAGGGTGACGTTCGACGGCAAGCCGCTCGACGTCAGCTCGCCCTGGGCGGTCCGGCGCCAGGTGCAGATCGTCTTTCAAGACCCGTATGCCTCGCTCAATCCGCGGCTCACGGCTGCCGCTGCGATCTCCGAGGTCCTCACAGTCCACCGCATCTGTCCGAAGTCCGAGGTGCGAGAGCGGGTCATCGAGTTGCTCGAGCGAGTCGGCCTGAAGGAGGACCTGGCCGATCGCCGTCCTCATCAGCTCAGCGGCGGCGAGCGGCAGCGAGTGGTCGTCGCGCGCGCGCTTGCGGTCGGGCCCGAGCTGATCGTGGCCGACGAGGCCGTGTCCGCGCTCGACGTCTCGATCCAGGCACAGATCCTCAACCTGTTCGCGCGCCTCCAGGATGAGCTCGGTCTGACCTATGTGTTCATCTCCCACGATCTCAGCGTCATCCGTCACGTCAGCCAGCGGCTGTTCGTGATGTACCTCGGACGGATCGTAGAGAGCGGGCCGACGGACGAGCTGTTCAGCAAACCCCGCCATCCCTACACCCGCGGCCTGCTCGACGCCGTCCCCTCGGTGGACCCGGACGAGCGGCGCGATGAGCGATCAATCGTGGGCGATGTCCCGAACCCGATCGACCCTCCGTCCGGGTGCGCATTCCATCCGCGGTGCCCGCTCGCTACCGACCTCTGCGCGAGCGAGGCGCCGGCACTTCGGGACACCGTTGCCGGCGGCGCTGTCGCCTGTCACCACGCCGATCTGGGGGCGCTTTCGCTTACAGAGCCTTAGCAAAGACATCATTGACAATACTGAAGAAATCTCACTATAGTGTGATTTCCGGTGAGCCAAGATGCCTATGGAGGTCTGGATGCGAGTGCGAATCAGGTGGCCGCTGAGCAGCTTCGCGCGAGCCGTCACATTGGCGCTGCTGCTGGCCGTCGGTCTGTCGGCTTGCGGAAGCTCTAGCGGAAGCCCGAGCGGCTCGTCCGCCGGTAGCGCGGCCGTGAGCAAGGCTGCCGCGAAGACCGCCAGTGCGATGAACCTGGACTGCAAAGGGGTCAAGCTCGGCGGGACGATCACGATCGGGGTCAACCAGGACGCGATCTCGTTCGATCCGCCGTACACGCAGGACAACGGCTCGCTTTGGGCTGACATGAACATCTATGACCAGCTCGTCCGGCTCACCCCGAACGCGAGCAAGCTCGTGCCGGGACTGGCGACGAGCTGGAAGATCTCCAACGGCGGCAAGACCTACACCTTTACGCTCCGGAGCGCCAAGTTCTCCAATGGCGATGCCGTCACGGCACAGGACGTCGCCTTTTCGCTCGAGCGCGCGGCATCTCCGAAGGCGTTCGCGAACGTTGGCTTGAACGTAATCGCCTCGACAAAGGTGATCAACACGCACACGGTGCAGGTCACCACCAAGACGATCTCGGCGCCGTTCCTCAGCGACCTCGCCCTGTGGCCAGCCTCGATTCTCGATGAGAAGGTCTTTAACAAGGTCGGTGAGAAGGCCTTCCGCGACCATCCTGTCGGGTCCGGTCCGTTCTCGGTCGCGTCGTTCAGCCCCGGCAACGAGATCGTGCTCAAGAAGAATCCCTACTGGTGGGACACCGACTCGTGCGGCAACCACTACCCGTACCTGAACGAGGTCGTCCTGAAGTACATCCCGGACGACAACACGCGGGTGACGGCGCTGCAGGGAGGTCAGGTCGACGCGATTTTCAACGTGCCCTACAACGAGGTGAGCTCGCTCAACTCGCGGACGATCACGTCGGCGGTCACCCCGCAGTTCGGAGCCGACATGTTTTCGCTCAGCGAGCAGGTGCCGGCGTTCCGCAACACCGATGTGATCCAGGCGATCAACTACGGGATCGACCGCGCGGCGATCGCCAAGACCGTGTTCTTCGGCAATGCGAGCCCCGCTGAGTCACCGATGCAGCCCGGGATCTATTTCTACACGAGCAAGTACGGCTATCCGTACGACCCGGCGAAGGCGAAGGCGCTGATGGCGCAGTCAGGGATCAAATCGTTCTCGGCGAGGCTGACGATTCCCTCTGGCAACTCGATCGCCGCCGGGATCGCGCAGATCTTCCAGAGCGAGATGGCGGCCATCGGCGGTCACATCTCAATCCAGCAGGAAGATGACACGACCCTCCAGACCGAGCAGTCCGCTAACAAGCTGCAGATGGCCTGGACGGCGCTGACGGCGGACATCCTCGACCCGAGCGAGAACGCCCTGTTCTGCTGCGTGTCGAACGGCGGTGCCAACGCGAACTACACCGGCTGGAAAGACGCGCAGGCCGACGCGCTGTACTACGCCGCGCAGGTCACGCTGAACCAGGCGAAGCGAGCCCAGCTGTATGACAAGTGGCAGCAGATCGTCATGCAGAAGGCGCCGCTGATCTGGCTCGTGTATCCGACGAATACGTTCGCCTACCAGAACGACGTGCACGACCTCTTCCTGCAGCCCACGGCGCATTACCCGCTGTGGGTCGCATGGAAGAGTTGACAATGGCGTTCGCGCCACTCGAGCCCGGCGTATGGCAGATCCTTCCGACCCCGTTCCGGGGCCCGGAGCTCAAGGTCGACCACGACTCGCTCAGGCGTGTGATCGAACACGCGCGACGGTCCGAAGTCTCGGGAGTCGTGGCGCTGGGGGTGCTCGGTGAGGCCTCACGATTGAGCTCCGCCGAGCGATCGGCGGTGCTCGACACGGCGATCGCGGAGGCCGGGGAGCTGCCGGTCGTGGCCGGCGTGCCGGCGCTCGCCACGGCCCCGGCTGCAGAGGACGCCCAGCTTGCCGCGGCGGCCGGCGCGCGAGCGGTGATGCTGCTCGTGCCGACCGGCGATGCGGCGCGCCTCGCTGAGCACGCAGCCGCGGTCTCGGATGCGAGCGGGCTCGGCGTGGTGTTCCAGGACCATCCTGCGACGACCGGGGTTTCGATCGCCCCCTCGGCGCTCGCACGCGCGATCGACGAGTCCGGGGTCGGCGTGGCCGTCAAGGCCGAGGCGCCACCGACGCCAGCGACCGTTGCGGTTGCCGCGCCCGCGACCGGGCTGCCGGTGTTCGGCGGGCTGGGCGGTGTCGGTCTTCTCGACGAGCTGGCAGCCGGTGCCGCCGGTGCAATGACGGGCTTTGCGTTTCCCGAGGCGCTGGTCGAGACCGTCGCAGCGTTCGCGGCGTCAGGGTTCGCCGCGGCGAAGGCCGCCCTCGAGCCGTTCCTGCCCGTGATGGTGTTCGAGGCTCAGGTACCAGTGAGCCTCGCGATCCGCAAGGAATTGCTCCGCCGGCGCGGACTGATCGCCGAGGCCGGCGTGCGTTCTCCTGGAGCTTCGTTCCCGGATTGGGCCGGGACGCTGCTGGACGCCCACCTCGACGCGCTCGCCAAACGTCTCAACGGTGCCCAAGCGAAGGCTAGATGGGCGGTCGGTGTATGAGTGAGTTGACGGTCGTCCATGGTGGCCTCGTGGTAACCGAGGACGGGGAGCAGCGGCTGGACGTGGTCCTGGAGGACGGAGCGATCTCGGCGCTGATGCGCGACGCGAGCGGCCTCGAAGGCGAGCGGATCGACGCGAGCGGCCTCGTCGTGCTTCCCGGCGGTGTGGATATGCACACCCACTTGCGCGAACCGTCGTCGATCGATCGCGAGGGATTCCACGCCGGTACGTCGTCGGCGGTCGCCGGCGGGATCACGACCGTCGGCGAGATGCCGCAGGCGAATCCGCTCGTTCAGGATCTTGAGTCGCTGTCGCTGAAGCGCGGGCTCGCGGAACAGCATTCGATCTGCGACATCGCGCTGTATGCGGCCGCCACCGGGCAGGATCGCGACGAGATCCACGCTCTCTACGACGCCGGCATCAGCGCGATGAAGGCGTACATGTGCGAGTCGAGTCCTGGCTATCCCCGGCTCGACGACCCGGGGATGATCGCCTGTATGGAGGTGCTCGCCGAGCTCGATATTCCGCTGATCGTCCACGCCGAGAACGACGAGTTGCTGTCCCGCGGTCTCGCGCGGATGACCGGCGCCGGTCGTACCGATCCGCTGGCGCATGCGGAGTCACGCCCGCCGCTCGTTGAGATCGAGGCGATCGCCCGCGCGGTTCGCTTCGCCGCACACACCGGCGCCCGGCTACACGTCGCGCACGTGAGCACGCCCGAGGGCGCGCAGATCGTCAAGGACGCCGTGCGCGCGGGCGCGCGCGTGACATGTGAGACCTGCCCCCAGTATCTGCTGATGGACCTCGATGACCTCGAGCGGCTCGGAACCTGGGCCCGGTGCGCCCCGGCGATCCGTGCTCGCGAGGACGTTGAACGACTCTGGAGCTACGTCCTCGACGGGACGATCCGCGCGATCGGCTCCGATCACTCGCCGTACACGATCGAGGAGAAGGAGAAAGGGGCTGACGACATCTTTGCGGCGCCGCTCGGTCTGAACGTGATCCAGGTGATGCTGCCCGCTGTGCGCGAGGAGGCGATGAACCGGCGTGGCATGTCGCTCGCGCAGTTCGCGCACCTGAGCGCTACCGGTCCGAGCGAAGTGCTCGGGCTGCGGCCGAACAAGGGATCGATCTCGGTCGGCGCCGACGCCGACCTCGCGCTTTGGGACCTGGAGGCCGAGTGGGAGGTGACGCCCGAGTTGCTGTTCAGCAAGCACAAATGGACGCCGCTGATGGGCCGCAAGATCCGCGGACAGGTGTGCACGACGATACGGCGTGGGGAGGTCGTGTTCGACCGCGGCACGGTGCGCGGTGAACCGGGCAGCGGGCAGTTCATCGTCGGCCGCCGGCAAGGCGTGCCGACCCCCGCGTAGTGCTGACGCGATTTTCGAGCCCAAGAAGGAGAACGCATGGTCAAGCGGATCAAGCACATGGCGGTTGCGGTGACGGATGTCGATGCGGCGGTGGAGCGCTACCAGGCGCTACTGGAGATCGGTGAGCCCGTCCGCGGAGATTGGAAGGAAGGGCGTTCTCGAGAAGCGCACTTCTTCTTCGGCGAGGTGGAGATCCAGCTCTGTCAGTCGACCGACCCCGAGGGACGGTTCGCTCAGCACATCGCTCGTGCCGGCGAGGGCGTGCAGCACATCTGCCTCGAAGTCGAGAACATCGACGAGGCGCTCGAGCATGCCGTCGCGAACGGAGCGGTGCTGAAGCCGTGCTCCGCGCACGACACCCTCGGTTCGCATCCGCACACCGAGGGCTGGGTCGCATTCCTCGAAGGGCAGGCAGTGCCAGGGTTTGAGATCGAGTACATGCAGGTGTACAAGGACGGCGAACGCCCGGACGAAGTGGCATTCAGCCTGTGATCACGACGTCGACCGTACGCCGGGTCGCCGCCGCCGTTGACGGCGAACGACTCCTTGCGCGGCTCTCCGAGCTCGCGCAGATCGGCGTCGATCCGCTCGGCGGGGTGACGCGAATCGCATTCACCGAACTCGAGTGCGAGGCCAACGAGCTCGTGATCGGATGGCTGCACGAGCTCGGCCTCACGGTCTCGGCGGACGCGTTCGGGAACCTGTTCGCGTCGACCGACGGCAATGCCGCCGACGGTGCGCCGTGGCTCGCCGGATCGCATCTCGACACCGTGCCGAACGGAGGCACGCTCGATGGCGCGCTTGGCGTGGTTGCATCCGTTGAGGCGCTCGCGGCGATGCTGGCCGTTGACGCCCTCCCCGAGCATCCGCTCGAGATCGTCATCTGGCGCTGCGAGGAGCCGGTTCGGTTCGCGCAGGGCAAGGTTGGGAGCCTCCTGTTTTCGGGTGGCCTCGCGTGCGACCAGCTGACCGTGCTCGCGGGCGACGATCTCGACCTGACGCGCCCACCGGCGCGCATCGAGCTCCCGAGCCGGCCAGACCCGCGCCGAGTCGCGGGCTGTCTCGAGCTGCACATCGAGCAGGGACGCCGCCTCGAGCGCGCCGGCCTCAGGCTCGGCGTGGTCACTGCGGTCGCCTCGCCGATCCGCCTACGGGTGCTCGTCGTCGGTCGCAGCGACCACTCAGGAGCCACTCCGATGGACGATCGGCACGATGCGCTGTGCGCGGCGGCTGAGATCGCGCTGGTCGTCGAGCGCGCCGCCCAGGCGGAAGCAGACTATGAGACGGTCGCCACGACAGCGAGGATCTCGGTCGAGCCCGGCGCGATGAACGTCGTGCCCGGTAGCGCCGAACTGCTCGTCGACGTCCGCGGGATCGAAGGCGAGAGCATGCGCCGTGTCGTCGGCGAGATTGAGGGCAGCGCTGCACGGGTGGCCGCCGCGCGCGAGGTCGACATCGATGTGCAGACGCTCTCTAGTGCCGAGCCTACGCGATTCGACCCCGGCGTCGTCGCGATCCTGTCCGATACCGTTGCCGCGCTCGGCGAGGAGCCGATGCTGATGCCGAGCGGAGCCGGACACGACGCCCAGTGCATCGCTTCGCTCGCGCCGGCGGGGATGCTGTTCGTGCCCAGCGTAGGCGGCATCAGCCACAGCCCCCTCGAGCGCACCGCCGACGATGACGTGATCCTCGGCGCGCGCGCTCTGGCCGGTGCCTGGGCGGCGGTGGCTGCATGAGTTCCGGCGGCTCGATCCACCACGTCTTGCCGATGAGGATCCCCGTTCACGATCACGCTGAGCTCTATCACGAGCACCGTTCCGAGATTGACGCGGCGATCGCCCGTGTGCTGGGAAGCGGACGCGTCGATTGGGGTGACGAGGTACCTAGCTTCGAGCAGGAATTCGCTGCCTACCTCGAGGCGAGGTTCGCTATTGCCGTCGGGTCAGGGACAGCCGCTCTGACCGCGGCGCTCCGCGCGATTGGGGTCGGACCGGGAGACGAGGTCATCACCGTTGCAAACACCGATCTCGCCGACTCAGTGGCAATCAGTACGGTCGGGGCGTCGATCGTTTGGGTCGACATCGACCCCAAGTCACGATGCATCGATACGCGTGCTTGCGAAGCTGCAATCACGTCGCGGACACGAGCGTTGTTGCCTGTAGACATGTATGGGCATCCTGCCGACATGGAGGCGATGCGGCGCATTGCTGATTCTCATGGCCTTGCACTAATCGAGGATGCCTGCCTCGCTCTCGGTGCCGAAATTGCCGGTAGGCGGGTCGGCACCCTTGCCGATGTCACCTGTTTCAGCCTCTCTCCGGGAAAGCATCTTGCCGCCTACGGACTCGCGGGCGCTTGCACGACTGAGGACGCCGCGTTGGCCGATTTGATCCGAAAGCTGTCCTCCGATGGCCAGACTCGTGAATGGCACGACGGCTCGCAGCAACACATCGGCTTGCACCACGAGACCGAGGGCAGCAACGAGCGAATGGACGAGATCCAAGCGGCCGTCCTACGGACGAAGTTGCCGTATCTCGACGAGACACTTGCAGCGCGCCGCGCCCAGGCCGAACGTTATACCGAGTGTCTCGAGGGGCACGCAGAACTGCCTCGAGAGAAGGCTGGGGTCCGCCACGCCTGGCGGAACTATGTCATCGAAGTCGACGGGCGAGACGCACTGGCCGCCCATCTTTACGCATGCGGAATTGGGTGCAGCGCGCCATATTCTCCGCCGCAACATCGTCAGCCGGTCTATGCGAATCTCGGATACGCCGTAGGCGACCTGCCGAAAACAGAGCGTTCGGGCAGCCGGCTTCTTGCCCTGCCGCTCGGCCCGCACTTGAATCTCGAACAGATCGACCTGGTCGCCGATGCGGTCTGTGCCGGACTGTGATCCACAGGCCAGCTGTGGCGCAGCCTTGCCTCAGCCGTGAGGAATTGCGTTGCACGCAGGCTCGTGGAGGAGGTTCAGGAGTCGGTCCAGTATCTCCTGCGCGACGAGATTGCCCGCATCCGCTGAACGGTTGATCTGGATCGTGGCTGCACAGAGCGCTGGATGGCGGCAATGGGATCGAGTAGAGAACTTCGGCCCGACCGCAACCCCAAACGTGCCCGAGACCGTTGCCCGCGCCGCCGACCCGGCTCGAACCAGCCGACCAGATGAAAACTACCCTAATAGCAGGCACTTCTCGAAGCGGGAGCGACGGGACTCGAACCCGCGACCTCCGGCGTGACAGGCCGGAGACGGTCGTGTAGTTCCCGTGGTTACAGGAGATTCGACGGTGTAGATCGCCCGTAAATGGGCGGTTTCTGGTGGAGAAGGTTGCCCGGGACCGTTGCCCGGATGGGCGGTTGCCCGGACCGTTGCCTGGCTCGATGTTCCGTCCGAGCCGGGGCGTAATCTGGGTGTCGCGATGATTCCTAATCCCAGCGCACGACCCTTCATTCGACAGCGCTCGACCGGCCCGTTCTGGTACGGCAAGTGGTCACGAAACGGGCAGCCGGTGATCCGGGCGCTCGGCCGGGCGTGGGCGGAGTCAGATGGCAACGGCGGGTGGCGGCGCCGGCGCGGTCGGCCGCCTTCGGGCACGCTCACTGAGGCTGAGGCGGCCGAGCGGATGCTCGCCCTCGTCCGCGAGCACGACGCCGAGCAGATGCTTCTCGAACGCGACGCAGAGGAGCGCCGCCGACGGGGCGTCACCTTCCGAGAGCTGGCCGCGGAGTACCTGGAGTGGCTCGAGGACGTGAAGGGTGCCAAGCCATCGACGCTCCGCGACCATGGTTTCCTCCTGGCCGAGCCAGGTCAGGCGTACCGTCGCGCTCGGGGCGCATCTCGCGGAGTGATAATCGCCGCACTCGGTGATCGCCTCGCCCGAGAGGTCAGCACGCGCGAGGTCGAGGATCTGCTCCGAGCGATCGCCTCGACCGGCGTCGCGCCACGAACGGTGAACAAGGCCCGCCAGCTCGTTTGCGCCATCTTCAACTATGGGATGCGACCGAGCTCTTACGGCCTGCTGGCCAATCCGGCCGCTCACGCCGATCGCCGCACGGAACCACAGCCCGGCCCGCTGGCGTTCTACTCACCCGAGCAGGTCGAGGCGCTCGCTCGATCGCTCGCCAAGGGCGCCCACCGCGACCCTGGCCGGCCCGCTCTGAGCAAGGATGAGATCGCCGCCCGCGCGCACGAGGATCTCCAGGACGCCGAACTCGTTCGGCTCGCGGCCTACGCCGGCCTCCGCCGCGGGGAACTCGTGGCCCTGCGCTGGCGCGACGTCGACTTCGCCGGCCGCAAGCTGATCGTGCGGCGGGCGCTATCCGGCGACACCGAGGTCCGCTCGACCAAGAGTCGCCGCGCGAGAGAGGTCCCCCTCCCCGACCAGGCCGCCGCCGCGCTCGATCGGCTCAGCCGCCGCGGCGAGTTCACCGGGCCCGACGACTACGTCTTCGCCAGTCGACTCGGCCGGCGCCTCGATCCTTCAGCCTTGCGGCGTCGTTTCGAGCGAGCCCGGGACGCGGCCCGTCTCGAGCCCCTTCGCTTCCACGCGCTGCGCCACACTTACGGCTCGCTCCTGGTAGCTGGCGGCGTCGACCTCGTGAGCGTAAAGGCGGCCATGGGCCACTCACGGATCACAACGACGGAGCGCTACCTGCATGCGCGGCCAGCAGGCGAGCTCGCCGACCGCTTCACTCGCGCCCTCGGTGGCTCGACATTTCGTGCGGCCGCGTGATCGACGAGCCCGTTGCGCAAACGACGGATCCCGATGGTCAAAAAGTCGTCTTTGACGACCGCGCCCGGGGGCACCTGGCAAGCCGCCGGCCAGCGCTGCTCGGGCAGCTCGACGTGATCCTTGGAGCCGTCTCGCTCCCAGACCACCGCGAGGACGATCCGATCGCTGGTCACGCGAGGTTCTACCGCCAGAACGCCATAGACCCCGGCCGCTGGCTGAGGGTGGTCGTAGACTTTGATGAACTCCCTGGACGGATCGTGACGGTCCTCGTTCAGGAGAACGACCCGCGAAATGAGCGATGAGCGTAACGATCGCAGGCATAGAGTTCGAGGATCACGAGTACGACGACCGTGGCGACGTACTGTAGGTCGCCGTGAAGGGGTACGACGCCGGCGGGCTACCTCCGCACGCCTACGCGAGCCCGGAAGGTCACGGCATTGAGTTCGACGAGCAGGGTCGCGTGATCGCAATGACGCTCGTCAACCTCAAGTGGC
>Ga0302325_10007209_pt1 | contig 24739 bp, 16 predicted proteins | sample Palsa_T0_2_FD_201948 | JGI IMG/M metagenome (GOLD analysis project Ga0302325, IMG submission 201948) | Peat permafrost microbial communities from Stordalen Mire near Abisko, Sweden - Palsa_T0_2 | ecosystem: Environmental > Terrestrial > Soil > Palsa > Peat permafrost | place: Sweden: Abisko... | reverse complement strand
TGAAAGGATAATACGCGGATCGGGGAAAGAACCAAACCCGAATGACGAAACTCGAAACCAGAATCAAGCCCGAATGACGAATGACCGAAACCCGAAACGAGGAGCCGCGTATCCGGCATCGTTTGTCCGCCTGTGCCATGCGATTGCGAGGCATCGTTTCGTCATTCGGTCATTCTTCATTCGGGCTTGATTCTGGTTTCGGGTTTCGTCATTCGGGTTTCCGGGCCAGCAATGGGGCAACGCCGGCAACGCCAGCTTGTGTCGCCCTCATTCACCGCCGATAATTTGGCTGCGGCGAATCGCCGGCCCGCAGCAGTCCCTTCTCGACGAGGAAACGATCGTGCAATCTCCCTCCCGTGCGGACCTTTCCGAGGATGAGCTGACACTTCTCCACACGCTGGCCGCCAAGTTCCCCAACGTTGATTGGGCCATGGCGGAGATCGCACGGCTCTCCGCGGTCCTCACGCTTCCCAAGGGGACGATCCACGTCATCAGCGACATTCATGGCGAAGACAAAAAACTGCGCCATGTCATCAACAACGCGTCCGGCACTCTGCGGCCGCTCGTGGAACAACTGTTCGCCCAGCGGATGAGCCCAAAAGAGTTCCAGGAATTTCTCACTCTCACGTTTTACCCCGCCGAGGTGGCGGAACGCATGGAGCAGCAGGCGATGGATCCGCGGGAACTGCGGGCATTTGCGATTCGGACCATGCGGCATCAGTTCGAGCTGGTGCGCGTCCTCTCGACCCGCTACAGCCTCCGGCGGGCGATGGCGGTGTTTCCCAACGAGTACCAGGAGCTTCTGGCCGAGATGCTCCATGAGCCGACCACCGAGCGTGATAAGGAGTTCATTGAAGCGGTCGTGGACGAATTACAAAAACGCGGGCGCGTACTGCATTTGATCCACCTCGCCGGTCGGCTGGTGCGCAATCTGGCGATTTACGAGCTGATCATCGGCGGCGACTGCTGGGACCGCGGCCCGCGCGGCGACCGGGTCGTCGATTACCTCCGCCAACAGCCCAACGTCTCGTTCATCTGGGGCAATCACGACATGGCGTGGCTCGGCGCGGCGCTGGGGCACGAAGCGTTGATCTGCCATGTGCTGCGCGTCTCGCTGCGCTACCGCCGGCTCGGGCAGCTCGATCAGGGATACAGCATTCCGCTGACGCCGCTGGAGTTTCTCGCAAATGAAGTCTATGCGAATGATCCCGCCATTCATTTTAAGCCCAAGTCTTCCGGCATGCGCCCCGATCTGCTCGTTGCCCGGATGCAGAAGGCCGCGGCCATCATGCAGGCGAAGTTCGAAGGGCAGATGATCGCGCGCAACCCGCAATGGGAGATGAACCATCGCCGTTTGCTCCACCGGATCGATCAACTGGCCGGCACGCTCGAGGTGGACGGCGCCACCTATGCGTTACGCGACACGCACCTGCCGACGATCGATCCGAAAAACCCGTACGAGCTTTCCCCCGAGGAAAAGCTGTGCATGGGCCGCGTCCGCGAGTCGTTCACCTCCAGCCAAAAGCTCGGCGAGCACATGCGGTACATCGTCAGTTGCGGCTCCATGTTCCTCCGCCGCGATCAGAATCTGATTTTTCACGGCTGCATTCCCTGCGACGAGAAGGGGAACTTTCTCCCCATGCAAATCGACGGGGAGCAATTCGCCGGGCGCGCCATGTATGACGCCATCGAGAAAGTCGTTCTCCGCGCGATGGAACGCCGGGCCGAAAGCGATCTGGATCTTCTCTGGTATCTCTGGAGCGGCCCGCGCTCGCCGCTATTCGGCAAAGACCGCATCGCCACGTTCGAGCGCGATTTCATCGCCGACAAGAAGCCGCACCACGAAACCAAGGACCCGTACTTCGCGCTCATTCACGAAGGATGGTTCTGCGAAAAAGTCCTCGCTGAATTCGGGGTCGATCCGAAAGAGGGCCTGATCGTCAATGGCCACGTCCCGGTAAAGATCGAAGCCGGCGAGAGCCCCCTCAAACGCAGCGGCAAAGCGATCACGATCGACGGCGCCTTCTCCGAAGCGTATGGCGACCACGGCTATACGCTGGTTCTCGAAGCCGACCGGACGTTGCTTGCCCGGCATCACCATTTCGAATCCGTCGAAGCCGCGGTGCGCGACGGCGTCGACATCGTCCCCAGCGTGACGGTGATCCGCACCTGGCCCCAGGCTCGCAGGATGGCCGACACCGAGCGCGGCAAAGAATTCCGCAGCCGAATCGCCATGCTCGAACGGTTGATCGAAGCCTATAGAAATAACGACATCCGCCAGCAGAAAGCGTGAATACGCCGGCGGCTTCCGCGAAGGGGCAAGCCACTTCCGCGCCACCCGCGGATTCTCTTCGTGCTGACTTCGCGCATTTGTACGTCTGTGTCTTTCCCCCCAACGTTTCCGAACTACCATGTGGCAAATGACCGGAATCGTTTACTTGATCGGCGCCGGGCCGGGAGATGAAGGGCTGATCACTGTTCGCGGCGCCCAGCTCTTGGCCGACGCCGATGTGGTGGTCTACGACGCGCTGGCCAATATCCGCCTGCTCGATCGCTGCCGCGACGGTGCTGAGCGCATCTATGTTGGCAAAAAAGCTTCGTCTCACTCGCTCACCCAGGAGCAGATCAACGCGCTGCTTGTGGAAAAGGCATCGGCTGGCAAGGGCGTGGCAAGGCTGAAAGGGGGCGATCCGTTTATTTTCGGCCGCGGCGGCGAAGAGTGCGAGGCGCTGGCCAAGGCGGGCATTCGTTTTGAAGTCGTCCCGGGAATCACGGCGGCGGTTGCGGTGCCGGCGTATGCCGGAATTCCCGTGACCCATCGCGATTTTAACTCCAGCTTCACGCTGATCACCGGCCATGAGAAGGAGCAGGAATATCAGGACCCTGCCGCCGCGGCGCGGGCGGCGGAAACTTCCGCCGGTGCATCCGATGTGGATTGGACGGCGTTGGCGAAGCTTCCGTGCCTGGCGTTTTACATGGGGGCGAAATCTCTTGCGCGCATCTGTCAAAAGCTGATCGATCATGGCATGTCTCCAACGATGCCCGCCGCGACCGTCCAGCGGGGAACCACGCCGCGCCAGCGCACCATCGTCGGAACGATCCAAACGCTTCCCGACCTCGCGCAGACGGCCGGCATCGGGCCGCCGGCGCTGACGATCATCGGACGCGTCGTTGAACTGCGACAGACTCTGAACTGGTTCGAGTCCCGCCCCTTTTTTGGCAAAACGGTCGTCGTCACGCGCACCCGCCAGCAGTCCAGCGATCTGTCGCGGGCACTTGCTGAACTGGGTGCCGCGGTGATCGAAGCCCCAACCATCGAACTGGAGCCGCCTGGCGAATGGTCGGAGGTCGACGAGGCGCTGGAGCGCATCGAACAGTATGACTGGGTGATTTTTACCAGCGCCAACGGCGTGCGGTTCGTCCGCCAGCGGCTCCTGGAGACCGTTCGCGACGCCCGTGCGTTTCATGGTGTGAAAATCGCCGCCATCGGCGACGCGACCGCCGCAGCGATTCGTGAGCAGTTGTGCCTCCGCGTCGATCTCTGTCCCGAGCCGTTCGTCGCCGAGGCGCTGGCCGATGCACTCTCATCGGCTGGCGAGATCGCCGGCCGGCGGTTTCTCCTGCTGCGCGCCGACATCGCGCGTCCGCTGCTGGTCGAACGTCTGTCGCTTGGCGGAGCCGCACAAGTTTCCGACGTCTCGGTCTATCACACCCGCGCCGCAACTTCTCTTCCCGCCGCATTTCTGGCCGCGCTCGACGCCGGTGAGGTCTCCTGGATCACGTTCACCAGCAGCAGCACCGCCCGCAACCTGCTGGCCCTGCTCACTCCCGCCCAGCGTGAACGGCTGAGCAGCCTTCGTTTGGCCAGCATCGGCCCGATTACCTCCCGCACGCTCGAAGAACTCGGCTTCTCTCCCGACGTGCAGGCTGAAACCTACAACATCACCGGGCTCATACGCTCGATGCTGCTGGCAGTGCAAGCCGACCGCGGTATGCAGGATTTTTGATAACTGTTCATGAGTACCCCCGAAAGCAACGGATCGCAATCCGTTTGCTTTTTCCCGCTACTGGCAGTATCCGCCTGAAAATGTCACGCACCCCATCGGCAGTCGCGAAAAGTAAAAAGTTTTGACCAGCGGCCGGCGGACTATTTATTCTGCGCTCGTATTGGGGGCACCTCAATTAGGGGCGCGATGCGCTGTGACACATGTCGAAGCCGGCCGGCATTCAGCCTCGTCGAGTTGCTCGTCGTCATCGGGATTGTCGCACTGCTGATCGGGTTGCTCATTCCCGTCGTGGGCCGTGCGCGCGAAGCAGGCTATCGGGCCAAATGCGCTTCCAATCTCCACCAGATCCTGCAGGCGACGTTTTCCTACGTAGCCGACAACCGCGGCTGGCTTCCCCAGCCCAACGACATCCAGATTGAGATGACGCCTCCGCGCACCGGTTGGCTCTATATGCCGCCGATTGCCAGTCCCGCCAAACCACAGCAGGTGACAACCGGCGCCTTCTGGCCATACCTGAATAATCGCGAGGTGTATTTTTGCCCGATGGCGACGACGAACTACATCTCCGGCCCGAGCCAGCAGATGACCAGCTACATGATGAACATGGCCGTCATCGCATTCGGGCAACAAAGCTGGTCGTTTCCCCTGCGAAAAATGCGGCCGCACAGCATCATCTTCTGGGAAGCCGGCGAAGACGAGCCGGGCTATGTCGCCCCCACTTCCTGGAACGACGGCTGCGCTTTCCCGTGGGACGGCCTGACGGTTCGCCACAACAACGGCGCCGAAATCGGCATCATCGACGGCACGGTCGAGTGGATCAGTGCCGCGCAATATCAGTTGGAACTCAACAACGCCCCCGGCCGATTCTTTTGCGACCCCGAACGCGCTGATGGGATGTAGGAGGCAAGTGAAACCCGAATGACGAAACCAGAATTCCGAATCAAGCCCGAATGACCGAATGACGAATGACTCAAGCCAAAGCTCGTCGTCCGAATGGACGGAGATCTTATGCCCTCATTTACTCCTCTCCGCGCGGTCAAAGCCCGGAGCGGCGAGCGCCTTACCCCTCTCCCGGTACTCCGGGAGAGGGCAGGGGTGAGGGTGATTTCGAGTACCAGCGACATCGGAATTCCAGATCACCCTCATCTACTGCTGAAGGCGGCGCCATTTACCTGCACATTGCCGAAGGTCAGTCCGTCAATCGCCTGATGTTCGAATTGTTCGCTCGCCAGTCGTACGTCGAAATCCTGCAATGCGATGTTGCTGATGATGGTGGTCGGATTTCCCGTGATCCGGCCAAGCGATGCGAGTGAGCCGGTAATGCCGGTGATCGTGACGTCGCGCACCACCGACTGCGGCGGAGGCTGCCCTTTGAGATCGAAGAACTGGGTCCATGGACTGACTTCGAAGATCGTGCCGTTCTCGAGAACCACATCTTTGACATGAATGTCGTGGTAGAACTGCGGCGTGTCGGGGCGAAGCTTGAGGTGCAGGAGCGGCATCGATCCGATGACGGTGCAGTGCTCCATGATCACGTCACTGACGATGGTTGCCTCACTGCCGCAGGTCAGCGCGGCGTAACCTGCTTTGAACGTACATCCAGTAATCCGAATATGCTCCACCGGCTGGCTCAGCTTGTCGTCCATCGCAAACGGGCCCTTGGTTCCCTTGAGTGCGATGCAGTCATCCTGTACCGCAAACGAGCAGTTGCTCACGGTAACGCGCTGGCAACTATCCAGATCCATCCCATCAGAACTAGGCGCTCCCTTGCCCGCACCCTTGGGAGCGACGTGAATGTTCAGCCCCTGCAGCACGGCATCCTGGCATCGGTACAGATGAAGATTCCAGAAGCCCGAGTCCTTCAACTCCAGGCCGCTGATGAGTACGTCGTGGCAATTCTGGATAAACAGCAGGCGCGGGCGCGCGACCTCGAGATTGGTGCAATGCGGATTCTCCTTCCGTCGCTGCCAGAACGCGTCCCAGAAGAGCTTGCCGCTGCCGTCCAGCGTCCCTTCTCCAGTGATGCGCAGGTGGTCGACCCCGTCGGCGTTGACCAGTGCGGGAAGAAACGGCTCGAAGTGACCCTCGATACGGGTGTTCATCCTTGGATAGTCGCTGATATCGGTCGACCCCTTCAGCACCGCGCCTTTGTCCAGATACAAGCCCACGCCGGGCTTCAGAAAGATCGCGCCGCTGAGGAACACGCCCTGCGGAATGTGCAGCGTCCCTCCCCCCTTTGCCGCGAGTCGATCAATCGCGGCTTGAATACTGTCGGTGTTCAGCGTCTGCCCATCGCCGATTGCGCCGAACTCTGTAACTGACATCGTTACGCCCTCCGGAGCAATCACCGCCTTGGAAGGGTGCGACGTGGAGCAGCCCGCAATGGCGCCTGCCGCGCACAATACCGTGGCTTTCGCCAGAAATGCTCGCGCCTCCATCAGACCGGGCTGGATCACTTCTCCCCACATCCAACCAAAGCGAAACAGCATGTTCCGACCAGGGGATAAAGATTCATCCGACACGTCAGATCCTATCTCCACAACTCCACCTCCCGATGCGCCCGCCTGTCTTGCGCCGGCACCCGTTGCCGCGCCTAATTGAGCTTTCAAAACGCTACGGGGCTTCCCGGCCGGCTACAAGAGCGCGCGATTGTCACGAACCACCGTACTTTTGTCACCTGGCGATCCGCCGAGAGGGGAGGAGGTCAATAAGGAAAGCGCTTCTGATGAATTAACGCAAGTCTCTCGTCCGGGAACGGGCGCCCCCGGGGTCCTTGCCAGCCCGCCACAAACTGCCAGGGGACATCACAGACTGAATACTGTGATGTCCCCGTTCGTCGTGACTCTGCGGTTCCTGCTCACAGCGGTTCCTGCTCACATCAGAATGACAAGATAAATGAGACGGTCGCGCGGTTGTCGAAGATATCGCTGTTGTGCAGCACGTTGCGTTCGTAGACGGCTCGCACGGCCAGGTGATCGACGGGACGCACCTCGAAGCCGACGGCGAAGGTGGCGATGTCATCGCCTTTGCCGCCGCCGAGTTGCGCCAAGTCGCCGCCCTGAATGGGAAGCACGGCGTTGCGATTGCGGAACTGATGGTAGTAGTTGCCTTCGGCGACGGGGCTGAACCAGTTGCAGATGAAATAATCGGCGTGGACGTGCACGCCGAGGTCTTCGGACGTGCCGAACAATCCCTGCTCGCCATCTCCCTGCAGGTAATTGGCGCTCCCGCCGACATGCAGGCTGCCAAAGCCTTTGTCGACCGAGGTCCACACCTGGAAGTTCTCCTTGTTTCCAAGCACTTTGCTCTCGCCGGTCGGGAACTCGTATCCGAAGCCGGCTGCCGCGAAGAGCTGATCGCGGTAGTCCTGGAAGAAATTCCACTTGATGCCGGCGCCAATGTCATTCCACCCGTCCCCCTTGAGGGCGCCTGAACGAATGATTGAGTACCCGTCTTTGTACGCCATGAGCTGCAATTGCGGGGTGATGGCGACGTTGAGCTGGGGGGCAATCACTTGCGCCTGACCGCCGCCGAGGGCTCCGTGGGGAGCAAATTCCTCATAGGCATACTCCATGCGCAGGTCGGTGAAAATGAAAGAATTAAAGTTCAGATAGGGGTCGCTGATCGGCTGCACGAATTGCTCGTTGGCCGGAACGTTCGCGGCGGCATCCGTCACCGATGGATCGGGAGAGAGCGAGAGCTGCGGCGCAGTGGGAAGCAGCTCGAATCCCGATTTCTGCGCCTGGGCACGAGCGGCGGTCGCCGCCACCAGGCATCCTGCCAGGATCACCAGATGCCAGCGGGATTGGTTCGTTCGCATGGTTGGCTCCTTCACGGCAAAGCCGTGGGTTTGAGTGCGCGCGTTGACGACGCCCTGATCAGACGTCCATGCCCCCCACCGCCAATGTCTGCAGAACAAAATGATGAATCGCTGGCGAAATTCATGCCATAGGGAATTTCGAAGCTGACTGTCAGGGAAATTCCCCGTTGCATTTCAGCCGCGGCTTTGGCGTCGCCGCCCTCGACAGACTGATCGTGCGGCACTTCCTGGAGCGTGCCGGGCTTGCCACGATCGTGGGATGAAAGCTGATCGCGATTTTCCTCCAAAGATAATTTCGAACAGGAACAGCCGGTTCCCGCAGCACTTCGGAACCGTGCCGCCCGCGCGTACGCCGGTTACGTCGGGTGTTGTACAATTGGGAAAGTTAAACCAACCGCCAACGGAGGCGAGGACGAGGGTCCGCCATGAGAAGAAGGTTGAAATTTTGGCCGGCTATGTGGGGCATCGCACTTCTGCTCGTCACGGGGGCCATCGCGGTTCCGGCGGAGACGCAGCCAGCGACACAACGCACGTCGCGGCCGGCCCACGCGTTTGAGAAGGAGATCGAGGCATTCGAGTCCGCTGACCGGAAGCAGATGCCGCCGGCCGACGCGACACTGTTTCTCGGCAGTTCCAGCATCCGGTACTGGACAACGCTGGCTGCCGACTTTCCCGAGTTCCCGACCATCAACCGCGGCTTCGGCGGATCGCAGATCGCCGACAGCACGTTCTACGCCGATCGAATCGTCTTCTCCTACCAGCCGCGCCGTATTGTCTTCTATGCCGGCGACAACGACCTGGCCGCGGGAAAATCGCCCCAGCGTGTGCGGGAAGATTTTGCGGACTTTGTGCAGACGGTCCGTTCGCAACTTTCGAAGACGCCGATCTATTTCATCTCGATCAAGCCAAGCCCCCTACGGTGGAAAATCGTCGATAAAATCCGCGAAGCCAATAGCCTGATCGCGCAGGACATCGCGGCCGATCCCTCACTGCACTACATCGATGTGTTCACGCCGATGCTCGGCCCGGATGGGAAGCCACGCAAAGAGCTGTTTCGGCCCGATGGACTGCACATGGTCCGCGCGGGCTATGAGCTATGGATTTCCATTCTCAAGCCGGTGCTGGCGAACTAGAACGGTTATCCATTCCCAGAAGCTTCAGAACAGCTACAGTACTTCTTGACGAGACATCGCGAACAATCTCTGGGGTGGCGTCTATGAAACTTGCTCACCCAGCGTGGAATCAAAGGGAGGTTGAACATGAGGCGTCTATTCATTTGCGCGCTCGTTCTCACCGGCGGCATACTGCGCGGCGATGACCAACAGCCTGATCGCAGTCCGGCCACTCAACCGGCGCCTTTCAAATGCAAATCGATTGCGATTCCGCCGCAGCAGAACAACGCCTGGGCGATGCCTCAATCCAAGCTTCCCGAAAAATTACTCACTGCCATTGACCCCCTGTTCGTACTGGGCATGGCCGACCCGCGCGGCTGCGAATATCACCAGGTGCAAGTCGCCATCGGGAATGTCTGGAATGGTGGGGGGGATGCGGTGCAGACGCATGGGTGGGTTATCCCAGCCAACCCGGCCGATCCGCAGCGGTTTGTCGTCTGCTGGAATGGGCTGGTATATCCCGCAGTCTCCGTCGGCAAGAAGGCGGACGTGAGCGCGGATGTCGCCGGTATTTTGAAGGCAGACCAAAGGGCGAGGGACGACTACAACCAACGGCAGAAGAATGACAAGGACATCTTCCCCTATAGGCGCTCGTGGGGCGTGACCCCCGAAAGTGAGGCGGTCTCCTTTCAGACCATGACGCTGCTCAAGCCGTGCATGCTGCTTCGCCTTGGAGAAACCGCACTGGCCGAAGATGACTGGGCGCAGCTTGCACCGCAAAAAGACGCTGACGGCAACGACGATCCATATTTAATGCTGGCCAGCGAATGGGCCTGGTGCACGTGGGACCGGGCCGTTTGCGCCCACATGCGCGGGGATGATGTCGCGTCCCTGGCCGGCGCCAAACTGCTCGAAGCCGCCCGGCCGCAGATCGAAACCACTGCGGCAGCACGCAAATTCAAACGCCCGATCGCGATGGACCCCAACAACTTCAATCGCGAGCTTCCCAACCCGCCGTATCTCGGAACGACGTACGATGCCGTGTCAGAGTTGGTCGCCGATGAAGCGCGTCGCGTGGCAGCCAAGCCGCTTCCGCTCGACCAGTCGGAGAAGATTCCCGACAAAGCCAGACGCATCGCCGCGATCATCGCTGATTTTGAGGAAGTTGCCGAGCGACAGTGGGGCCAGCCGGGCGGTGTTGGTGTGGATTCCAGCCCCATCGCGCAGGCCATCGAGAAGGAAGGTGAGGATGCCGTCGAACCACTTTTGCAGTGCCTGGAACATGACAAACGGCTGACCCGCTCGGTCAGCTTCGGGCGTGATTTTGCACCTGGCCGCAATCTGATTCCCGTCGGCGAAGTGGCCTACCTGAGCCTTGGCCACATCCTTCAAACCACCGACTTCGGCTCGGGGAGCGATGAATTCAATCGAGGGGGAGGCGGTTCGGGAAAAACACTGGCCGCGGAAATCCGCGCGTTCTGGAAGAGGAACAAGGGCAAGTCGCCCGCCGAACGATGGTACACCACGCTCGCCGACGACACAGCCGATCCGAGCCAGTGGGTCGAGGCCGCAAAGATGATTGTACAGCCGGCCGACGTTGAAGAGCGCGGGGGATGGGTCAACGAGCCACACCGAAAGCCCGGCGAGATCCCGCCGATGCGCGGGGAAGAGTTGAGGAAATTACACGATCCGAGCGTGGCGGAATTGCTCGCCAGGCGCGTGCCTCAGATAACATCCTCAAGCGAAGGAAACAGCGGCGCCATATTCCGTGCCGGCGATGCCACCTCAGTAGCGCTCGCGCTTGAGAAGTGGGAGCCGAACGCCGCCGCGCCAGTCCTTCGCGCTCAGATCGAAGATTGCAAGGCCAAAAGCGTCTACTGGAGTCGATATGCCGACGTCGCTTCCCTCGCGCGCAACATCACGGATCTCTCCACCGCCCTGACTGCAACAGGCGACAAAAACGCTTTCAAAGAGTACGCCAACTGGATCGTCTCCAAGCAGCCGGAGAGAGAGTCCGGCTTTGACGAAGCCAAGCCGTTCGAAGTGATGTGGCAGCATCCTGACGACCCCGATATCGCCGCTGCCGCGGAAAAAATCTTCGGCAATCCCGCCTCGCCGTGGTACAGCAGGCCAAAAGACGGCGACCTTGGCGAAGGTGCCGGCAATGATCTCATCGCCAGTCCGCTGCTGGCGCTCCCCGCATTTTGCAAGAACGTGCTGGGAAATCTCAGCGATACGACCAAGATTGGCACCGTCACCGTTGACGAGAATCAGGTTCAAGTCACGACGGACAAAGGCGGCGGCATCGGGTTCGGCGCCAACCCAGACCCCGCCGATCCGCTTGTTCCCAAGCCCAAGCAGGGGCGCATCCTCCGCGTCTGCGACTGGTACGCCTCACGCCTGAGCACCCTGGACGACTCGCCCGTATTTGAACTGTACTGGCCCCAGGAAAATCGCGATGCGGCGATCAAGGAATTCGCCGATTTCGTGCAGCAATGGGGGCCGGCGTTCCGTTACACCGAATTGCAAAAGTCGCTGAGCGAGCCGGGATTTGAGAGTCCCCACATGACCTTCCCCCAGCGTGACCGCCCCGCCACCGACGTCGAGGTCAAAGCGCATACCGCCATCTTCGCCTTTCCCCCCGGCAGCGCGGCTCGCGTCGTCGCGCTCAAGCGGTTCCCTGTCAGGGCCAAGTGGACAACGCTCACTCGCTTCCGACTTCGATTTCAGGGAACAGATGCCAAGACCGGAGAGGTAAAAATCATCACCGAATACGACCAAAGGGGTCTCGTCTGGCAAGCGGAGGAAGTTCAGCAAAACGGAACGTGGAGGCGCTATTACGGCTTCGTCGCCAACCATATCATCGCTAAAGTTCCCGCCGAAGAAGTCCAGCTGTTCGAAACTGCCGACCCATCCGATCCGACCGTGCGGTGAGAGAGGCGGCGGTGCGTACAACGACTTCAAGCAAGTGGCGATCGTTCTACTGGCCTTGGCCCGAATCTTGCGCAATGCGCGCCTTCATCGCCTCTGCGGTCGATAGGGAAAGTGTGGATCCATGAAGCAGAATCGCCGGCCCCGGACGGTTTGCGTAGGTCGAGGGATCATAGATCAGTACCGAGTTTCGCGGGGAATCAGATCGTGGCTTGATGTAACGGAACTGGGCTGGGGGATCACCGGGGCTCTCCAAAAAGGTGGAGTCGGGAAGGATTCCGGCGCCGACGAGCTGCTGCAGAGAATCGGGGTATTGCGCGGTGTGCTTGGTTCGCCAGATGATGATTGCGTGCCAGATTGCATGCATTTTTTTCTGGCTCGCGACGAACGACGTTTCTTGCAACACATCCGGTGGCGCGGGGGTTAATGCCGGTGCCGTGGGAGTTGGAGGTGGAGCAACCTGCGATCCCGGAACCGCATGCACGGGCGGCGATAGCACCACCGGCGCCCCGGGCTGAGTTGGAAATGTGTGACCGCTACCCTGCATCTGCTGCTGCAGCAGCGCAAGGCTTCGATCCATCGCCTGCGCCGCTGATAGGTTTGGGGCCGAAGGGGGTGCGGTGAGCGGCGATTGAGCCGCGGGCGGGGGCCAAGCGGGAGCCTGGTACCAGATCGGGGGCGGGCCGGGATTCCGAGCGCTTGCTTGGGGCTGATTTCGTACCGCGGCGCTTTGCGGTTCGAATGTCCCTCCCCCGGCCAGCCAGATGAGACCGAACAGCATTGCCAGGCCACTGGCGGCCCGTGCCGAATACCCGATCCAAAACGAGCGCGACTTCTTTCTCTCCGCTGAGGAATCGTCCTGGGCGCCTACCGTCTCAGAAGGCTTGGGATCGACCAATGGGGGCATTCCCAAAACCGTTTCGACGCGCTCGGACAACTGGGTCGCCCCCGCGAGCGTGCGGTATAGCACCGTGTGGAAGCGTTCGACCAGTGTCTCGGCGCTGCTGAGGGTGGGGAGGATCGCGTCGGCCGCGGGCACTTGCTCGATCAAGCTCGCGCCAATCGACACTCCCTTGATCGCATGCGCAAACGGATATGCCACCCCACTGAGTTCCTCCCGAATTTTCCGCAGGACCAGGTTCAGTTCCCGCGCGGTCGCGGCCATCCGCTCAGTGATGCCGCGGTGTGGCTGCCTGGGGTTGTAGGCCGCGATCAGCACCCGCAGGATGATCGCGAATGTCCGGGCCGTCTGGACTGAGGCGATGGACGGGCTCAGCGCATCGAGAATCCGGGCGAGCTTTTCGGCGCGCTGGATCGGCTGCGGACAGCCGTTGGCGATCAGTTGGCGCGTGATATCCGGCGCCTGCACCAGCCGCAGCGCAATGGTCAGCCGGGCTTGTGCGGAATCTTCAAAATCCATCATCGACTGGACCGCCGCGTTCTGCCCGGCTTGCAGCTTCTGCGCCTCCCCCTCGGCCCCGCGGCGAAAGGCGCCGACCTTCCGATTCATCCCGACGGCGCTGGCAAGGGCAATTTTCCCCCGCGCGATCGCCAGCGCCACGGCCCGCCGCTCGAATTCCGCCGGTTTGCCGCCCAATTCGACCGCGGCGGCCAGCATGTTGTCGCGGCTTTGTTTCAGCGACTCGATCGACGCCGCAGGGTCGTCAACCGACCTCCAGCCGCTTGCGTCCGGGAGAATCGGGCGCGAGGCGATGACCTGTCCCTGATAGAAGCGCTGCAATGCTTCCAACGCCTGCCGCTCCCCCTCGCGTTCGGCGACGAGCTTGGCAGTGGGAACCAACGCCGCCACACTGAACTTCTCCTTGAGGACGCCGCGGTATTCCGCCTCGCTGGTCAGCCGGCACAACGCGGGGAAATTTGCGAACAGGCGTTTGGCCGGCAGATCGCACCGCACCATCGGCGTGGCCTGGATCGAGCGGATGTGCTCGAAACGCTCGCTGGCGCACGGATGGGAGTCGAACCACCGCGTTTTCTGCTCGTCGATCGCCTTGAAGACCGCCGTGCGCAATGCCGGCGGCAGCGCTCTGGCGTTGGCAACGATCAGACGCGGGAAATCGTCCGCGAGGCGCTGCGTGTTCCATGAACGCTCCAGGTCGCGCCGCGCTCCGATCGTCGCGACGTGGAGCAGCGTCAGAACCCGCGCGGTCCCCCGAAAATCGTCGGCGCCGGCGATATGGGCCTCGTATCGGTCGGCATCAAACTCCATCCGCCTCATCACGCCTTTGGAAAGCAACTCGCCCACGATCATCAGCAGCCACATCAGCCCGCGCGCGCTCTCCACCATCCAAACGATCAGGTAGTAGCCGATCTTGATCCGCGCGGATCGGACATGACGCAGGTTCTCCAGACGCCGGTCCAGGTGATCGCGGTGGAAAACGATGCGCGCAAACCAGGCGTTGGTCCGCCGCACGACATACGTCCCGCGCATGCCGCCGCGCTGGCTGAAGTGTCCCAGTTCGTGGGCAAGAACGCCCGCGAATTGCCGGACCGTCAGTCCCGCCGCCAGCGGCAGCCCGATGCGCAGCACCAGGTCGTCGCCGAGCATGCTGGTAATGCCGCTGCGAAACGATGCCGACGCATTCGCCTCGCAATCAACCTCGATCTGTTTCGGAGTCGGCGCGCCCAACGCCGCGCACAACTTGTGAACGAACTCGAACAGCAACGGCTCACCCGATGCCTCGAGCACCTGCACCTCCACGGGCCGTTGTCGCCGGAAGAAGAAGAGCGGCTTGATCAGGAACAGCAGAACGATTCCACCGAGGACCGCGATCATCGCCGGCAACGTTGCCGAGGCCGACACGGCCAGCGCCCGAGTTACGCCGCGTACTGTGATCCAAGTCACGAAGACGATCAGCGCGCCATACGCCAGCGGCAGCAGCACCAGCGCCGCTGATAGAAACGTGATTGCCCAGAGGTACCGGCCGGAAGCCTCCCCGCAATCGACGCTCGCCTCAAGCGTCGCCAGCAACTCCGCATTCGTCATTTCTCGCTTCGGCGCGCCCGCCCCAACGGCCGATTTGCCATTCCCCGCAGATAGAGCCGTTCCCGCAACGCGCCGCTGGGCGAAATCAACGCGCTTCGATGCAATACGTTGTGAGTCGGCCAAGTGAATGCCCTTTGACGTGGTAGTGATAATCCGCCCAAGCCCCCGATAGGGCCTCCATCATCTCGAAAATAGAGCACCGCGATCCAAATAGCCAGAAAAAACTTGGCACCCACCCGCATCTGGCAGCCGACACCGTCCTCTCGGTCGATTCGCGCGGCGGGCTGCGCATGCGCAGCGGCGATCAGCGCCTGTACGAGCGCATGATTGGCTTCCGATTTCCAATGGTCTTCTCGGCTGTCGCCAACGTATGTGAGTGGTACGACGATGCCGAGGAGAAATTCCGAATCGAGGTCGACGTCAGCAATCGCCTCTTCGGAAAGGTATTTGGGTGCACCGGCTTCTTCGACGTGGAATGGCTGACTGTCACTCCGCAGCGGATCCCGGATCACGCCAGGCCCTTGCGCCATGAGCGACGGGAGTGAAGCGGACGAAAACGGCTCGCCGAGTGAGGGGCCGACAAGGTGGCCCTACCGGAATTCGTGGCCGCCGAAAATGTCGCGTTCTTGCAGAGAAGCGACATTCGCCTTCCAAAGAATGATTGCGCAAAGGTTAAGGATCATCAACCAAAACGCGGCGATTAGCCAGCGTATTCACCGCAATTTATGCGGCGAATAGCTTGATCCGCCCGGCATGCCAATCTTACAATCACTCCAGTTCATGCATCCAGAAGCGAGCTATATCCATCAAAGGCCTGGTTGGCCTCAGCTCGTCTGGGACGAGGCGGCGCTGGCCTCGGTTCTGGCGGGGGTCCGCCATCAGCAGGGGCGGCTGCTCGGCAGGATGGAGGTGCTGGGTTTCGAGCTCCAGTCCGAAGCGAGCCTTGCTGTCCTCACCAGCGATGTCGTGAAATCGTCGGCCATCGAAGGAGAGCTTTTCAATTCTGATGAAGTGCGATCGTCCATCGCCCGCAGGCTCGGATTGGCAGTGGCAGGGCTCGCAAAGGCTTCGCGGGATATCGAGGGCGCGGTCGAGATGATGTTCGATGCGACCCAGCGCTTTGACGCGCCGCTGACAAAAGAACGGCTGTTCGCCTGGCACGCCTCGCTGTTCCCAACCGCCCGCAGCGGCATGCAACGCATCACGGTCGGGGCATGGCGCACCGCACAGTCGGGGCCGATGCAGGTTGTCTCGGGGCGTTACGGGCGCGAGAAGGTGCATTTCGAGGCGCCCGAGGCGGATCGTCTCGAATCGGAGATGAGCCGATTCATCGACTGGTTCAATGAGCAAAGTGCAATCGACCCAGTGCTCAAAGCCGGGATCGCGCATTTCTGGTTCGTGACGATTCACCCTTTCGAGGATGGCAACGGGCGCATCGCCCGTGCGATCGCCGACATGGCGTTGGCGCGCGCCGATGGCACGAAGAACCGCTTCTACAGCATGTCGTCACAGATTGAAGCCCAGCGAACGGACTACTACCGCCAACTTGAAGCTTCGCAGCGTGGTGATGTGAATATCACGCGATGGCTGACCTGGTTCCTGGCCTGCCTCGACCGTGCCATCGATAGCGCCGATCAGATCCTCGGGGCCGTGCAGTACAAGGCCAGGTTGTGGCAGCGCATCAACCGGGTGCCGGTGAACGATCGGCAGCGGTTGGTCATCAATCGCATGCTGAACGGATTCAAAGGCTTCCTCTCGACTTCGAAGTACGCCAAGCTCGCGAAATGCTCAACGGACACGGCCCTGCGCGACATCGAGGATCTGCTGGAGCGCGGCATCCTCGTGCGAAATCCCGGCCGCGGCCGAAGCACGAGCTACCGGCTCGCCGAGGTGTAGGGAGCTCGGGGGCGGAGCGCGACGTACAACACGCTAAGAACCTTGTATCCTGTCGCAATGAACCCCATTCATTACGTAAAGGAAAGCAATAATTTAATATATTGAAAAATGCCAAAAACGTAAGGTTTCGTAAAGTTCTGTAAGGGTGAGCCGCGTTCCCGCGCCAAGAAAGGGGTCGGCCACCGAGAGCGCCGGGGCGACCAAACTGGCATCGGGTCGCGCAGCGCGGCTACAATCAAATCTGTCGATGAGCCAGACAACTGACATCTTCCCGGAGACGCGTGTGGCCGATCTGTCGCGGTATCGCAAGGATTTCCCGATCCTTTCGACTTCCATGCGGGGCAAGCCGCTAGTCTATCTGGACAACGGGGCGACTACGCAGAAGCCGGCGGCGGTCATCGAGACGGTCGAGCGGTTCTATCGCGAGCACAATGCCAACATTCATCGCGGCGTGTATACGCTGAGCCAGGAGGCGACGGATGCGTATGAATGGGCGCGGCGGCGGGTGGCGAAGTTCATCAATGCGGCCGAGAGCGAAGTCGTTTTCACGCGGGGAACGACCGAAGCCATCAACCTGGTCGCCGCGACGTGGGGACGATCGACCCTCAAGAGCGGCGACGAAATTATTCTGTCGGCAATCGAACATCACTCCAACATCGTCCCCTGGCAGTTGATCGCAGAAGCGAGCAGGGCGGTCATCCGTGTGATTCCGGTCACCGAAGCCGGGGATCTGCTGCTGGATGAGTTTGAGCAACTGCTGTCGCCGCGGACGAAGATGGTGGCGGTGTGTCACGTTTCAAATTCGCTGGGGACGATCAATGACGTGCGGCGGATCGTTGATAAGGCCCACGCAGCCCGTGCGGTGGTGCTGATCGACGGGGCGCAATGGGTTGCGCACCACCCCACCGACGTTCGCGAACTCGGCTGCGATTTCTATGCGTTCTCGGGACACAAGCTGTTCGGCCCGACGGGGATCGGCGTGCTGTTTGGAAAGGCGGAACTGTTGGAACGGATGCCGCCGTATCAGGGGGGCGGCGACATGATCGAGTCGGTCAGCTTCAAGAAGACGCTGTATGCCAGGCCGCCGGCGCGGTTTGAAGCCGGAACGCCCAACATCGCCGGGGCGATTGGGCTGGCGGCGGCGATCGATTATGTGGAATCGATTGGGTTCGACCGAATCATTGCGCATGAGACTGCTCTGCTGGCGTATGCAACCGAGCAACTGGCGCGGGTGCCGGGGCTGAGGATCATCGGAACGGCTCGTTCGAAGGCGACTGTGATCTCATTCGTGCTGGAAGACCCGGTCGTGCCGATTCTGCAGATCGGGATGGAGCTGGATCGCGATGGCATTGCCGTGCGCACGGGGCATCATTGCTGCCAACCGCTGATGGATCGGATGAATATTCCGGGAACGAGCCGAATTTCGATGGCGTTTTACAACACCCGAGCGGAGATTGATGCGGCTGTGGCGAGCCTGCTGCGGATTACCCGCCAGGCGGGTGTCGCCGCACCGGCGGCGAAGCAAGACGCGGCGGCGGGGAATGGGGAGTTGATTTATCCCGCCGCCACGGCTCCCTCGATCGAAGCGGCCGCGGAGGAGTTGGCGGAGAACTTCGGGATGCTGGAGGATCGGGACGCGAAGAACGAATATGTTCTGGAGCTGGGCGCACGGCTTCCGAACACGTTTTCGTTGCTGAAGAAAGTCACGCATCGCGTGACGGGTTGCATGGCCGAGGTGTATCTGGTTCCGCGGCGCAAGCCGGGGACGGCCGACGTCGTCGAGTTTGTCGCCGACGCGGACGCGCCGATTGTTCGCGGGCTGATCGCGCTGCTCGAGGCGCTCTACAGCGGACAATCGGCGGGCGCGATTTTGAGTTATGACGTCGAGTCATTCTTCCGCCGGATCGGGCTGGATGCGTTCATCAGCTCGCAACGGCGCAACGGGCTTTCGGGGATGATTCAAAGGATCCGTCAGGCCGCCCAAGCGATCGGACAGTCATCATGAGCGAACAAGCAACGACTACCCAGGTTGGCCCTGCGGCAACTCTTGAAGCGGCCAGCGGCGGGATCGCGGCGGAGCCCTTGCAACCGACGCCCCCCCCACCCCAACCCTCCCCCGGAGTACCAGGGGAGGGGGAAGGCTCGGCTTCGCCCGAAGCAGCACACATCCAGGCCGCTGGGCCGGCTGATCCGACGAAGTTTGTCGAGCAGAAGCTGATCGAAGGGAAGGTCATCGAGGCGTTGCGGGAGATCTTCGACCCGGAGATTCCGGTGAACATTTACGAGCTCGGCCTGATCTATGCGATTAACGTCGAGCCGGACAACAGCGTGCTGGTGAAGATGACGCTGACGGCACCGGCATGTCCGGTTGCCGGGTCGTTGCCGGGGGATGTGGAGAAGCGGGTGAATGCGATTCCGGAAGTGAAGGAAGCGAAGGTTGAACTGGTGTGGGACCCGCCATGGACGCGGGAGATGATGTCGGAAGCAGCGATGCTGACGTTAGGGTTCATGTAACACGGGTTTCCAACCCGTGCGGGCGATGTCAGATTGAAAAAGCCTCCCCCTCCGATGGAACTGCACTGAAAAGAGCGCGCTCGCGAAAGATGAGTTTGTGTTGTTGAGGAATTGACAGCGGTCTTAGTCGGTTGGGCGCAACACGCACGGGTTGGAAACCCGTGTTACGTTAAATTTTCGGGGTTGAGGCCGATCAGCTCATCGACGACGAATTTACCGTCTTTGCGGATGAGAGTGTCGTCGAACCAGATTTCTCCGCCGCCGGCTTCGGGGGTTTGGCGGAGGACAATGTCCCAGTGAATGTCGCTTTTGTTGCCGTTGGAGGCTTCGTCGTAGCAAGCGCCGGGGGTGAGATGAATGCTGCCGGCGATCTTCTCATCGAAGAGGATGTCTTTCATCGGCTTGGCGCAATATGGGTTGAAGCCGATGGCAAACTCGCCGACGAAGCGGGCGCCTTCGTCGGCATCGAGCACTTCATTGAGCTTGGCGCTCTCGCTGCTGGTGGCGGCGACGATGCGGCCTTCGCGGAAGACCAGGCGGATGTCGTTGTGCGTGGTGCCGCGGTAGATCGTTGGGGTGTTGAACTGGATGATGCCATTGATGCTGTCGCGCACGGGGGCGGTGAAGACCTCGCCGTCGGGGATGTTGACCCGGCCATCGCACGGAATTGCGGGGATTCCCTTTATGCTGAACGTCAGGTCGGTGTCGCCGGGGCCTTTGAGGCGGACGCGATCGGTTCCCTGCATCGCGGTAACCAGCGGCTTCATCGCCCGGCTCATTTTTGCATAGTCGAGCGTGCAGACATTGAAATAGAAGTCCTCGAATGCCTCGGTGCTCATCTCGGCCATCTGTGCCATCGAGGGATTCGGCCAGCGCAGGACGACCCATCGGGTGCGCTTGATGCGGATGTCGTGATGGACGCGCTTCCAGACGGTTTGCTCGTAGATTTTCTGCTTCTCCGCGGGGACATCGGAGAGCTGCGAGACGTTTGGATTCCCGCGCGCGCCGATGTAGCAGTCCGCGCGCTGCATCTGCGCCATTTCGATGTCGGCGATGGTTTCCCACTGGTCGCGCGTCCCGCGAAGCATCATCTCGCGGAAGACCTGGTTGCTCTTGAGCAAGACCAGGGGAAGCCCGCCGGCGGCGGTGATCGCGCGGACCAGCGCATTGGTGAACTCGTGCGGGACGTCGATCGCTTCGACGAGTGCGCGTTCGCCCTTCTGCACGGCGCAGGAATAGTTCACGAGCATTTCGGCGAGTTTTTCGACACGGGGATCGACCATGGGGACGCTCCAAACAAAATCCCGCGAGCAAGCTCGGAAGAGGGTTCAGGGTTCAGGGAAGAATTCCATATTCTGACACCGTGAACCTGGAGCATTTTCACCTGACGTGTATCGCTTGCTGGTCGAAGCCGCGGATGTACATCCGCGGCTCCGCGCATTTCCGCCGCTACACTCCAAGTGGAGATGCTCTAAGCTCTGAACGGCACAGACCATTTTGTTCCCACTCAATTAGTAGCCGTACGAATACATCACAAACAGTCCGCCGGCGGCGACGAGACAGTAGATACCGAATACCCACCACTTGCCACCTTCCAGCAGGCGCGAAAGCAACTTGAGCGCGACCAGACCGGCAAGGAAGCTGAAAACCATCCCGATTAGACTGGGAAGAAAGTCGTGTATGCCGACGGGCGGGCCGGAGGCGCCGCTGCGCGCGTGAATCAACCTTCTGGCTTCATAAAGCACCACCGGCGGCGTAAGCGCCACCGCCAGCGCGAAACTGTATTCCTCCAGGCGCGTCTTCGCCAGCCCGAGGAGCAGGCCCGCGGAGATGGTGGAGCCGGAGCGGGAGAAGCCGCGAAACGGCAGGCTCAAGCCCTGCACGGCTCCGACGATGATCGCGTCACGATCGGTGATATTTTCACGCCCAGATGTATCCAACGAGCGGATCCCGGCGTAAAGGATCAACAGCCCGGCCGCGGCGAGAGACGCCGCGATGATCTCCAGATGATCGAAGAGCTCTTCGATCTCGGCTTTACCAACTCCCTTGTGCTGATGGGCGATTGCCTTTTCGATGACGATCTTCAATCCAAAGCCGAGCACCCCGGTCACAACCGTCGCGATGGCGATGACGCGGATGAACTGCATCGTCTGCTCGCGGGACGAGAAAAACGCGCGCTGCCAGGCCTTCCAGAAGTAAAGAATCACGGCGAACATCGTTCCCGTGTGCAGCATCACCAGCAGCAGCGTGAACTGCGGCGAAGATGGATCGAGGTGCATCAGTTTCGCCATGGCGATGACGTGGGCCGAGCTGGAAACCGGCAGGAGTTCGGCGAGGCCCTGAATGATGGCGAGGATCGCGATTTGAAAGATGGTCATCCGTAAACACTTCTCCTCAGCTCTTTTGCGATTCGCTCTGCCGGAACATCGCCACCGCCCGCTGCACATAGAGCAGCCCGCTGACGAGGGTGATGACGATTGTGGCCCAGATGCAAAAATCGCGGAAAGAGCGAGCGATGGCCTCTTCCGGACGGCCGTGACGGCGGGCAAAGTAATTGACGTAGACCAGGATGACAAGAATGGTGACCGACTGAAAAACCATCTTCAGCTTCCCACTGAAGGCGGCCCCGAATTGCTGTCCGCCCCCTTCGCTCATCCCGCGGAAGCTGGTGACCAGCAACTCGCGGGCAAGGATCAGGACAACCATCCAGGGCGCGACCCCCGTGATCGTGCGCACGACCATGTGGTACTGCGCATCGGGAATGATGAAGTTTTTTCCCGCGAAGATGATGAAGCTGCCGAGGACGAGCACCTTGTCCACAAATGGGTCGACCACGCGCCCAAATGCGCCTTCGACCTTCCATTTGCGGGCGAGATATCCGTCGAGAAAATCGGTGATCAGCGCTATGACATAGATCGAGAAGGCAATATTGAGCAGGCTCGGGTCGCCGCGCCCCTCGTACTGGTAAAATCCCAGCAAAGCGAAGAAGAGCACGGCCAGCACCAAACGAGCGCCGGTCAATGCGTTGGGGACATGTCGGAACATCGGCGCGGAATTGTACGGCTTAAGGGTTCAGGGTGTCAGGGTTCAGGGTTCAGGAAAAGAAATGCCAATACCCTTCTTTGCTGAACCCTCAACCCTGACACCCTGAACCCTCTTCGACGCAAACTTGACAACCCCGTCCGGTCTCCGTGAATATCGGCAGGAATGAGCAAGGCGATTGTATTGCAGCACGTTGCCCACGAGGGACCGGGAAGATTGGGCCCGATTCTGCGGGACTTTGGAATTCCGGTGGAGGTGCGACACCTGTACAAGGGTGACGAGGTTCCCAGCGATCTCGATGGCATTCGCGTGCTGATTGTAATGGGCGGACCGATGGGCGTCGGCGATGTCGGGAACGAGAAGTATCCGTTCCTTGCCAAAGAAGTCGCCCTGCTCAAGCGCTGCATCGCTCACGATCGTCCGACGCTGGGTATCTGCCTGGGTGCGCAGCTCATCGCCTTTGCTGGGGGGGCCAGGGTCTATCCGAACGTTAAACCTGGCGCAAAACCCGAGGAACCGGCCACGCCGATGCCGGAGTTTGGCTGGCTTCCTGTAACGTTCCCCTTCCCCGGCGGGACCGAGCCAATCGTGATGGGAATGACCGACGGCGCGATGATGTTTCACTGGCATTTTGACACGTTCGACCTGCCGCGCGTTGCTCCGCCAGCCAATGCCCCGCCACCCCCCGCACCTCCACCCCCGAGCGGCAATGCGCTGCTGAGCTCGTCCAAGTCCTGTAAAAATCAGGCTTTTCGCTTCAAAAACCGCCTCTTTGGTTTTCAATATCACTTTGAATTGACCGAGGCCGATATCGAGAAGATACTGTCTGCCGGAAAAGATGATGTCATGAAGGTTCTCGGCGCGAATGGGGAAAGTCAGATTCGCCAGGGGACCGGCCGCTATTACCCGCGCTATGCCCGCCTGGGCGAACGGATCGTTAGGAACTTTGTTCAGTTCTTGAAGGTCTACTGAACAACACGCATTGCGTCCGTGACTGCACCACTCAGCACGCGGCGCCGACCCCATGCAGCGACTATCGAATTTTTTGAAGATGCGCCAGAAGCAGATGGTGCGTCCATGGGCACTGAGCGCACCAATTGTGGTGCTGTTTCTCACCGTGCCTCTGGTTCGGCCGTTGCTGCATCCGGATCCGAACGGCATGTCGGATGATGAGCAGTCGCGGATGGCAACGGTCCAGGCGATCGTGGAGCATCACACACTGGCCATTGACGAAACGCTCTTTGCACACTCGACGCGCCAAAAAATCCAGCGGAACGGTCATGTCTACAGCGATCAGCCTCCGGTCCTGGCCGCGCTGCTAAGCGGCCCGTACTGGGTCATGCATCAGTGCGGCGTAACGTTTGAGCACAATCCTCTGTGGGTGATGTTTATGCTCACGTTGCTCGGCGTGACCGTGCCGGTTGCGCTCTCGGCAGGACTGGTCTACAAAATGGGCCGACTCTTCGAGCTGTCGCGCCCCCGCCGCGCGGCGCTGGGGCTGGCGGTGGTGCTGGGGAGCGGGCTGGTCAGCTATGCCACGGTGCTGAATGCCCATGCCTCCGCCGCGACGCTGCTCCTGACGGCCGGTGCCTGCCTGGTCCAGGTTGGTTTGATCAACGAGCTTGGCAGATCGGCGATCTGGCTGGCGCTGGCGGGGGTGGCGGCGGGGCTGGCGGCCGTCATCGATCCGCCGGCGATCATTTTCATGGTAACTTTTGCGCTGGTAGTCGGCGCGTTCCGTTGGAAGCTCGCCGCACGGACTGCGGCGGTTTGTCTCTATCTCCTTGGAGCCACAGCGCCGGTTCTGTTCCACTGCGCCATCAACCGGCCGATCACCGGCGACTTCATCCCCGCCTACCTTCGCCCGCAATTTGACCCCTCAATGCGGCCGGCCATATTACATTCTGACTGGACCGATGACGATGACGACGAGCCCGGCGGCGTGTGGCAGGGAATCTCACACTTCCTCGGCCGGGCGGGCGACGTGTTGATCGGCGCACACGGCGTATTCACGCATTTCCCAGTTCTGGTGATGGGATTGCTGGGGATCACGATGGTGATGCACCGCCATTGGCCCTCGTCGACGAAAATGCTGGCGAGCGTTACCGTCGGCGGGAGCGTCGCGATCGTGGTACTCTACTGCCTCTCACGGGCCGATTGGGGCGATGCCATGTTCGCGACGCGCTGGTTTGTTCTGTTCCTTCCCCTGCTCCTGTTCTGGAGCGGAGCCTGGCTACGGCGCTCCCACCGCCGTGTATCGTGGGTGGCGGCGGGACTGCTATTGGCGTTCAGCGCCGCTGTCTCGCTCGTAGGAGCCACCGGCTCGTTTCCGCGCGATGGGTTCGACCGCTATACCGCACTTGGCGCAGTTCAGAATCTTCTCAACCCTCCGTCGCCGACCGCTGGCGAGCCG
>Ga0302325_10007208_pt1 | contig 24739 bp, 23 predicted proteins | sample Palsa_T0_2_FD_201948 | JGI IMG/M metagenome (GOLD analysis project Ga0302325, IMG submission 201948) | Peat permafrost microbial communities from Stordalen Mire near Abisko, Sweden - Palsa_T0_2 | ecosystem: Environmental > Terrestrial > Soil > Palsa > Peat permafrost | place: Sweden: Abisko... | reverse complement strand
GGATCGGCGTGCACTCCCGTCGAAGGGGAAACGGAGACCGACCAGCTGATGGGCTTCTTTGATGTGATCACGGGCAAGCGCAAGCTTGCCGGGCCGGCGCCGGACCGACTGTTTGCGATGTCCACGGCGTACGTCACCCTCCAGACTCAGCTCGACATCACCTCCCGGGGTGCCGCCGCAATCGTCTTCCAGCCGCTCGCGACGGCGGACTTCGAATCGATCGTGAAGGAGATGGAGGAGGTCGTACAGAGCACAGCGGCGGACAGCGGGACGAAGGTCAGCAGCACCGACGATGCGTTCGGATTCCGCTGGCTCGTCCTGCGCGGCGGCGACTTCGATGACCTCGTCGTCGGTATCAACGCCGTCAGCGGCGCACTCGAGACCGGCGGTTACGGTGACCGCGTGCTGTGCGCGGTATTTGCGTTCGAGGACGCGAAGCACCGACAGCTGTACTGGATCTACAACTACAAGCGCGGCAGCTTCTATCCGTTCGTGCCGGGATCCGGGGACCAGCAGCGCGACAACGAGCGTGAACTGCAGCTCAGAGCACAGATCGGGCGCGAGCTCCCCGTCGAGGCTGAGCTCGAGCGCTGGTTCCCGCTGTGGGGGATCCCGGTATAGCGTCTCAGCCCCGGCTCGACGGGGGCCGCGTCCTGGTCACCGGAGGGTCGGCGGGCATCGGCCTCGAAGTCAGCCGTGAGCTGGCGCGGCGCGGCGCCAGGGTGGTGATCGCCTCCCGGGATCTCGGTGCGGTGCACTCCGCGGTCAGCGGACTCGACGGCGACGGTCACGAGGGACTCGCACTCGATGTCTCCGATGATGGTGGCTGGCGGAACGCGCTCGAAGCGATCGACGCCGGCGGCCCGCTACACGGGCTCGTGACGGCCGCCGGCGAGCTCGGCCCAATCGGCCTGCTCGAAGATCTGGCCCCAGCAGCGCTGGCGCACACGATCGCAGTCAACCTGACCGGCACGATGCTGGCGCTGCATCATGCGCTGCCGCGCCTGAAGCGCTCCGGCGGGCGCGCCGTCACGTTCTCCGGTGGTGGCGCAACCTCGCCCTTGCCACGCTACGACGCGTACGCGGTCTCGAAGGCCGGCGTTGTGCGGCTGACCGAGAACGTAGCCGCTGCATCCGAGGTCGAGATCAACTGTGTCGCGCCCGGATTCGTCGCCACCCGGATTCACGACGGAACCCTTCGCGCCGGCCCAGCCGCCGCCGGAACCGCGTACCACGAGCGTACCCTCGCCTCCCTCGCCGAGGGCGGCGTTCCCGCCGCAGACGCGGCGGCGCTCGTGTGCTTCCTCCTCTCGGACGCGGCGGCCGGCATCACCGGGCGCCTGCTGAGCGCCCAATGGGATCCCTGGCGCGAAGACGACTTCCGCACCCGCCTCCGCGCCGATCCCGACCTCGCCACGCTCCGGCGCATCGACGACCAGGCGTTCACGCGTCCGCGGCGGTGAGGGCGCGGGGCGGGGCGGGGCGCGGGCCTGCGGTATCGGCCTAGTACAGAAGTGATAACCGTCACGGAGCGACGACGCCGTCGATAAGCGTCGGTGGTGTGTCCTGGCGCGACGGGGTTCGCGCGTGCGGCTGACTGTGACTCCCCCGCGCGTTCTGCCCGGATCCGCCCGGTTTGCGGGATGAACGCATCAACACCTCCGCTATTCGAAGGGAATGATGCGTGGATCTCCTGAGCCGTTGTCACATCCTCACAACCGCGCGTTTACGCGACACCCTCTGGTGGTCACGTTTCTCGGCACGGCCCCCGGCGCCAGCCCCGCTCCGTACCGATCATGCCCTCGCGATGGCGGGTCTCGCCCTCGCGCGCTCGCTGAGCCGTTGTCACATTCCGCTAACCAACGAAAGCTCGACCGCGTGTGCGACATCCTCCTGTCGTGGCTTTTCATAACGCGCCCCTGGCCGAGGCGCGACCCACGCGGTGGCGACCGGGACCAACGTCAGTCGGGCCGCCGTACGACTGCTGGGCCTACCGTGTGACAAGGGCGTCACCGCTCTAGCCCGCTTCCGCGGCGCTTGTGACGAATCCGCGCCGATGTCCGGGTCCGACGGGCACCAACCTCGGGGGCCTGTGCTCGATAACCCGTCGTATTTCCGGTCAACTGACCACACCCCCCTGCCGGGCCCGCAATACCCGCCTTCGGGCGCCTCGCGGGGGGGAATCGAGGTCGGATCGCGCGGGGCATGACCCGTATCGCCCAGACGATCCGCAATACGCCACACCCTCACCGATGTGGCTTTTCATCACGACCCCGTCTACAGAACCGGCAGGAGCCCCAAATCCGCCCGCGACACCTCACCCCCGCCTCGTTGTCCCTTCGGGAACGGCGCCCACTCCCCCGGCGGGGCGGCACTAAGCTCCGCCCCGATGGCCGACCCTTCGCATAGCGAGCGCTACTTCGACGCGGTAGCGGCGATCGCGACGACGATCGATGCCGAGCAGGTCGATGCGATGGCGCGCGGGCTCGCGGTGATCCGTGAGCGTGGCGGGCGCCTGTTCATCCTTGGCGTCGGCGGGGGGGCGGGGCACGCCTCGCACGCAGTCAACGACTTTCGCAAGCTGTGCCTGATCGAGAGCTACGCGCCGACCGACAACGTCTCCGAGCTCACGGCACGCACCAACGACGACGGTTGGGAGACTTCGTTCAGCGACTGGCTCGCGGTCTCCAAACTCTCCGAAAACGACGCGGTGCTCGTGTTCAGCGTCGGCGGCGGCTCGCGCGAGCACAACGTGTCGATCAATCTCGTCAACGCGATCGAGCGCGCCCGCGAGCTCGGCGCGGCGATCTACGGCATCGTCGGCTCGGCCGACGGGACGCTTGCCCTGCTCGCCGACGTCGCAATCGTCGTAACCGCCCCGCCGGACCTGAAGACGCCGCTCGTCGAGTCATTCCAGGCAGTCGTCTGGCACGCGCTCGTTTCGCACCCCGAGCTGGCGGCGCGCCAGGGTCATTGGGAGTCGATCACGAAGTGAGGCGCGGGCCCAACCCGCCCCCCATCCGAGCCGCATTCATCGACCGCGACGGCGTGATCAACGAGCTTGCTCCGGATCCCCTCTCCGGGCGCCCGGAGTCGCCGCTACGGGAGCGGGATGTCGTTCTAGTCGACGGTGCCGCGGCCGCGTTGAGGCGCCTCGCCGCGGCCGGGCTGCTGCTCGTCGGCGTCTCCAACCAGCCGGCCGCGGCGAAGGGCACCGTCTCGCCCGCCGAGCTCGATGCAGTCCAAAAGCGGGTGATCGAACTGCTCGACGCCGAAGGCGTGCGGTTCGACGCCTTCCGGGTCTGTCTGCATCACCCAGACGGAGTCGTGCCCGAGCTGAGCGGCGCCTGCGAGTGCCGTAAGCCGGCACCGGGCATGCTGCTCGATGCCGCCCGCGAGCTGGGGATCGACCTGGCAGCTTCGTGGATGATCGGTGACACCGACAGCGACATCGAGGCCGGCGCTGCGGCCGGCTGCCGGACAGCGCTGATCGAGCATCCCGGTAGCGCCCACAAGCGCGATCAGGTCACGAAGCCGGACGTGATCGCGCCGGATCTCGAAGCGGTGGCCGGTGTGATCCTGTCTGCCTCTCAGGCGCCGATGTAGGAGGTGCCGGTCGCGGTTATGGTCTGATCCTGAGAGGTGGTAATGGTGAGAGTCACCGTGTATGTGCCTGGGCTCGCATAGGTGTGACTCACGCTCCCATCGACGGGTCCGCTGACCGGGGCTGAGCCGTCACCGAAGTTCCACGACTCGCTCGTGATCGCCTCCGAGCCTGCAGACGACTCGTCGTAGAACGTATCCGTATTGAAGCCCCCCGTCACCGTACAGGTGCCGGGAGCCGAGCAGAGGTTCGTGAACGCCGCCGACGGCGGCGTCGAGCCGATGCCGTTGCACGAGCCGGGGTAGGCGCTGCCGACGGCGATGAACGCGGCGCTCGCCGATGATCCGATCAGGCCGTAGTTGCCGAGGACCGGGTCGTGCACGGCCAGCGTGCCGCTGAACGAGCCGTTCCTGGCGGCCACCTTGGTGGAGCACGGAGGTAGCGCTGTGAACGAGAGCGACCCGGTCAGGTAGGGCCGCTCCGCGCCGATCGTCGCCGAGTCCAGGCTCGACGGCGCGTTGAACACCGACTTGCCGCCCTGCGCGAAGAGATCGAAATCGTCTTTGATCCCACCGGGCAAGCCGGTGCCGGGCACTGTGATGAAGATCGACCGCTGACCCTTCCGGGGCTGGAGCGCGCTGATCGTGGCCAGCTGGAGATCCCCGAACACCGTCACCGCGGAGCCGCCGGACGTGCCGCAGCTGTAATTTCCGGATTTGTCGAGGATCGCGGGCGCGCCGTGCAGGTTGACGGCGCCGAACTCTCCGGGGTCGATCGCGACCTTCAGCGTTCCCGTGACGCGCGCGGACCGACCCGAGCCGCCGCTTCCGTGGCAGCCGGGCGGCACCTTCGGCTTGGTCAGCTTGCCGGCGTTCCTGACCGCGAGCTTGATCGTCGCCAGCCCGGGCCAGGCCGCGCTCAGCGACCCAGACCCAAGCTTCTTCGACACACTGCACCGCGACGGCGGCCCGCCGGAGTAGTCATCGGTGACATTGAGCCTGGAGCCCCCCTTGGAGAACGCGAACGTCAGGGCGCTGGTGTTGGCCGCGCAAGACGAGTCGAACACCGTCAGCGAGTAGCCATGGTGGACCTTGATCGGACCGATCGCGATCCCCGGCGGGTTTGCCGCCGCTGCTGCACTCGAAGCGCCGATCGCGGCCGCCAGGCAAGCGAGCACAGCCACCGCCAACGACCGAATCACGAAAACCTTGGACACGGCCCCTCCCGTCTTGTGGCGACCCAGCCAGCCACCGGGTCCTGGACACAGCGTTCACGAGAGCATACCCGGCAGCCACGCACCCCAAACACCCGATGAGGCGAGGCGGGGCGGCCCGCGGCGCCCGATAGAGTGACCCCGTGGTCGAGGGAATGAGTGTGAAGATCTTCGCCGACGGCGCCGACCTCGACGCCATCCTCGCGCTCGCCACCGACAGCCGCATCGCCGGCTTCACCACCAACCCGACGCTGATGTGGAAAGCCGGGCTCACGGACTATCAGGAGTTTGCCAAGCGCCTGCTCGAGCAGATCACCGAGCACCCGATCTCGTTCGAGGTGTTCGCCGACGATGTCGAGGAGATCCGTCGCCAGGCGCTGATGATCGCCCGCTGGGGTGAGAACGTCTACGTCAAGGTTCCTGTCTGCACCACGTCCGGCGCGTCGATGGCGCCCCTGATCCGCGAGCTCTCGGAGGGCGGCGTCAAGGTCAACGTCACCGCGCTGTTCACAACGGCCCAGGTCGAGCTGATCACAGAAGCGGTCAAGGACGGGGCCGCGTCCTATATCTCCGTGTTCGCGGGCAGGATCGCCGACGCCGGAATCGATCCCGTGCCGATCATGGCGCGGTCGGTCAACATCATGGTCGCGGCGCCGCGGTCCGAGCTGATCTGGGCCTCGCCTCGCGAGATCCTGAATGTCGTCCAAGCCGATCACATCGGCTGCCACATCATCACGATGACCAGTGACCTCCTGAAGAAGCTCGACCTGCTCGGTAAGGACCTGCTCCAGTACTCGCTGGAGACGGTCCAGATGTTCCACCGCGACGCGACCGCCGCGGGCTTCACCCTGTAGATGCAGCGCGTATGTATCACGGGCGGCGCCGGTTTCATCGGCTCGAACCTCGCCGATCGGCTGCGGCGCTTGGGCGTCGAGGTCGTGATCGTGGACGACTTCCGCACCGGGCGGCGCGAGTTCATCGATCACCTGCTCGTCGATCCCGCCGTCACGCTGCACCTCGGCGATGTGCTCGATCAGAGCCTGCTCGAGGTCGCGTTCTCTGGCTGTGACTGGGTGTTCCATCTGCAGGCCAACGCGGATGTCCGTCATGGTCTCGAGCATCCGTGTCGAGACCTCGAGCAGAACACGATCGCGACCTCGAATGTGCTCGAAGCGATGCGGGCGACCGGCGTGCCCCGGATTGCGTTTTCCTCGACCGGCTCCGTTTACGGCGAGCCGGAGGTCTTCCCCACGCCTGAGGACGCCCCGTTTCCAACGCAGACCTCGCTGTACGCGGCCTCGAAGCTTGCCGGCGAGGCGATGATCGGCGCCTACGCCCATGGATACGGCATCACCGGCCTGGTGTTCCGGTTCGTCTCGATCCTCGGGGAGCGCTACACCCACGGTCACGTCGTCGACTTCTATCGTGCGCTGAAGTCAGACCCGGCGCGGCTGAAGGTCCTCGGCGACGGCCGCCAGCAGAAGTCCTATCTGTACGTCGGTGACTGCGTCAGCGCGATTGCCACGGCGGCAGCGGCCTACGATCAGCGCGCCGGTGAGCTCGGCGTCTTCAATCTCGGCACCGACGAGACGGTCGTGGTCAACGACTCGATCGCAATCATCTGCGAGCACATGGGCGTACAGCCGGCGATCGAGTACACGGGCGGAATCCGTGGCTGGGCCGGCGACAGCCCGTTGATCCATCTCCAGTGCGACCGGATGCGAGCGCTCGGTTGGGCGCCGTCGCTGACGATCCGCGAGGCCATCGGGCGTACCTTGAGCTGGCTTGACGCGAACCCGTACGCTTGGCAGCGCACGGAGCCCTCGGCCGTATGAGCGTCATCTTCAGCCGTGCGCCGCTGCGCATCTCGCTCGGCGGAGGGGGCACCGACCTGCCCTCGTACTACACCGAGCACGGCGGTTTCCTCGTAGCGGGCGCGATCGACAAGTACATCTACATGCTGATGCACACGGTCTTCCAGCGCCAATATAAGATGAAGTACTCGGAGACAGAGGAGGTCGCCGAGATCTCCTCGATCCGCCACCCGATCCTGCGCGAGACGCTACTGCGCCATTGGCGGGGTAGCCCGCTCGAGATCGCATCGGTCGCCGACGTACCTGCCGGGACGGGGATGGGCTCCTCGGGGGCATTCACCGTCTGTCTGCTGAAGGGCCTTGCGCACGCGCGCCGCACATCGATCACCCAGGGAGTGCTCGCCGAGTCCGCTTGCGAGATCGAGATCGACGTGCTCGGCGAGCCGGTCGGTAAGCAGGACCCGTACGTGGCCGCGCACGGCGGCATCTGCGCCTATAGCTTCGGTAGCGACGGCGGGGTGGTCGTCGAACCACTCGAGCTGGACGCGGTGACACTGCGCGCACTGCGCGACCATCTGCTCCTGTTCTTCACGGGCGAGGCTCGCGGGGCCTCATCGGTGCTCGCCGACCAGAACACGCGAACGCAGTCCGGCGACGCGAGCATGCTCGAGAACCTGCACCTGACCAAGGAGCTCGGGCTACGGAGCCGCGACCTGCTGGTCTCGGGTGAGCTCGAGACGTATGCCGAGCTGATGCACGAACACTGGCTCAACAAGCGCCGGCGCTCGCCGGGAATGGCGAGCGAGCGGGTGGATGAGCTGTACACCCTCGCCAGGCGCAGCGGCGCGATCGGCGGCAAGCTCGTCGGCGCCGGCGGTGGCGGCTTCCTGCTCGTCTACGCCCGCAATCCGGCCGACACGCGCCAGGCGATGGCCGCGGCGGGCGCTCCGGAGCTTCCGTTCGACTTCGAGTTCGAGGGCGCCCAGTCGAGCGAATACGCATGAGGGTGGGGATCATTGGCTGCGGGTTGATCGGCCATAAGCGTGCCGGAGCCCTCGGCACGAACGACGAGCTGGTCGGCACCTACGACGAGCTGGCCCCCCGCGCACAGGAGCTGGCTGCCAAGAGCGGCGGATTGGCGTGCAGCAGCCTTGATCAGCTGCTCGGGCTCGCCCCTGAGGTGGTGATCGTCGCTGTCACGCATGACCAGCTGGCGGAAATCTCCGAGCGGGCGCTCGGCGCCGGAGCTCACGTCCTGGTCGAGAAGCCCGCCGGGATCGGCACCGGCCAGGTCGCCCGCCTCGAGCGGGTCGCAACATCTGCCGGACGCATGGTCAAGGTCGGCTTTAACCATCGCTTCCACCCCGCGATCGCCCAGCTCGCGGCCGAGGTTCATTCCGGGCGTCACGGCGAGCTGATGCATCTGCGCGCGCGTTACGGCCACGGCGGCCGGCCCGGCTACGACCGCGAGTGGCGAGCCCAGCCCGAGCGCTCAGGCGGCGGCGAGCTGATCGACCAGGGAATGCACCTGCTCGACCTCACGCACTGGCTCGCCGGGCCGCTGCCGCTCCACTCCGCACTGCTGAGGACGCACTTCTGGGATACGCCCGTGGAAGACAATGCGGCGCTGCTCCTCGGCGACGCGGATGATCGGCGGGCACCCTGGGCGATGCTTCACGTCACCTGGACGGAGTGGAAGAACATGTTCTCGCTCGAGGTCTACTGCCGTACGGCGAAGCTAGAGGTCGAGGGGCTCGTGCGCTCCTACGGGCCGCAACGGCTACGCATCTACACGATGGGCCCGGAACTCGGCCCGCCGGAGCTCGACGAACGCGCATTCCCCGACGAGGACGTGTCGTGGGCGGCCGAATGGGAGCATTTCGCCTCCGCGATCGCCACCGGAGCACCCTTGCTGGGTGACCTCGACGATGCCCGCTACGCGTGGGCCCGGGTCGAGGATGCCTACGCGATCTCGACGCCGTACTCCGCGCTGCGCGATCTGGTTCGGAACGATTGAGGGACACCCGGCCACGACCCGCAAAATCCGTAGCGATTACGGCTACGGATCTGTGAGGACCTGCCGATACCTAGTGTGTGATCGACCTTGGTAGTAGGCCGCGCCCGGCGCCGCCTGAGCCCGACCGGTGGGAGCCGGACTCGGCGGGCACCGCCACCCGCGTCGCCGAACCGGGTCGGCTCGGCACCGACTTTCCGGCCGATGAGGTCGTCAACGGCTGGCTAGCAGACGACGAGCTCCTGGAATTTGACGCCGCGCCGGCGACCGCCCCCGCCGCGACCGCCCCCGCGACCGCCCCCGCCGCGACCGCGACTCGCCCCACCCGCCGCGCCCCGGCGACCGGCCGCACCCGCCGCGCCGCCGCGACCCGTCCCAGCCCCGCAGAATCGCCGTCACCTAACCCCCTTCCGTCCCAGTCGGCCGCCGCGGCGGCTCGCGCATCCCGGGCCCTGTCAGCGCGCTCGAAGACGCCGTCCACGCGGAGCCGGGCTTTCCGCCGGCCCGATCCGATCGCGTGCGCGGCGCTGCTCGCGGTCGCGGTTGGCGCGATTCTGTTCATCGGCACGACTGGCAGTTCTCCGGTCCGGACCAAGTCGGCTGCTCCGGCGAGGTCCGCCGCCAAGCACGCAGCGGCCGCGACCACGCACAAGTCGGCCACGACCACCGCTGCCGCCGCCCCCATTCTCGACGGTGCTCCGACGGTTCAGCGGGCGTCGGTGTCCCATCGATCGGCGTCCACGACTCGCCGCCGCCACCACACTTCGGCCCCGGCGACGTCCGCCAACGCCAACCAGGCGGCAACTACCACGTCGTCAGGCTCAGGCAGCACCTCAGCACCCGCAGCATCCGATACATCCCCGCCCGCAGCGAGTGCGGTCACGCCCGGCACCTCCACGCCGAGCTCCGGCTCCGCCGCCGCCGCCGTGATCCCGCAGGGGGGGACGCTCGGCGCCGAGAATGCTCCTACGCAGGGAATCGGCGGGGGCTCCGCAGCGGGCTCCAATCGGTGAAATACCCGGCCCGAGCGCCAGTACGTTGTAGCGCCAGGGTGATTGTTGTCTATCCTTGACGCCTGTGGTTGATTCGGCGTCATCCATTCATGTCGCCTCCGGGGCGAGCGGCGAGGTAGTCGTGCCTGATCGTGGGCGGGCTGAGCCGCCCGTTTGGGCGTACTGCCGCGAGCTGTGCGGTCCCGCGGACTCCGAGCGAGCGGTGGCGGCGACCCTCGACGCACTCAGCAACGGTGGAGCATCCGCGCTCACCCGCCAGGGAGGGCTGCTCCAGCTGACCCGCGCCACCGCGGCTAAGCACGCGTCCACCAGTAGCAACGGTCGTCGTTCGCGCCGTGAGTCCGCCTCCGAGTGCAGCGCGACCCCGGAGCGTCTCGTCGCCCGTGCGCAGAACCAGCTGGAGCCGGCCAAGCTCCGTGAGCTCGGAAAGCATCTCCAGCGCTGCCTGGTTTGCAATGCGACCGGGATCAAGATGGACCGTGCGGAGCGCGTGTTCGCGGTGATGGAGGCGGGGCTGGGCGCGACGGCGCCGCGAGCCGCCCCGGCGCAGGCGAGCTACGTCGAACCGATGGTGCTGCCGACCGCGGATCCAGTCGAAAAGGGACTGGATTCCGAGCAGGCACGCGCAGCGGTGCGCCGGTACTGCCGCGAACTGTGCGATCCAACGACCGCCGACCGGGCCGTGGACGCTGTTTTCGTAGCCTATGCGGCGAGAGCCGCGGCCTCCCGGACCAACGCGGACGACCTGCTTCGGACGACGCGCACGATCGCTGCCAAGCACGCGCTGGGACGGTCTCCCTCGAAGCGCAGCCGTCACTGCAGCGCAACCCCTGCCCGCCTCGCCGCCCTAGCCAGCGGAGAGCTCGACGCGGCCGACCGGCGCGAGCTGGATCGTCATCTGCAGGACTGCATCGCCTGCGAGGCGATCCAGATCAAGATGCGTCGCGCCGAACGCGCATTCGCGACGACTTTGGCCGTTCGACCCGCGATCGAGCCGCGACCCAAGCGGGTCGGGGCGCAAGCGCGGACGGCCGTCCCGCCACCCAGGCCGGCCGAGCCGCAAGCGCGGACGGCCGTCCCGCCACCCACGCCGGCCGAGCCGCAAGCGCGAACGGCCGTCCCGCCACCCAAGCCGCCCGAGCCGCAAGCGCGGACCGTGCCGCCAGCCAAGCCGCCCGACCCGCGACGGCAGGCGGCCATCCCGCCGGTCACACCAGCAGAGCCTCGGCCGCAGCCGACCTCGAGGCAGCGCCCGGAGCCGGCAGAACCTCCGCCGCCGCTCGAGCGGCGAACGAAGGATCTGCCGCGGTCAAAGCTGATCGAGCGGCGCGCCGACCCGACGGGACGGCGCACCCGCCCATCGGTGCCTCAATCCGAGCCGATCGTCTGGCCCACGCCTGACAAGGCGAAGGAACGGGCCGCCGCCGCCGCAGCGGCCGCGACCGTAGCGGCCGCGGCTGCAGCGGCCGCTCCCGCCGCACGCACCAAGGTTCAGCCGTCGCCGAGGCGGCCGAGGCCGGCCCGCGAACGTGGCGGGCAGCGACGCGCCGGGCTCGTTCGCCTCGCCGTCGCAGCTGCACTGCTGCTCGTAATCGTTGGGGTCGCGGCTGCCATGGTCACGAGCGGCTCGACGAGCAAGAACGCCCCGGCGGTCCGGGCATCGGTCAGGACCCCGGCGTCATCGGCCCAGCATCATGCCGCCGCCACGACCCATCAGGCGACGAAGCCGGCACACAAGGCCGCGGTCAAGCACCCCGTGCGCGTCAAGCCGAAGAAAGTCACGAAGCATCCGGCGACGGCCAAGTCCAAGCCGAAGGCCAAGCCTAGTCACGTGACCGTCGCGCCGAGGGTCTCGACGCCTGCGGTAACCGTCACCCCGGCCGCGACGAAACCTGCCGCGACCCCGGTCGTCAAGAAGGCGGCGACACCGACTCCGGTCGTCCATAAGCCGGCCCCCCCGGCCGTGAGCGTGTCCGGCACCAACCTCGGCGCCGCGCCCGGTTCCCTTCAGGGGATCAGCAAGAAGTAGGCTCTCAGGCGCGGGTCTAGCCGAGCCTGGCGGGAGCGCTCAGCGCGATCTCGAGCCAGACGCGGCGTATCTCCGCGGGTGGCAGCTCTCGCGCTTCGCGGGTGAACGCACCCTCCGCCTGGCGGAAGCGCGTCGCTGTGGTCCGGCAGATCGAGCATTCGACGAGGTGGCGATCGAGCTGACCATTGCGTGCGAGCTCGCCGCTCGCGTAGGCGGCGAGAAGCTCCGGCATCGCGCGGCAGATCGGCCCAGGGTCCGATGAGGCGCCTTTGCGCGGCACCGGACGGTCGCCCCCGGCGGTAGTAGGCGCGTCCCGCACCTCCGCGCGTCCCGCCGCCGATCCGCGTGTCGCCTTCCAAAGCAGCTCTTCGACGTCGACGTCGGTCTCAGTGCCGTCCAGTCGGCCGAGAAAGTCCACAAACGAAACGAACGTCGCTTCGTCCACCAGCTGGGCTGGGCAGATCAACGAGCAGTACTCTCTGACTCTGCCGGCATGATCGTCGTAGAAGCTCTGGAGCGCGTCCCCATCGCGAGCTCGAAGGGAGGTCACGGTCGTAATGGTAGCTCCGTGTCCACACGGAGCGGACGGCCTGGCCTAGGCCTAGCCTGGAAGCAGCCCCTCCGCGGTGAACTCCTTGCTCGCCTCCTCGAGCGACACGTCTGGGGGTGGCAGGATGATGTCCGAGGCCCCGAGATGGTCGGCGGCGACCGGGCTGCCATTCGTGCGGACGAACTCGAGCAGCCGTCCGTACGCGGCCTGGAAATGATCCTCGTCACCGGCCTCGCAGGCATGAACCGCCTGGTTGTCGAGCTCATTGAGCGCCGCGACCGAGCCGTCGGCGAGCTCGTACTGCCCCTCGTGCGAGATCCGGACGATCATGTTCCCTGCTCCTCTGGCGGCTCGCTCGCAGCGGACGGCTTGGACTCGGCGGCACCGTCAGAGCCTGCGCCCGCGCCGAGCTCGCCGGCCGACGCCGATCCACTACCGAGCTCGGCCTTCATCTTCGCGAGCTCCGAGTCGACCTCGCTGCCCGTCGACAGCGCCTTCAGCTGGCGGTCGATGTCATCTTCGCCCGAACCGAGCGCGGTGAGGTCCTCGAATGTGCCGGCGGCCTCGAGCTCGGACACCGCGTCCGCTCGCGCCTTCATGTTCTCCGTCTTATCGATCGCACGCTGCATCGCAAGGCCGACATCGGCCATCTCCTCGCCGACCCCTGTCGCAGCCTCGGAGATCCTGACCTGCGCCTCCGCGGCGGAGTACTGAGCTTTGATGATCTCCTTCTTGGAGCGGAACTGCTCGATCTTGGTGCGCAGGTTCTGCTCGGACTGGGTCAGCTGCTCCTGCTGCTTCTGCAGCTCGGTGATCTGTCCGTCGAGGCCCTGTAGCTCGGTCTGGGCAACGTTCTTGCGCTCGAGCGCGGTACGGGCGAGGTCCTCCTGGCCGGCCGCGAGCGCCTGGCGCGCCTGGGTGTCAAGCCTGACTACGTTCTGCTGGAGCCGCTCGGACTGCATCTGCAGGCGTTTCTTGGAGGTGACGACGTCCGCGATCCCCTTCTTCACGTTCTGCAGCTGCTCGATCTGCTTCTGGTAGCTGTACTCGAGGGTCTCCGCGGGATCCTCGGCGCGGTCGAGGAGTTTCGAGATCTTGGCTTTGACGACGGTCGACATGCGCCCGGAGAGGCCCGGCATCGCATCCTCCTTGCGGGTGGCTGAACGAGCCTCCTAGCGTACCGCGCCGCGGTTAGGATCCGCTGGCAGTGGATCCCAAGCCCGTAGCCGAGTCCCGCTCTGTGCTCGCGCGCTGGATGAGCATCCTCGATGCCAATAGCGCGGGCAACGTCCACGGCGGAACGATCTTGAAGCTGGCCGACGAGGCCGCCGGGCTGGCGGCGGTGAAGCATTCGCGCCAGCGGGTCGTTACCGCCGGGGTCGACCGAGTCATCTTCCTCTTCCCGATCCATATCGCCGAGCTGGTCACGTTCAGCGCGTCGGTCAATGCGGTGTGGCACACGTCGATGGAGGTGGGTGTACGGGTCGACGCCGAGGACCCACTCACCGGCGAGGTCCAGCACACGAACACGGCGTACTTCACGATGGTCGCGCTCGACGCCCTGGGGAGGCCTGCTCAGGTGCCCGGCCTGACCGTGACCGGCGCGACCGAGGAGAGACGCAAGCGCGAGGCCGAGCTCAGGCGTAGTAACCGGCTCACGGAACGCGACCAGATCCTCGGCGACCGCCAACGCGAGGGGTAGGTGCTACCTGGCCGCGACCCGGCTCGCTAAGGTCACGCTCCGCATGCGACGTTTATCGGTCCTCGCGCTGGTCGCCGCCTCGGCGCTGATAGCCGGCTGCGGCGGCACGAAGCTGGCGATCATCAACCATCAGGTGACCGTGGTCGACAGCGCGCCGGCGCCCAATCCGGTGCCGCCGCTCGGGATTCCGCTCGTAGCGACGAACAACACAACGCGCGTCGACGGCAACGACGCGACATCGGATGCGGCCGGCGTGGCACAGGCGGTCTATCCCGCGCTCGCCCCCGGCACGTTCCCGCAAGCCGTGACGCTCGCACCGAGCGACGACTGGCAGGCGGCGCTCGCGGCTGCGGTGCTGATGGCGCCACCGATTCATGCCCCGATCCTGCTCTCCGGACCCGGCTCGCTGCCGGCGGTGACCGCCACGGCCCTGAACGCCTTGGCGCCGACGGGCTCCGGCGTGGCCCGCGGGGCGCAGGTGATCACGGTCGGGGACGTCCCGACGCCTGGTGGCCTGCGCTCCGCTTCGATCAACGCAGATAATCCGTTCGCGGTCGCCGCGGCGATCGACACCTTCCAGACGGGCGCGGCAGGAAGGCCGAGCTCGAATGTGATCATCGCGTCGGCAGACTCCCCCGCTTACGCGATGCCGGCCGCCGGCTATGCGGCCGAGAGCGGCGATCCGATTCTGTACGTAACCGATTCGACCGTCCCGCAGGCGACCCGGCAGGCGCTGATCGCGCAAGGGCATCCGCGGATCTACGTGCTCGGCCCGATGAGCGTGATCTCGCACGCGGTGACCAAGGTGCTCGACAAGTTCGGGACCGTGCGGCGCGTCGACGGTTCGGATCCGATCAGCAACGCGGTCGTGTTCTCGCGCTATCGGGACCCGCCATGCCCGATCGGCGCGGGCTGCGTTCCCGGTGACGGAAACTTCGGCTGGGCTGTGACCAGCGGCGGCCATGGATACGTGTTCGCGAACGTCAACCGCCCGCTCGATGCGGCTGCGGCTGCGGCGCTGTCCGGAAGCGGGCAGTACGGCCCCCTCCTGCTCATGGACAGCCCCACCTCGCTGCCGCAGCAGGACGTCAACGATCTGCTCAACAACGCGTCTGGCTACAACCAGGAGGGGCCGACCGCCGCCGTTTACAACCATGGCTGGATAATTGGTGACCAGAGCGCGATTTCGGGCGCATCACAGGCCCGAATCAACTCGCTGCTAGACGTGCTGCCGGCAAAATGAGCGAAGCAGAGAATCCCGAACGACTCCGAACCGGCCGCGAGGTCACGGTCGATGACGTCCGCCAGCTGATGGGCGCCTCGACGCCCCATTTCGCGCTTCAGCTGCGCGAGCGGATCCGGGCGCTGATCCGGGGTCTGCCCGCCGATCATCCCGCACGGATCCTGGGCGAGCGCGAAATCGTGCGACTGGACCGGCTCGCCGTCGCCGGCGAGACCCGCGGACATGAGGCTGAGGACGGGCTTGCGCCGCTGCCCAGCCTGGCCAGCGAGCACGTCCACCCACGCTCTGAGTGATGTGCAGTACGACATCTCGATAATCGGACTCGGCCGGGTTGGCCTGCCATTGGCGCTGTGCTTCGCCGATCGCGGGCTGCGGGTCCTCGGCGTCGACAAGGATCCCGAGCTGCTCGCGTCCGTTCGCGCCGGGAGGATGCCGTTCGCCGAGCGCGGGACCCCAGAGCTCCTCGACCGGGTCACGGCATCCGGGTTGCTTCAGTTCGCCGACCGAGCCGCCGACGCGGCGCAGGCGAGGAACATCGTGATCACACTCGGAACGCCGTCGTTCTCTCACATCGAGAGCGACCTGAGCCAGGTGCGGGAAGCGCTCGACGACCTGCTGCCGGTGCTCCGCGAAGGCCACGCGCTGATCCTCCGTTCCACGATCGCCCCGGGGACCACCGATTTCGTCGCCGGCTATCTCGAGAAGCGGCGCGGACTCAAGGTCGGCGAGGACGTGTTCGTGGCCCACGCCCCCGAGCGGATCGCGGCGGGCCGGTTTCTCGCCGAGATCTCGACGCTGCCGTGCATCGTTGCCGGTGTCGACGAGGAATCGACGCGCCGGGCAGCATGCGTGTTCGAGGTCTTCGGCGCCCCGATCGTGCGGACCACACCGGTCCAGGCCGAGCTCGCCAAGATCTGGACCAACATCCTGCGCTACGCGACGTTCGCGCTGCCGAACCTGCTGATGATGGACTGTGAACGCTGCGACGCGAACGTGTTCGAGGTCATCGACCTGATCAACCGCGACTACCCTCGTGGTGGCATCGCGCTTCCTGGCATGACCGCCGGAACCTGCCTGCGCAAGGACTTCGCGTTCTCCGAGGAGCGCTCGCACGCCCCCGGCATGCTGCTTGCCGTCTCGCGCGTGAACGAATCGGTGCCGCTGTTCCTCGTCGAGGGAGTGAAGCGGCGGATCGGAACGCTTGCCTCACGCCGCGTGGCGGTGCTCGGCCTGACGTTCAAGCGCGATACCGACGACGAGCGCGACTCGCTCTCGCCGAAGCTGATCCGACTGCTCGAGCGCGAACTCGCCGACGTCGCGGTATGCGACCCGCACGCGTTCACGCCGACGCTCCCGCTCGAGGAGGCGATCCGCGACGCCGACGTCGTCATCGTCGCAACCAATCACTCGGAGTTCGAGCGGCCCGAGGCCCAGCGGACGATTCTCGATTCGGTCGGCGGCGACTGTCTGCTCGTCGATCCGTGGAATTCGCTCGGCACCGGACAGGTGTTCGCGTTCGCGACCGAGGCGGCGGCGATGCGCCATCCCGCTGCGACCGGGCCGTGAGCCCGCCCGCCACGAGCCCGAGGTCCACCGGCCGTGTATTGGTCACCGGCGGAGCGGGGATGATCGGCTCCGCGGTCGTGCGGCGGCTGCTGAGCGATCCGGCGTTCGAGGTCAGAGTGTCCGATCACCGTCCGTGCCCGGACTGGATCCGCGAGGGCTGCGAGGTGCGAACCGGCGACCTGCGGGACCTCGATGAGGCGATGGCGGCCACCGATGGCTGCTCGCACGTGATCCATCTAGCCGCGATCGTCGGCGGCATCGCAAACTTCCACAAGCTTCCCCACACGCTGACCGAGGTCAACAACGCGCTCTCCGGCACCGTCGTCAGGGCCGCGCTCACGCACGAAGTCGAGCGGTACGCCTACGTCTCGTCGTCGATGGTGTTCGAGCGTGCGAGCGAGTACCCGACGACCGAGGGGCATCTGCTCGACTGCCCGATGCCACGCTCGGCATATGGGTTCTCGAAGCTCTCGGGCGAGGTGTATGCGCGCGCTGCCCACGACGAGCATGGCCTGTCGTACACGATCTGCCGGCCGTTCAACGCCTACGGACCCGGCGAGCTGCCCGATCCGGGCGAGCCGGGCATCGCCCACGCCGTCCCCGACCTGATCGAGAAGGTTCTCTCGGGCCAGAGCCCGCTTGAGATCTTCGGCTCCGGCGAGCAGACCCGAACGCTCACGCACGTGGACGACATCGCCGACGGGATCGTGACCGCGATGGCCTCACCGGCGGGGAAGAACCAGGACTTCAACATCTCCGCGTCCACGGAGCTGACGGTGGCGGAGATCGCAGGGATCATCTGGGAGGCGTGCGGTAAGGACCCCGACGAGCTCACGTTCAAGCACCTTTCCAGCTTCGAGGTCGACGTTCAGCGACGGTGGCCATCGGTCGAGAAGGCGCGCCGGGTGCTGGGGTGGGAGGCTGCGATCGACGTCCGCGACGGCATCGCGGAGACGGTGGAGTGGCTGCGCTCAAGGCGTGCCGGAGTCGCCGCCACCAGCTAGCTCGCCGGCGCATGTCACACGATTCGATCAGCTCGACGATCCACGACAGCGCCGCGCGCGGCTTTGATCGCTCCGCCGGTGACTACGAGCGGGGCCGGCCCGAGTATCCCGCGGCGGCAATCGATCTGCTTGCCCGCGAGCTGCGGATCGGCCCCGGGAGCAGCGTCGTCGACCTCGCTGCGGGCACCGGCAAGCTAACCCGTGGACTGATCAGAACCGGCGCACGAGTGATCGCGGTCGAGCCCGTGCAGGGCATGCGCACCGAGCTCATCCGCGCGGTTCCTGGCGCCGAGGTGTTGGCAGGGACAGCCGAGGCGATCCCGTTGGCCGACGAGAGCGTCGCCGCGGTGCTCGTCGCCCAGGCGTTTCACTGGTTCGATACACCGCTCGCCGCGCACGAGATCGATCGCGTACTTACCCCCGGTGGTGGCCTCGGCGTGATCTGGAACGTCTGGGATGAGACGGTCGGCTGGGTCGCGCGCATGCAGGAGCTGGTGGGCGCATACCGGGTAGATACCCCCCAGCGGGGAACCAGCGGGTGGCGCGAGCAGCTGGCCGCGACCGCGCTGTTCACGCCGATGTCCGACCGGACGCTCACCCACGTGGTCAGCGGGAGCCTGGACGTCCTGCTCGCGCGGACCGCCTCGATCAGCTTCATCGCGACGCTACCCGAGGCCGACCGCATGCGGGTGCTCGAGAACGTGCGTGCGCTGGTCATCGCCGAGCAACCTGAGGGCTGGGCGCAAGACGAGCTGAAGATGCCGTACCTCACGCAAGTGAGCTGGTGTCGCCGCCGCAGGTAGCTCCGGGCTGCAAGCGGGGACGGACCGCACCCGCCCCGCGGTTCAACGTCCAGCTCGAAGAACCGATCAGTAAGAGGTATGCGCGATGCTCTTGTCGAGGCCACGGACGCCGACCAGCCCGCGACCACCCGCGATCCGGTGGAAGCTCCGAGGCACCCGCCGGGGCGAATAGCGGCCGTGGCGCGCCACCGGCTGGTTCGTGCCGTCGCTCATCTCGGCAGCCAGAGGCGCTCTGCTCAGAGGCTGCGCGAGGACGCGCGGCTGCTGGCGGAGGCTCAGGCGCTCTCGAACATCGGCTCGTGGGAATGGGATCTGGCGCACGAGCGAATGGGATGGACCGATGAGCTGTGCCGGATCTTCGGGCAGCCTCCCGGCTTTTCGCCCACGTATGACGAGTTCCTGGCGCTCGTGCACCCCGACGACCGCGGGTTCGTTGGCGGTGCCGTCGACGACGCGCTGAACGGCAAGCTCCGCGAGAACGAGTACCGGATCGTCCGCCCTGGCGGTGAGGTACGCGTGCTGCGCAGCCGCCGCCACGGCCGGCTCGATGCCGACGGACAGGTCTGCTCGCTGTTCGGCACCAACCAGGACATCACGGAGCTGCGCATCGCCCAGGGCGCGCACCGAGAAGCGCAGGAGCTGTTCGAGACGGCGTTCGCTGACGCGCCGATCGGGATCGCGCTCGTCTCGCTCGAGGGGCAGTGGCTGAAGGTCAACCGCAGTCTTTGCGAGCTCACCGGCTACCCGGAGCAGGAGCTGCTCGAGCGGACCTTCCAGGACATCACCCATCCTGAGGACCTGGACACAGACCTCGAGCACATCCGCGCGCTGCTCGCCGGCGAGATCCCCGCTTACCAGATGGAGAAACGCTACGTCCGCCGCGAGGGGGGCGAGATCTGGGTGCATCTCTCGGTGTCGCTCGTGCGCGATCCGGCCGGGGGGCCACGCTACTTCGTGGCGCAGATCAAGGACATCTCGCAGCGTAAGGCCGACGAGCATCTGCTGCGAGAAGCACAGGCGCGGCTGCAGGCCGTGTTCGACCACATTCCAGCCGGATTGACCCTACGAGGCGTTGACGGCCGTTTCCTGTACGTCAACCGGACGGCCGCCGCATCGGTCGGCGCGAGCCCCGAAGAGGTGGTGGGACACCTGCCGCAGGACTTCCTCGGCTCCGAGACGAGCGCTCAGATGGAGTCCGAGGACGCGGCCCTCGTGCGGTCACACGAGCCGGTCGTGCGCGACCTGGCGAGTCGTCAGCCCGACGGCACCGAGCACGAGTACCACATCGTCCGCTATCCGGTGCTCGGTCCAGAGGGTGATGTGATCGGCCTAGGGACATTCTCCTTCGACATCACCGACCGCAAGCTCGCCGAACGACAGCGCGAGCAGGCGCTCGCCGAGCTTCACGAGGCCGAGCAGGAAGCGCAGCGCCAGCGCGACTACGCGCAAACGATCATCGGCTCGACGCGTGAGGGGTTCGTGCTGACCCGCGAGGGTGAGATCCTCGACGTCAATTCTGCTCTGTGTGAGCTGACCGGCTTCGCCCACGAGGATCTCGTCGGGGCAACGGTGCCGTACCCGTTCTGGGCGCCCGAGGCAGTCGATGCGATCAACCGGCACCGAATCGCCGTCGGCAGAGGGTCCGGCGCACGCGAGCTCGAAACGACCTATCTCCGCAGCGACGGGACCCGGATCGACGTGTCCGTCACCACCGTACCCACCAGGTTCGACAGCGATGGGCGGGTCGCGTACGTGAGCACGATCCGCGACATCACGGCGCAGAGGCGCCACGAGGCCGAGCTCCAGCGCCTCGCGACCCACGACCCACTCACCGGGCTGCTGAACCATCGGGTCTTTCGCGAGCGCCTTCCGGAAGAGATCGCCCGTGCGATGCGCGACCGCCGGTCGCTGAGCATCGCGATCCTCGACCTCGACCACTTCAAGGATGTCAATGACCGCTACGGTCACCCGGTCGGCGACCAGGTGCTGATCGAGGCCGCTGGGCGCCTTCAAGCGCTCACGCGCGACGGCGAGCACCTCGCCCGCATCGGCGGCGAGGAGTTCGCGTGGATCCTCCCCGACGCGAGCGGAGAAGGCGCCTACGCCGCCGCCGAGCGTGCGCGCCATGCGATCAGCGCCATCCCATTCCCCACAGTCGGCACGATCACACTCTCGGCGGGCGTCTGTGAGCTCACCGAACTGGGCGACGCTGACCTCTATGAGCACGCGGACCAGGCCCTCTACTCCGCAAAGCAGCAGGGCCGCAACCGGACGGTCCGCTACACGCCGCAGGGTGCGCAGGTGCCGCGTCTGGCAGGCCGGTAGCACCCACCCTTGACTTAGCGTGGGAGGTGTGTTACGAATCCGCCCAATAGGGAAGGGTGATTCAGGAGCCGGGGGTTGGCGGGCACCGATTCAGCCGGGCGAGTGCGAGCGAACCGTCGTCGCCGACGACGTGCACACTGACAGTTAATCGGGGCAACGTGGCGGCGGACGTCTGTCGAGTCACCCTACTCGGATCAAGTCAATCCAAGGCTGGGCGGCCAGATCAGGAAGGGAGACGTCGTGCTGCAACCGCCACGAGCTCGCGTTCGTGCCCTCGCGCCACCTCCGGGGTACCAGTGCCGCCGCGTGTTAGGCGCACTAATCGGTGCGCTCCTGGTGGCCTCAGCCACTCATGCCACCCGCGCGGTGGCCGCACCTGCGAGCTCCACCCCAGGTACGACCCCGAGCGGGCCAGCGGTCGGATCTCTGGTGCTGCCGCTCCGCGCCAACATCACCGCACCTGCAGCAGGCGCGACGATTCCGGCGACCGGACAGATCTTGTTCAGCTCCAACGCGGGCGCTGCAACGTTCACGTGCCAGTTTGGAACGGCAGCGAGCACGCCTTGTACTTCGCCGGTCTCCTATGGCCCGCTGACCCCCGGCCAGTCATTCACAGTCTCGGTGACCGCGACCGTCGGCACCGATAGCAACGTAGCCACCGCCACCTACACCGTAGGCTCCGCGCCGCCCCCACGACTCCAGGTTGCGATCACCGCTCCGTCGTCGGGAAGCACGATTCCGCCTGACGGACAGATCTCGTTCAGCGCCAACAACCCCGCCGCCAAGTTCACCTGCGTTTTCGGGGGCGCCGCCGCCGTACCGTGCACGTCGCCGGCGAGCTACAGATCACTGACTCAGGGCCAGTCGTTCACTGTTGCGGTACTCGCGCGCGTAGGGGATCTAAGCAGCGAGACGAGGGCCGCGTACACCGTGGGCCCAGCCGTTGTGCCCGTCAAGCCCCCCCAAGTCGTTATCACCTCGCGACCGGCGAGCAGGCTGCCGAGCGGCACCGCGCAGCTGGCGTTCACGGCCACCTCGGCGGCCACCGGATTCGAGTGTGCGCTCGACGGTTCGCACCTCGCTCCGTGCAGCTCACCGGCTATTTACGCCGGTCTTGCTCACGGCACCCACACGTTCACCGTGCGAGCTCTCGGTTCTGGCGGTGTGCCAGGGCCTGTCGCGAGCGCGAGCTGGACCGTAGTGGCACTGGTACCACCAGCCCGGCATCACGGAGGAACGAGCTGGCTGGTATGGCTGATCCTGGCCGTCGTGTTGCTGGTCTTGCTTGCCGTGTTCACTGTGAGCGGTCGGTCGCTCGGCCGGAGACGCCGCCGGGCGGCGTGGCAGCTGGAAGCTCGGTCTGAGCCTCCCAAGCAGCCTTGCCAGGAGCGGAGCCATTACTGCCAGAAGACGCAGGTCAAGCTGAAGCCGGGCCGGCGCCGCGTCGCGTACCTCGAGCTGCGCGCCCAGGATGGCGATCGGCCCGAGCTGCGGCAGACACTCGATGGCCCGATCGTGGACGCCCTGAACCGCGCGTTACACGACTACCGGCGCGACCCGCAAAGCACCGAGACACGCGCTTCTCTCCGGCCGGCCGCCGCGCTGCTGGTCGGGGAGATCGATTCCTGGCTCCGGGGAAACAGCGGTCATCATGAGATCACGACGAAGGCCCATCTGACCGCTGCCGAGATCGAGTTCGAGTTCACTCTCTACCGCTGCGCGAAGAAGGACGACGGGTGTCAGTGGGAGCACGAAGACGAGTGGAAGGCCTCAGTGGAAGACGAGGCCGAGGAGGAGGTAGCTCGGCTCGACCACCCACGGCCGCCGCAATCCGACCTCGAAAGCGCGATCAACCAGCTCGCCGAGTTCCTGCCGAAGGTCGACGAACCTGCCTCGCTCGAGCTCTCCGCGATGTTGTAGCCGGCACCGATTGCGCTATCGCCGCCTCGCCTGAGGCTGAAGCCCCGGGTTCGGCCAGCCACCGTCGGCCGGGTTGACGTTCACACCCGGGGGCACGATCTCATCGATCCGGTCGAGCACGTCCTCGGACAGCACGACGTCGGCCGCCGTCAGCTGCGACTCGAGGTGCTCCATCGTCCGCGGGCCGATGATCGCCGCGGTCACGGCCGGATGGCGGATCACGAACGCGAGCGCCAGCTCGATCAGGGTGATCCCCGCCTCATCCGCCAGCTCGGCGAGCGCGTCCGCGGCCTCCAGCTTGCGTCTGTTGCCGGGCAGGGACATGTCGTACCGGCTCGGGATCATCTCCGCGCGGCGCGAGACCGGCACATCCCTACCTGCGCGGTAGCGCCCGGAAAGCCAGCCGCCCGCCAGCGGGCTCCACGGGATCACGCCGATTCCATGGCGGCGGCACGTGGGCAGCACGTCCTGCTCGATCGCGCGCACGAGGATCGAGTACGGCGGCTGCTCGGAGACGAAGCGCTCGCGGCCGCGGCGCTCGGCGACCCACTGCGCCTCGACGATCTGGCTGGCGGGAAAGGTGGATGAGCCGATGTATCTGACCTTGCCGGCGCGAACGAGATCGGTCAGCGCGCCGAGGGTGTCGTCGATGTCGGTGTCTTCCTCGGGGCGGTGGATCTGGTACAGGTCGATCCAGTCGGTACCGAGCCTGCGCAGGCTGTTCTCCACCTCCCGCGTGATCCAGCGTCGCGAGTTCCCGAACTCGTTCGGGTCATCGCCCATCGTGCCGTGAACCTTGGTCGCGAGCACGACGTTATCCCGGCGACCGCCGGCAAGCGCCTTGCCGACGATCTCCTCCGATTCGCCCCGCGAGTAGACGTCCGCGGTGTCGATGAAATTGATTCCGGCGTCGAGGGCGCGGTGGATGATCTCGACCGATTCCTCCCCTGTGTTCCCCCAGGCGCCGAACATCATCGCGCCAAGGCACAGCGGGCTGACCTTGACGCCGGTACGGCCAAGCGTGCGGTATTCCATCCCCCTAGCCTAGTGACGCCGGATTCAGGTGCAACGGGGAGCGCCGGCTCGGCAAGTGCCGGCGACCCCGTGCTAGCACGGTTGTCGCATTCGACACCGGTTCATAGGCTCATCCGCGTCCAGGTTAATCGACGGGAAGGGGTCGGGAGATGGGCGCATGGGAAAGCATTGACTCGGCGTGGGCATCGCCATACGTGGTTGGTCATCCGGACCAGCCGGCGCCGAAGGTTTACTTCTTCAGCGGGGACGAGTACGCACGCTATGACGTGGTCGAAGACAAGGTGGAGTACACGGCGCCGATCTCGGGTCACTGGGGCTCGCTCGAGGGTCCGGTTTCTGGTGGGATGACGTGGCCGGACGCCGGTGGGCACCCTGACCACGCGTACTACTTCCTGCCTGACAACCAGTATTCGAAATTCTCGCTCGCGACAGGCGAGATCTTCACCACATACCCGAGGCCGATCGACCCGAACTGGCCCGGCGTAAACCTGAGCGATTGGCAGTCGATCGACGCGGGCGCGGGGTTCCTCGCGATCAACAAGGGGTTCCTGTACGGCTGGTCGGGCGGGTCCACGCCCACCGGAGGCTCCCCCGGAGGCTTGGTGATCCCCACAGGGGCGTGGCAGCAGGTGAGCCTCGCTGACCACAGCGCCCAGGGATCGATTTCGATTGAGGGCGGGGCCGGAGAGTGGCCGGTACCCCCCGGGTACCCTGACTCTCAGGTCCCCGACACCGTCCTCGCGTGGCCGACCAACACTCCGCCCGCGCCGTGGTGGCCGAGCAACGTGGCCTACTTCTTCACGGGCGTCTGGTACACGAAGGTGGACGTCACCACGATGACCGCGATCGAGGGCCCGACGCTGATCGCCGACGGCTGGCACGGCATGCCGATGGCGGCTCCGCC
>Ga0302325_10007205_pt1 | contig 24749 bp, 24 predicted proteins | sample Palsa_T0_2_FD_201948 | JGI IMG/M metagenome (GOLD analysis project Ga0302325, IMG submission 201948) | Peat permafrost microbial communities from Stordalen Mire near Abisko, Sweden - Palsa_T0_2 | ecosystem: Environmental > Terrestrial > Soil > Palsa > Peat permafrost | place: Sweden: Abisko... | reverse complement strand
CTGCTGGGCGATGCGAATCTCGACGGCAAGGTGAACGGTTCCGACTTCACGTTGATGGCGGCGAATTTCAACGATTCGGTCACCAACGGCTGGGACGAAGGCGATTTCAATTACAGTGGCACCGTCAACGGCGATGACTTCGTGCTTTTGGCCGACAACTTCAACCAGTTCGCCAGTCAGTCTTCGATCTCATCGGCGGATTTGCAGGCTTTGGATTCCTTCGCCGCGGCGAACGGCATCAGCCTGACGAGCGTGCCCGAGCCCATCGATGCGGGAATTTTGGCGATGGCAACAGTCGGAGCGCTGGCCAGACGGCGGAGAAAGTAAAGGCGCTTGACACGATGTCTGACTTAAAATGCTTTACACTTTTGGTGGGCACCGGTGACGCCGTGGATTTCGCCGCTGCCGCAGCTCGATTCGGGGGATTCGAGGAGCCCATAGGTCGCGACGACGGCCCCTTCATCAATCAAAATGCCTGTCAGTCGACCCGGGCCCTGGTAGCGCCCCAATCCCCGGCGTTGGTTTCATCCACGCGCTCCGCTGCCAGTTGTCCGGCACGCCGTCTTCGCTGCTCAGCGGCGGAACGGTGAGCAGTAGCCGACGCGCCAAACCCTCCAGAAACGGCTCGTAGGTGCTGCGTAGATTCTGCAGCGCATTCTCCGCGCTCGCCGGGTCTGAAAGCGGCACGCCCGAGCTTTCCATTGCCGAGCGCAAGGCTGCAAATTGACGCGCATCGAGCCGCTCCACCACGCTTGCAGCATCAGGCGATTGGGCGCGAAGCACCAGCGCTAAATCGACCGCCGCGTGACGGGCGATCGCGAACGTCACCTGCGCCTGATAATTATTCGTTCCGCGGATTTGCGTCATCATGATCGCGCACGTGTCCAGCACCGTCGCCAGCGCCGCCAGCCACGATTGGTTGTCATGCTGCGAGCGATAATACGCCAGCACTGGAAACGAAAGCTGACTCTCCAGCAGCTCGGCGGCCCAGCGCTCCCACTCACCGAGAAACGGAGTCAGCGAACCCGCGCTGTCAGCCCGCGCCGCCCGTAGGATGAGCTGCCCCGCGCTCGGCGGCGAGCCGGCGCGCGCATCCAGCAGCGAAATGCTCACCTCGCGTCGTGAATAGGCCTGGAACAGCGCCGGCAGATAGCTCAGGATCGCCGCGAGGAAACCAAAGCCCAGCCCCGACTCCGCCACCGCCAGCGCGCGCCCCAGACGGCCGATGGGCGTGATATCGCCATACCCCAGCGTGAAGAACGTCGTCCCGCTCAGATAAAAATACGTCCAGATACTTGCCGGCATGCTCGGTACATTGACCGAAACGGCATCGCGCGCCCCCCATTGCAGGATCGCAAAGCCGGCGATCAGCCCCGCCACCCAGATCACAAAGACGCCAAGCAGCGATAGCGGCCCAAATGCGCTGAGAAACGCCGACCGCCGCCTGGACTTGCTGAAAACCGCGCCCGCCGCCCAGCGCCAGCATGCCCAGACAATCGCATAATAAACGCGGGAAATTCGATACCGTCGCGTCACGCGCCGCGGCTGCACGACCGTTTCGAATCCCTCAACGAGGATCGCCACGATCAACGCAACACCAAACACGACAGCCGCTACATGCAAACGCCAAACTCCCGCTAAAACCGCCGCACAAGCTACGTTCTAACGTCAATCCCGGCAATCCACGCGCGGAACCGAATCATCCCCGGCTTTTGCCGAATCTCGTGGGGAACATGACCGGACTGCGATTTCATATCAGTTGGATCGGTTGGCGCGGTCCTGCCGCACGAGGTCGCTTGCTCGAATGATTACACGGGTGGTCGATTCGGTCGAGCTTGGTGGGCCCGGCGACGTTCGCAACATCCTTTTGCGCGGGGCGTGTGGAGTGCCGCCTTGTCCAACCTCACCTCATCGGAAAAGACGCGAGGAATCCATCTTCCAAGCGAGGTCGGGCAAGTGGGCGTCGCTCTGAACGGTTGAGGCCGCGCTCGGGCGCGAAACTCATCAGCATCCGCCGCCGAAGGCGGAAACTCCCTTCGCCCGATGCCGAAGGATGTTGCGAACGTTGACAGGCCCACCTGTGCGCTCGCGGCGATCGCCGGGCAAAACATTCGAGCCAAAGCCCGCGTTCGTCACGGAGCCGGTCATCGACAAAAATATTCTGAAGCCTAATCGTTCGCCGGGCGAATATGAATCTGGGAATTGGAAAACCCTGACTTTTGCGGGCGATCATGAAGCGATGAAATCACAGTAATCGTAAACGATGTTTCGTCCTGGCCGTGCGGGATCGAACAGGATGATGACCAGGTCCCTGACGCCGGCCGAGTCATATCGCTGCGGACTGATGCGGATGCGCCGCGCCCGCAGAGCGCCCAGCGCCTTGAATTGATACGTCAGCGTAAAGTAAAGATGTCGGCGCCGGCCGTGGACGATGCTTTTCTCAACGACGGCGCCGAAAGTCGCCTCGCCGTGTTGTGCCAGCCAGCGCGACCGCCAGGGCAATATCCAGGTTGCGTAAAACAAGACGCCGCCGATCGCCAGGGCGAAGAGCGCGCTGAACCAGAGGATCATTCGGTAGCGAGCATAAGCTTTCAGCGAACGATCCAGCGCCGAATAACCCACCGGCCCCAGGTGAATCACATGCGCGTTCACCGCCTGTCCGACTTGAAATGCCTGGTATTCATCCGGCAGCACCTCGTCGCGGCCAATAAATCCAGATCGATCAAATTGATACTCGATGTAATACGTGGCCCCTCGGCGCGCTTTGAACTGACGCCATTGCGCGACAATCCTCGCCGGCTGGGCGGGAAGTAGAAAAACCACGATCGGGTCGAGAACGACAAGTCCCAGCAATGCCGCGAAAAATGCCAGCACCGGCGCCGTAATAATCCATCCCAGCAGCAGCGGACCGAGCGTGCCGGGCTTGCGCCGCACCACCCGCGGTGAGCGCAACAGCGCCCGCGGTATCGGCGAATCCGCTCTCTGTGATTCGTGCATGCGTCAATCCTGAATTCTGTCCACGAAAGGCCTTAAGCGTCCAACGCGCACTTTGCTGCCCCCACGGGAATCTGGTAAGGCATATTTGATATGACTTCCCGCCAACACACAAACCATGAAAATTAAAGCGATCATCACCGGAGCAACAGGCATGGTTGGGGAAGGCGTCCTGCTTGAGTTCCTGACCCATCCGGATGTGCGGGAGGTTTTGGTCATCAATCGCAAGCCGGGAGGGGTGTCGCACCCGAAACTGCGCGAAATTATTCATGCTGATTTTTTTAATTTGGCGCCCATCGAGCCCCAATTGATTGGATACGACGCCTGCTTTTTCTGCCTGGGCGTTTCATCTGTCGGCATGAGCAAAGAGGACTACAAGCGCATCACTTATGACCTGACGCTAAATGTTGCTCAGCTTTTAGAGAAATTGAACCCGGAGATGACCTTTTGCTACGTCACGGGCGCCGGGACCGACAGCAGCGAAAAAGGACGGCTTGCCTGGGCTCGCGTAAAAGGTGCGACTGAAAATGCCCTGATGCGATTGTTCAAACACTCATACATGTTCCGCCCCGGCTTTATGAAAGCCACACCGGGGCAGAAAAATTTGAAGAACTCATACAAGTCTTTGGCGTGGATTTATCCGATCGGCCGGCTGCTTTTCCCTGCAGGGTTCTGCACGTTGCAGGAGGTGGGGCGTGCCATGATTAACGCCGCAACCAAGGGATATCCCAAGCAAATTCTGGAAGTGAAGGACATCGTCAAGTTGTCAAAAATCTGATGCAGAGCCGGATCGTTCACGCCATCGGCTCGCCGCGCGCGGTGGTATAGAGTGTGTACCATTCCTCGCGCGTAAGCGTCACATCAAACGCCTGCGCGGTGCCCCGGATGCGCTGCGGGTTTGTCGTGCCGATGATCGGCTGAATGCCCGAAGGGTGTCGGAGCAACCACGCCAGCAGGATCGCCTCGCGCGACACTTTTTTCTCCTCTGCCATTTGCTTCACCAGTTCCGCGGCCCGAAGCGTGCGGGCTTCATCCGTATGATCGAGCTTGCCGCCCGACAATTTCCCCCCTTCCAGCGGCGACCAGGCCTGAATCGTCATCCGATTCAGCCGGCAGTATTCGATCGTCCCTTCGCCGGGATGCGTAAAGTGCGGCCTCCGCTGGTTCACCGCCGTGCCGGCGTCAATCAATCCGCTGTGCAGCAGACCCAGACGAACCTGATTTGCCACCAGCGGCTGCGTCACCGCCGTCTTGAGCAAGTCGATTTGATACCCCGCGAAGTTGCTTACCCCGAAATACCGCACCTTGCCCGATTTCTCAAGATGATCAAACGCCCGCGCCACCTCGGCCGGCTCCATGAGCGCATCGGGGCGGTGCAGCAGCAGAATATCGAGCCGGTCGCTGTGCAGCCGCTTGAGGCTCGCTTCCACGGACCCGACAATATGCTCGTAACTGAAATCGTACCGGGTTGGATCGGTCGCCTTCGGAATCCCGCCCGGGCGAATGCCGCATTTGCTTTGCAGAACGATCTTGTCCCTGAGTGATGGAGTCGTTTTCAGAATTTCGCCGAACACCTGTTCGCCCTTGCCGCGACAGTAAATGTCGGCGTGATCGAAGAAAGTATATCCCACATCCAACCCCGCCTTTACGCTGCGAGTCGCGGATTCCACGACCTCGGGGCTCAGCGGCGCATCATCCCACGATCCGCCGATCTTCATGCAGCCGAAGATAAGCGTGGAAGCGGCAAGGTCGGTTTGCGGGATAGGTTGTGTTTTCATGCCGGAATTAAAGCAGATTGCCGCCTGAAAATGCAATGTCCGACCCATCAAAACGGTCAAGGTCCGGTTCTTTTGCGGTTCTCGACGATGGATATATACTGAATTGGCGCTACCGGCCTCGTGGCGGTCTTTTTGTTTTTCTACAAGTTTTTTGCCCGTCGTCCAAAGGGATGTTGCCATGAATAAGACGGTCTTAGGATGCCTGGGTTCCGTCGTCGTTCTGATCATTATTTTGCTCGTGACCATTGTTGGCGGATACAACCGCTTAACGCGGCTGTCGCAGTCCGTCGACAGCCAGTGGGCCCAGGTCCAGAATGTCTATCAACGCCGGATCGATTTGATTCCCAATCTCGTGCAGACGGTTCAGGGCTCTGCGAATTTCGAAAAATCCACGCTTGAAGAGGTCACGCAGGCACGGGCCGCGGCGGAAAATACGGGAGTGGATGCCCAGTCAGCCCCGACAGACCCGGCGAAGCTCGCCCAATTTCAGCAGGCACAGGAGAGGCTGGGCACGGCGGTCGTGCGCGTGCTGGCCGTGGCGGAAAATTATCCTCAGCTCCGCAGCACCGAAAATTTCGCCGAGTTGCAAACCCAGCTTGAGGGCACGGAAAATCGAATCGCGGTCGAACGCGGCCGGTTCAATGACATCGTACGCGATTACAATACCGCGGTGCGGTCTTTCCCGGCGGTTCTCTACTCGGGAACGATGGGGTTCAGCACCAGGCCATTCTTTTCTGCAACCGCTGCGGCACAAACTCCGCCGCAAGTGCAGTTCAATTTCAATAACCCGCCGACAACCGCTCCGGGGCAATAGTGAATTCCTTCCGACTCACTTTCGCGCTTGTCCTATTTTTCGGTAGCGTGTCGCGGGCGGACGAAGTCATACCTCCCCTGCCGGCAGCCTATTTCAATGATTATGCAGGGGTGGTCTCTTCCAACACCGCACAGCAGCTCAATCAAAAGCTGGAGCAGTTTGAGCGCGATACATCAAACCAGATCATCGTGGCAATTTTCCCGAAGATGCAGTCGGATTCTTCGATTGAAGATTACACCGTGCGCGTCGCCGAGGCGTGGAAGGTGGGCCAGAAGCTGAAGAACAATGGCGCTGTGCTATTCGTGTTCATTCAGGACCGGAAGCTCTACATACAAGTGGGTTACGGACTCGAGGGTGCGCTTCCCGATGCCCTCGCCAAACAAATTATCGATGAAGAAATCACGCCGCATTTTAAGCAGGAGGATTACGACGGTGGATTAACCGCTGGAGTGGACGCGATCATAGCGGCCACCAAGGGAGAATATAAAGGCGCGGGATCGACCGGGCGGGATTTACATGGCACGGCCGGACAGGATGCTGTTCTTATCCTTTTTTTACTAATCGTCGCAGCTGTAATCATCGGACGAATCTATAGCGCATATGCATGGGCGTCTTACAGCAGCCGCGGTCGTGCTTCGGGTGTAAGCTGGCCCTGGTTTCTAATGGGTCTTTTCGCCGGTGGAGGTGGAAGTAGCGGCGGAAGCGGAGGTGGATTCTCTGGTGGTGGCGGCGGGTTCTCTGGCGGCGGTGGAAGCTTTGGCGGCGGTGGAGCCGGAGGGAGCTGGTAACATCATGCATCCCGAACTCTTCCTAAGCCGCCTTCAGCATAACGAAATCGTCGAAGCGATCCACCGCGCCGAACAAAGCAGCACCGGCAAGATTCATGTCTTTGTAAGCCATCAAATTGTCGGCGATGCCCTGACCGCCGCGCGGCAGCGATTTGAAACCATGAAAATGCACGAAACGCATCATCACAACGGAATTCTGATTTTTGTCGCGCCGCGCTCTCAATCCTTTGCAGTGGTTGGCGACCAAGCCGTGCACGACCGCGTCGGCGACGCCGCCTGGAATCAGATCGCCAGTTCGATGGCCCATCATTTTCGCGATAACCAGTACACGCGGGGGATCGTTTCCGCCATTCAGCAGTTGGGTGATTTACTGGCGGCTCATTTTCCCAGGCAAGCTGGGGCAAACCAGAATCCCCTTTGAAACCAAACGGGTAACGAACCGCACCCGCGCGCCCTATACTCCCGGCGGCCGCCTGTTTGAAATAACCATATCGTGAATAGTTAAATTAACCCGATTGACCTGAAATGTCGGGAATTTGCATCAAAGCATCTGTTTACTTAAATATTTATCAAAAAAGGCCTTAGACATCTTATCGTCGATTCGGCGGTGACTGGTCCGCCGTTTGTTCTTCACACCGAAGTCATCAGTCCGTGGGACCGGAAGGAATTGGGAGAGATTGCATCCGTACAAACCCGGATGGGTATTGGACAAGATTCAGCGCGGCCATCGCGATTGAATCAGCGTCGCTCGAATATCCCAGCCGCATCTCTCTCCCAGCCAGCCGCCTTTATTCGCTGAGAAAAGCGCCAACCCCTGACGAGATCGCAGCCAAACGGTTGCGGGTACGAGTCGCCGGTGGGTGAGCTGCGAAGTCCTTAAGGAGGAAAAATGCTCAAGACAAATCTGTGTATTCAATTGATTGCCTTCGCCGTGGTCGGTCTTTGGCTCGGTGTTGCCCGCAGCAGTGCGGGCATGACGCCGACGACCTGCCCATCCCCAAACGATCAAACGACGGGAGATGATCATAAACATCCATTACTGGCTGACTGGATGGACTGGAAAAGCAAAATGCCGTGGCCGGGCACAGACGACTACTCCGGTCCGTGCCCCACTGCTGATGGTGATTGGAACACCGATAAGCCGAAAGATGGGAAAGGGATGGATTTCTGGGACTGGAAGCATTGCGACTCTTCCGGAAACAGCAGTGGCAACTGCGATAGCGGAACCGACCCGAGTGACTCCAATTCCAATGCGTCACAATCGGTGCCCGAGCCGTCATCGCTCTGCCTGCTCGCCGTATCGGCCATCGGATTGCATGGGCGACGGCGTAAAACCGCGCAGCTTTAATTTGCTGAAACCGCACGGACGGATGTTGTTGTCACCCCCACCCATTTCCGCTACAACCCGCCCGGCATGGCGTCGCCCACCCCACTTCGCCGGTGGATAACGGACAATCCGTTCCTGATCGCCGGCGCGATCTACATTCTCGTCAACGGCGTTCTCCTGCTTCTCGCCAGGTCCTCAAATTCGGAGTGGGACCAGGTTTTCGTTTATTCCGCGCGGGTGCTGATTCACGGCGGCGATATTTACGCGCCGGGGATCAATCAGTTTCAACTGAATCATCCATACACCTATCCGCCGTTCCATGCGGTGCTGGGCATTCCTTTCACATTCGTCCCGCAAATCATCAGCCGCGCGGGATGGTTTCTCGTGCAGGCAATTTCCCTGACGACGCTGTGGGTATTGAGCTGGAAAATCAGCGGCGGCCGCCCGCTGAACCGCGGCGCGTGGACCGTCAATGAAGCCACGATCTGCGTTCTAGGCCTTATCTGCGGCATGCGCTACATCCAGGGCGCGTTCGGGCACCAGCAATCGGATATTCTGATCGACGCCCTGCTCGTCGCGGGGTGCTGGGCGTGGCAATCGCGGCGCGATTTCTCTGCCGCAACCGCGTGGGCGTTCGCCGCCGCATTCAAAGGCCCGCCGCTGATTATGGCCCTCTATCTCGCCTGGCGCGGCCGATTCGCCGCGGCGATTTTCATGGTCGCACTGGCGGTGGGACTCAATTTCGCTCCCGACCTGATCCATCCCGCCCCCCACGGTCTGTGGCTCGGCCAGTGGTATACCCGCATCATCAAGCCCACGAGCAACCAGATCGGTGCGTGGTATGTGGATGTCACCATCAACCAGTCCATCGCCGGCGCGGCCCACCGATTTTTCAACACGACCTGGACGCTGGCCCATCATCAATTGATCGTCACGCCCAACCGGAAACTCGTCTCCAACGAAGCCGGCAAACTGCTGGTCTACGCCATCGACGCAGCATTGCTTCTCTCCGCGGCGTTCGTGATGCGCCGGCCAATGCAGCGGGCGCAAAACGCCCGATCAGCCGGCCTGGAATCCGCCCTGATGTTCATCCTGATGCTGCTGCTGTCGCCGATGTCGCACAAGACCCATTTCGGAATCCTGATCTTCCCCGGCTTCTTCGCCGCCCGCGCCGCGATCCAGCATCACGACCGCCTCGCCGCGATCTGCCTGCTCATCTGCCTGATCGTCATCGGCCTGCTCGACCACTTCTTCCTTTATCCCCCGCTGGGCGATCTGTTCGCGTGGTTCGGGAATATCACGGTGGGCACGATCGCGCTGGGAATCGCGTGCGCGGGGATGCTACTGAGGCGCTCGCCGCCCGAAACGATAACTATCGGTGTTATCCCTGTCGCTTGAAAAACTGCACCGCCCGCTCGTGCTTTTTCGCCGCGGCCAGCGATTTGAAAGTCCCGAGGTTTCGACGCTTGCCGGTCTTGGGATTCTTCTTGCGGGAATACAGACGATACCCGCCGGATGGAAGTTTGCGGATCATGGCGGCCTAAAATCAAAACGTCGATCGCGGCGACGTCATCGAATCCTCGCCGGAAAGTGCGCCGGCGGCATGTCGGCCGTTTTCCGCGCCGGGAATTTTGTGGTGCATCAGCACATCCGCCGCCAGCGGGATCGTCGATGCGAGGCCGACGCCCAGCAGCGTCCAGCCTACGGCTCGCCGATGCTCCGGACGCATGTGGTCGGCCAGCAGAAGCCCGATCCCCGCGCCCAGCATCATGCGCGTGCCTGCGATCAGGCCCAGTTCCGGCATGCTTAAATCACGGTGAATCATATGAAACTCCTTTCTAAAAAAACGGGACGAAAGCAGTTCCGCTATGAAAACTGTAGCCCCAAACCCGCGCGGCGGGCAAGGGGAAATTGTTCAAGTTTAGCCCGGATTATTCACCGCAGAGGACGCAGAGATCGCGGAGAAGAGCATTTGCCACAGATGCAAATCAGATGAACACAGATAAAGGCCAATAAGGGCAAAATTGAGAAATTAGCCACATACAAATCCTTTCATCTGTGTGCATCTGATTTTCATCTGTGGCAAAAAAACCATTTCTTCTGCGTCCTCCGCGATCTCGAGCGAAGCGGGCGGTGAACCCTAATTTCCGGGCTTGCCCGGCGCGCCCCGCAAAAAATTGTCTAGTTCCGGATCGCCGTCAGCTTATGCACGCACGTCACCGCCAGCGATCCATCGCCGACGGCAAATCCCACCCGCTTGGTCGATCCCGCGCGAATGTCCCCCGCGGCGAGAATGCCCGGAACCGTCGTCTCAAGCGGGCAGGGCTCGCGATCTGTCAGTGGCCATTGACCCGATCGCAGCGCATCGATCCCGGTGAGGATATATCCCAGGCTGTCACGCGCCAGCGCATCCGGCAGCCACGAACATCCCGGATCGGCGCCCGTGAATACGAAAGCGGCCGAGATCGGCAACACCTCCGCCTGAACATTTTGCTGCGCATCATTCTCCGGATTAAAGCTGCGGATCGTGACCGATTCCATCCGCTGCTTGCCGTGCACCGCGGAAATTTCCACGCCCTCGTGCACGGTGATATTGGCCGCCGCGCGAATCCGGTTGACGAGATAATCCGACATCCCCGGCCCCAGCCGGCGGCGGATCAGCATATGCACCCGCCGGTCCCGGCAGCAGTCCGCCAGAAACATCGCCGCCTGCCCCGCGGAATTCCCAGCGCCGACCACCGCCACATCCTGCGTGTCGTACAGCATCGCCTCCACGGATGTGCAGGCGTAATGAATGCCGGATGATTCGAATCGCTCCGCGCCCTCGGCTTCCAGTTTTCGCCAGTGAACGCCGGCGGCGATCAGGATCGTCCGCGCCTTCAGCAACGTGCCGCAGTCCAGTTGCAGCAAATGAAAATCTCCCGGCGTCGCCGGTGGCGTGATATGCTCGACCGTCACGGGCGCGACCATCTTCGCGCCGAATTTCAGCATCTGCAGCACGCCGCGCATCGCCAGATCGGCCCCGGACAAACCGCTGGGGAACCCGATGAAATTTTCGATTTTCGACGACCCCGCAGCCTGCCCGCCGGGACCTAACCGATCCAGCACGATGGTCGAAAGCCCTTCGGAAGCGGCATACACCGCCGCCGTCATCCCCGCCGGCCCCGCCCCGATCACCGCCAGGTCCACCGAATCTCCCGGGCAATGCCGCCACACCCCCGCGCCCTGGGCCAGCTCGCGCAGGGTCGGATTTATCAGAAGATTCCCGCCCCCGCATTCCACTACGGGAGTTTTTCGGGGCGAGCCCCAGCGTTTCATCAGCAGGCTCCCCTGCTCCGATGTCGAATCGTACCACGTGAACGGCACGAAATTCTTGAAGAGAAACTCGCGCACGACCGTTGTGTCCCGGCATTTCCCCGGCCCGACCACGCGCAGCCCCAGCACGCCCGCCTGCGTCAAAAGCCGCCGCCGCTCCTGCACCGCGATCAGCAGCTTTTCGCTGAGCATCGGAACCTTGGTGAGCAATTCCCGAAGCCGCGTCCCCGAGACCCGCATGAGCCGCGTCGGCCCACGCGCCACGCCCGTGACGATCACCGGCCGGCGAGTCAGCAGATCGATATCTCCCGCAAACTGCCCCGGCCCATGCGTGACGACGTGACTATTTTCATTCGAAGGATTCAAAATCTCGATCGAGCCGGTTTCCACCACAAACAAATCCAGATCGGCATCGCCGGCGCGGAAGATGGTCTGTCCATCCTCGAACGAGCAGCACGTCGCCAGCGGCCGCAGCGCCGCCAGATCACCGGCATCCAGTCGGGGAAACGCAATCGCATTTTGTTGTGTATTTGTGTCGGCCATAGCCGTATTGTAGCCTGCCAATCGGCGTAACTCCCATTTGTGGTGATCTACAGCATTTGCCGATCCCCAATACCATTCAGACTTCTTAATATTTTTGTCGGTGACCGGCTCCGTGCCGAACGCGGCATACGGCTCGAATGTTTGGCCCGGTGATCGATTCGACCGCGGGTGGTGGGCCTGGCGACGGTCGCAACATCCTTCTGAAAAGGACGAAAAAGTTCCCGCCTTAGGCGGCAGATGCTGAGGAGTTTCGCGCCCAAGCGCGACTTCAATCGTCCAGAGCGACGCCCGCTTGTCTGACCTCGCCCGGAGTTGAATTCCTCGCATCTTCTGCGGTCAAAGGGCAGGTCGGACAAGGCGGGCTGTCTTGCGACGGTTGAGGTCGAACTCGAGTTCGAAACTCCTTCGCCCCTGACGCCGCAGGCGTCGACTCCTTGCCTCACTGCCAAAGGATGCCCCGACCTTCGCCGGGTCCACCAAGCCCGCTCGAATCGGTAGCCGGGCCAAACATTCGAGCCGCTGACCGTGTTTGGCAGAATAATTTCAACCGATCAAAATGATTTTCAAAATCAAAGTCCGATTCCAGTAGTAGTAGTATTAGGAGTGGAGCAAGGCGCGAAATCACATATTTTTCGGGAAGATTCGCGGCGGCTTTGCTACCATAATCCGAACACTGATGGACGCCGCAGCAAACATCGAGGCTAACGTTCTGTCCGATCCGGTTTCCGATCGCGACCACTCCGTCGGTTCGCCCAGCGCCCCCATTACCCTCGTGGAATATGGCGATTACGAATGCCCCACCTGCCTGAACGCCCTGCCGGTGGTGCATGAGGTGCGGGAGATTCTCGGCCCGCAGGTTCGATTTGTGTTCCGGCATTTCCCGCGAAATTCGATCCATCCTCACGCCAGCGTCGCCGCCGAAGCCGCCGAAGCCGCCGCCGAGCAGGGAAAATTCTGGGAAATGCACGATGCACTGTACAAGCACCAGAAAGAACTCGGCACCGTCGATCTAAGCCATCTCGCCCTGACGCTTGGCCTGGAGATTTACAAATTCGAATCCAGCCGAACCCAGGAAAAACATCGCCAGCGCATCAGCTCCGATTTCGACAGTGGCATGCGCAGCGGCGTGACCAAAACCCCCACGTTTTTCATCAACGGCAAGCGATACGACGGCCCGTTGGACAGCAGCTCGATCGTCTCCGCCGCACAATCCGCCGCGAAATAAAGCGCTTCACCACGAATCCCCCGGCGAAGCCGGCGCGGGGGGCGGCAGCACCAGCGGCGCCGAAGGCTCGGTCGTCGAACCGCGCGCCATGCCGCGCATCTGCTGCTGGATCGTCCCCGGCTGCACGGCCCCGGGCGTCAGCTTCAGCTCGCCCACTTCGTCTTCCGATTGCCCCTGCAGCGATCCCGGCTCCATCACCGCGTGCGGCGTCAGGAAAATCAGCAGCTCGGTCTTCTTCTTGTCCCGGCTCCGATAACTGAAGATCGCGCCCAGCAGCGGAATGTCGCCCAGGATCGGGATCTTGTTGATCTGTTCGGTCTTCTGATCCTGCATCAACCCGCCGATCACGATCGTCTGCCCGTCCTGAATCGCCACCCGGCTCTGGGCCGAGCGAAGCTCATACACCGGCACGCTCACGCCGGCCTGTATCGTCACCGTTTCACCCGTCAGCGATGAAATTTCCGGATCGATGTCCATCACCACCAGCCCATCGGGGTTGATATGCGGGGTTACGTCAAGGATGACCCCCAGGTCCTGGTACTGCACCGTGTTGTGCACCCCGCCGTTGACGTCCGTGAAACTGTCGGTGACGAACGGCACCTCGTCGCCGACGGTGATCCCCGCTTCCTGGTTGTCGCTGGTGAGAATGTAAGGACGGGAGAGCACATCCAGCTTGTTCTGCTGCGCCAGCGCCTGGAGGACGGCGGTGACGTTGCTCTCCAGGACTTTCACGACAAAACCGCCGGGCATCGCGGTCGATGCCGCGGCCGCCGCCGCGCCCACCGTGTTTGAATAAATCTGCCCGTTGCCGCTGGGACGCAGGTTCAGCACCGAAAAGTCCACGCCGAAATCGTTGATGTTCTCGTGCGTCACCTCCGCGACGAGGCATTTGATCAGCACCTGCGGCACCGGCCGATCCAGCTCGGTGATGATCCCGCGCACCCTCTCCTCAAACTTGCGCGAGGTCGTCACCAGCAGCGAATTGGTATCCGGCTCGGCAACGACCAGCACATTGCCCGTCAACTCGCTGGTCGCCCGCGTCACGCCCGGCGGCAGCGTCGCGGAGCGTGGCTGATTTTGATTGTTCCGATTGCTCGTGTTCGTCGGGCTCCCCGGATTCCCCGGCGACATTGACGTGCTCCGCTGCCCAAGCCCATTCTGCTGCTGCTGCTGTGCCAGCAGGCTCTGCTGGTTCTGGTTGTTCTGCTCGTTGTTCTGCGGCTGCGGCGCCTGGTTATTTCCAAACAGAACGTTCAGCGTGTATTCCAGGTGCGAAGCCTGCGCGTTGCGAAGGTGATAAATGAACAGCACGTCTTCCGTGGTATTTTCCGCGTCGATTTCCCGGGCGACGCCTTCGATCATGTCCAGCCACTCGTGCGGCGCGCTGATGAACAGAATATTGGTGCGCTCATCCGCGTTGATGCTGATTTTGATGTCGCGCTGTTTCTGCTCGGTCGGCGGTTGCTGGAAGAAGAAATCCTGCAGCTGCGGCGCCGCCTGCTCCTCTTTCTTGGGAATGAACATGTCCTGAAGCAATCTCGCGCTGTTTTCGGCATCGGCATTTTTCAGGTGGATGCTCCGCAGTTCCACCCCCGACATCGGGCTCGTGTCCAGCCGCTGAATCAGCTCGTCCACCTGCGCCAGCCGCTCCAGCGGCGCGGTCACCACCACCGAATTGGTGCGATCGTCCGCCACGGCGTTGGTCGGAATCTCCTTGTTCGATTCCTGGCTCGGCGCGATATCGATGAACAGAATCGGAAGCTGCGGCCCGTTCTTCGGCGCGGAGAAAACCGTGTTGATGATCTTGGCGGTTTCCTCGGCATCGGCGAATTTCAGCGTGTAGACCCTGGTCTGCGTCGTCGACGCGGGATTGGGCGCGTCCGAATCCAGATGGGCCACGATCTCGTCGATGGTCTTGAGCGTCTGCGAGGATGCCACCACCAGCAGCGTATTGGTGCGGTCATCCGCCGCGGTGACGACCGATTCCCCGTGCCGCTGCGACGTTTTCTCCGGCTGCTGCGGCTGCTGCGGAGGCTGGGGCATGAACGGATTGGGCTGCTGCGGCTGATTCGACGGCGGCTTGAACAGCGTGTCCAGCAATTTCGCGGTCGCCGAGGCGCTGGCGTGCTTGAGCTGAATGATGCGCACCTCCGACGTTTGCGCTTCGTGCATATCGATCTGCGAAATCATCTCCACCATCAGCCGCACTCGCGACGCGACATCGGTCACGATAATCGTGTTGCTTCCGTCGTTGGAGGTCATGTCCGTGTCCGAAGACATCAGCGGCTTGAGATCGTCCCGCAGCTTGCTCGCGCTGATGTTCTCCAGCGGAATAATCTGCGTGATCAGCTCGTCGGTGTTGGGCACGTCTTCCCAGTTGGCGCCGAAATGCACCGGCACGTTTCCCTTTTTCGCTTTCTCCAGGGAGCTGACCCGCAGCAGATGATCTTCCCGAATGACGGAAAAGCCGTTGACCCGCAGCGCCGCGGTAAGCATCGTCACCGCCTCTTCCGCGGAGACCGGCTGTTTGCTCATCATCGTCACGCGCGCATCCACCGGCCCATCCTTGAGAATCTCAAACCCGATCGTCTGCGAGAAATAACTGAGCACCGCGTCCAGCGGCGCATCCTTGAAATTCAGCGTGAACATCGCCGGCGCGGTCGCGGGTCGAGTCTGCGCGCGCACGTGCGGTGTCATCAGCGAGATTGCCAGCGCACCCAAAATCACCGCCGGCGAAATTGTCCGTTTCCGCGAAACCATAAACCGTCAGCCCTGTCCCTGCTGCATTTGCATCTGCATTCGCATATTCGGCGGCATATTTCCGCCTTGCGGCGTCGACTGCGGCGGATTGCCCGCCGGTGATGGCGACGGCGCGGTGGTCGGCGGAGGCTGCACCGCTTCGCCGTTCAGGTTCTGTCCCGCCTCGATCCGCCGCGTATTTCCCGCCGATTCATATTCGATGGCATCCAGATCGATCGACTTGATCCGGCCCCGGGCGAGCGATTGGCCGGCGGCCATCTGCACAACATTCTTCGCGTTGGAATCTTCGATAAATGCGATGGTGCTCGAGCCCGTCTGCACCGCGCCGCGGAAAATGAAGGTTGCCTCCGGCCCGCCATGCCCGGCGCCCGGACCCTGGGCCGATCCGCGCCCAAACGGGCTTCGCGTTTGCAGCAGCGCATATTCCGCCGGAAGCACAGAGCCGCTTGCCTGCACGTTGGGCGACGAATTGGCCGTCGATGCAGATTCTCCCGCCGAATTTCCCGCCGGCGACGCCGCCCTTTCGCCGCCGCTGAACCAGATCAGCGCCATCACCACGATCGCCAATCCCGCCGTCGATAAATAAAATCGCCGGTTCATCCCGGCACCCCCGTCGCCTGCGGCTCCCGGGCCACCTGGTTGGCATCCTGCTCGCCGGGCCGCGAAATCTGCTTCGCATTTCCGCGATACAGCGTGGAAATCTGCAGGTGCATCTGAAGGTTCTGATCGTCCGCGGTCCGCGAGCGAATCTGCACGTCTTCGATCCGAAGCGGAATCGCCGCCGTCTCCACCTCGTACAGAAATCCCGCCAGCGCCCCCATGTTGCCGCTCGCCGAGACATCAAACGTCAGCAGCACGAAGCCGTTCTGCTGGCTCGTGCCGATGCGCTGGAACGAAGCGCCGCTCGTCCCGGCGCGCGTTTCCCAATCGTGAACGATATGCAGAAGCTGGCCCTCGGCAGCAGAGGAATCGGACGTCACCGATTTTTCCATCCGCGCCGTCAACTGCCTCAGTTCGTTCTGCCGCTGCAGAATGGAAATCCCATCGGTCACCGCCTGGAATTTCCCATCCCGCTGCGCGATCAGCGCGCCGCGCTCCTCGAAATAAAATCCAACCGCCAGCCACGACGACACCACCGCCGCCGCGCCCAGCAGCAGCGCGCCGCGACCGATCCGATGTCGTTGCCAAAACTTCATTCCAGCCCTTATTCGAAATTCAGATCACTTGTGAAACTTGTAGTTGAACGTCACTGAAAACAGCACGCTGCTGGCACCGCCGCGGGTTTCGTGCGCGTCCAGCCGGCACATCAAATCCGTAAACCGGCCCGTCGCATTCAATTTGTCTCGGAAATCCAGGATATTCTGCTCGCCGCTGGAGCTGCCGGAAATCTCGCCGGTCATATCCGAGTGCAGATTGAAATTGTTCAGATAGGTCTGCCCATCGGGCGGCAGCGCGCCCGTCAGATCGGCGATGCACGCCAGATAGCGCGGCTGGGTGGTCCTGAACGAATCGGCAAACTGCATGCTCTGGACATACGGCCGCGCCACGTGCAGCGCCGGCTCCATATTCTGAAGCTGGTTATCCAGCCCCGAAATCTGCCGTTGGATGCTGAGCATATCGGTCATCGCCGCGAGCAATATCACGGCCACCGCCGCCACCGCCCACGGCAGCCAAACCGCCGCAGTGTGACTTCGCTGGAGGCGCGGCGGCGCGATCCGCGGGTTCAGGAAATCGACGCCCGGCGCCTCGCCTGATTGCGCACACAGCGCCGACGCCGAAAGCCCCCTCGCGCCTTCGGCATCGCCCGAAGGAAAAATCTCCACCCATTGCCGCTGAACTTCGACCACCGCAAGCCCCGACGCCGCTGGCAATGCGTCGATCAACTGTGGATTGGCCCCGACATCGTCCCACAGAACCAATTTCGGCGGTGATCGATCCGGCAAATCGCCGTCCACCGGAAGCGACGCCGCCGTTCGGCGCAGCTCGGCAATCACCGGCTGGACCGATCCGTTCAGTCTCACATACGAAATGGATTTCGTCTGCTGTCCGTCCTGGTGGATCAATTCCATCCCGCCCGGCCCAAAGAGCGCGATCAGCGCGCTGGGCACATGCCGCCCCACCGCCTTCCCCACCGCAGCGCCGATCGGCGTGATCCCCGCGACCTTCAGTTTCGCGCTGCGCGCCAGCGCCATGAGTTGATCCATCCGATGCTGCTGCAATCCCATCAGAAGCAACATTGTGGATTGGGACGGCGAACTGTCGCCGAGGAAATCAAACACCATCAACCCCAGCGCGGGCATGACCCGCTCCGTCGCGTGCAGCCACAAAATGCTCGACGCCGTCTGCTCGTCCGCCGGCGGCATCTCATATGGCCGGACGATCATCCACTTGGCCGGCACGCCAAAGATCACCCGGCGAGCGGAAAAGTTTTCGCGCGAAAGAAAGCCCGTCAGCGCTTCCCCCAGGCGCTGCGGATCATCCAGCGCGATATCCGCCGGAAAAATAAATTCCACCACCCGCTCCCGCGGCGCGCCGCCGGCATCGACCGCACGCTCCGCGACCCATAAAGACTTTTCCCCGATTGAGATAGAAAGCGCCCCCGCTCCGCGACCCAGCGAGAAGATTCTCCTCGCCGATCTCGAATTTCTCAGCACATCCTGAATGAAGCGGCCCGTTTCCAATCCGTATCCATCCTAATCCTATCAACCACCAGCCGCGCAAAAGTTGTGACTTTGGGATCAAGCCGGAAGATCGGCCACCATCGCCTGCGCAGATACCTGATGGCACCAATACTTAGACGCAAACGCGCATGAGATCTTGCAGAAATCAGCGAAGGAACGTTGCTGGCCGCTTGTCAATGAGACAGTCTTATCCTTAAGCGATTACTGGAGATAGGGCAAACCACACGAATGCGACGGCTGCGGATGATTTATGTACGGATTGGGCGATGCGAGATTCCGGCTGCAGTACAACCGGGCAACCGGAGAGAGGGGCTGTATGGATGATAGCTTTAAAGCTATTGACCGAATATAGCCGACAAGCTATCGTCGCATGATGTGGAAGGTCGCAACGAGTTCTGATTTTGACGAGTGGTTTGCCAGGCTTGATAAGGAGGGCCAAGCGGAAATCATAGCCAAGGTCGAGCTTCTGAAGCTGCTTGGACCGCAACTTGGCCGGCCGCATGCCGATACGCTCCATGGCGCAAAACATGCCAACATAAAAGAGTTGCGGGCGGATACAAAAGATAGCGTCCTGCGGATCGCTTTTACCTTTGATCCAGATCGGGCCGCGATTTTGCTCGCAGGAAGCGACAAGTCCGGCGTGAGCCAGAAGCGATTCTATAAACAACTGATCGCCAGAGCAGATGAACTTTACGATGTGCATCTGGCGAGGATTAAGGCACGAAAGAAAGCGAAGGGTAACTGATATGGCAAAATCATTTGATGAACTCGTGAACCGAACAACGAGCAAGCGGACCCGCGAGCGGGCTGCGATGCGCACCAAGGAATTGTTGGGGGAGCTTCTCCTGAGCGAGATACGAAAGCTCGCCGGGAAGAGCCAGCGCGAGGTTGCTGCGGCCCTGGGCATCAAGCAGCCGAGTCTCTCCAAACTAGAGAGCCAATCGGACATGCAGATTTCAACTCTACGGCGGATCGTGGCGGCCCTGGGGGGTGAGCTTGACGTAATCGCGAGATTCCCCAAAGGAATTGTGCGCATCGATCAGTTTGAGGAACGCGCACATCATCCAGGCCGGATAGCGCCGGCGGAACTGCATTTGGTGTGAGCCACTAAGGCTACGGGGACGACCGACGAAACAGGCCTGCATGGCTTCTCATTTCGATATCACGGGCGTGAGTGTCAGTGTCCTGGACGTATCCGCATTTACAGCGAGGTCGACGTTTAAACCGCCGTTTGGGTCATCTTGGGCGGTGTCAGCGCCGGTAATCAGCAGATGAGAATTTCCTCGAGAAGCATCGAAGCCATTACGGGAAGCGCCGAGATGGACCCCGTTTGCCAGGTGCAGATGAAAATTAATCTTGTCGGTCGATGACTTGGAGAGGTCGTGGATCGTCGCAGTGACGGCATCGGTCGCAAAATGATAGGTGACCGATACTCCGCTGTCGCTGTAGCGAATCGTATCGCTCGTCATCAGGACCGCATCCTGCAACTGCCGGGGGCCAAAAAAACCGGGGAAGTTACCGTTACCGCTTCCGTCAAGGTTGTTGGAGATGAACTGCTGCTTGTTAACTCCGAAACTAACCAGATCGCCGTTGCCGCTTAATATTACATCGTAGGAATCGGTAGAGACATGGCGTGAAGGCACGACAGGTTCGAGTTCGATGGCAGGCTCGGGGGCCAGGTTATCGGTTCGGAATGGACCGGCGGGAAGACCGGCCCTGTTGGACAGATTGCAGTCGGGAACAGCGTTCCAGGCATAACGCAGGTATTTGGGTTCCGGCACGTCACCGCAATGGACCGTAACCGTATCGTCGCCGGTAATGACGGCATCGGCGAAATGAAACACATTGTCGTCCCCGGCAAGAGCGAAGCCTTTGACCGTTGGAGAAAGATCGCGAGTCGTCAGCGGGCTGCCATGCGTGTCGAAAGCAGCTCGCATGGAGCTGCCTTCACGGCTGATGGATTTGAAAACAGGACCGTCGGTTGAAACGTCTTCGTGGTAAGCCAGACGCCTTGCCTGCAACGCGGCCCTGCGGCCGATTTCGCCCTTGTCGCGCGGATGCAGGTTGAATCCATTGGCGGTATCGATCGAGACAACCAGGCCGGTGCTGGGCGTGTTTTTTACGATTTGAGCCTGCGCTCCGCGAAGCCAGGTAAAGGGGTAACCGGCGAAAAGATCGACGAACGGGGGCAACTGCACGATGATGAACGGAAGGTCCGGGCGACCGAACTGCTTTCGCCAGGTTGAGATCAAGCTGCCCATGATGCGTGGGTACATTTCAGGCTTCCCGGCATTGCTTTCCCCTTGATACCAGACCACTCCCGTGAGCGAGAGCGGGCCGAGTGGAGCGATCATGTTGTTATAAAGCGAAGACGGGGGAAGATTGAACATCGAGATGGAAAAGTCTCGCGGATTCAGATCGCCTAATGACTCTTTGGTGGTCCATCCTTCGGCAGCGGTGCCTCCGAAAGAGCTGTCAATCAGCCCGATCGGCACGCCGGTAAGTTTCGGATCGGCGCTGAGCGCGAGGCCCATGTGCATCGCGACGGCGCTGAAATGTTCCAGTACCGGCGAATCGGTGGTGACCCACTCGGCGTCGATGCGATAATTGGGTTTGTCGGCTCCGAGCTTGGGAATCGAGAGGAGCCGGAGATTCGGAAGCGATAACGCCTTTTTCCTCATCGAAACGGCTGCGATGTCTTCGCCGAGCCCCAGTTGCATATTGGATTGACCGGAGCAGAGCCAGACATCGCCGGAGAGGATGTTTTTGAGTTCGATCGTTTCGGTGCCGTTCGAGACAGTGGCACTGTACGGACCACCGACGGGCAGCGGTTTGAACGAAGTATTCCAATGACCCCGGGCATCGGCGACGGCAGACGCGGAACTCGTTCCAAAGTGGATGCTGATGCTGGATCCCGGCTCGGATTCACCCCAGATGGTCACATCCCGATCGCGCTGCAGCACCATGTTGTCGGTGAACGTGGTGCCGAGCTTCAACTCCGCCCGAGCGAAGCCGGCAAGGAAAAGGCACCCGAATGCCAGACAAATTGCCGGCGCATGATCCAGAAAGGATTTGGAGAATCGATGGAGCGATGAAAGTGAAGTTGCCATTAACACGGCAGGTACGCTTACCCAAGCATTCGGCAAATCTTACGTCAAGTGGGCGATACAGGATTCGAACCTGTGACTTCCACCTTGTAAGGGTGGCACTCTAGCCGCTGAGTTAATCGCCCTGAAGGGTTTTTTAGAGCATTAGCTCTACATTTCCCGTTTTGCTTGCTCTACATTTCTCTTGAAAGTTTACGCTTTGCTCGTATCCTTGAGTACCAGTTGGAGTCCACCCAATGACGGCACTGAAGCGACGAAAAAAGCGAATCCCGAGGTTGTCTTTCACGAAGTATCGCGACATCGGTTGGTACGTATCCTACCGCGAACCGTCCACCGGGCAACCACGGAAACATCGATTCGGGCTGGTCCCGCGGGAGCAAGCCGAAATCGCCTATCACGGTTGGATTGCCGACCACCTCCAGGGAAAAACTCCGCCGCCCGTAAAGGATGAGCGGCCTAGTCGGCGAAAAGTGGACTTCGGCGTAATGCCGGAGGCGGTGACGCTCGCTCAACCTGGGGCCATGGCGGGACAAAGTGGTCAAGTATCTGCGGGGTCCGGGGTCGCTTCCGGAAGTCTCGTTCACGTTGCATCGGGACTTCTCAAGCATGAAGAGGCAAGGGTTCGAAAGTTTGGCGAGGCACGTCGGCAGGGAAGTATCCATCCCGAGGTTCTCGCTCAGAGAAAACAATTCCTGACCGATTTCTTGGAATTCTTGAACAGCCGCAACGGCCGCGGTGCTGTGGGAAGGATGAAGCTCGGCGACCTCACCATGGCTGACGTTGAGGAATACAACCGAGCAACTGTTAAGGGCGGTTATTCGAATGACGGCGTAATAAAACGGCTCCAGGTGGTGAAGAATCTAATTGACCGTGCCGGCCGTCCCGAGTTTGGCGGCCAAGTGCTGGCGTGGAATTGGGACTCACGCGACATGCTCCATGGAGTGCCAACAAAACCGCGAACTCTTCCAACGGTCAATCAGCTCACTCTAGTTTTGAATCAATGCTCTTCTCGTGAGAAGGCGTTGGTTTGGATGGCGGTCGGTCTTGGGTTCGGACAAAATGATTTGGCCACCATTCGCGTCGGTCAGATAGATGAAAAGAGCTACGACCTGCGTCGAGGCAAGACGGGCATCGAGCGTTACGGCGAAACTCCTCCGATGGTGTGGAAATGGGTGAAGCAGTATTTGAAGGAAAATAAACGGGGCAACGGGGAACTGCTGTTTGCCACCCGCAAGGGAATGCCCATCGTTCACGAAAAAGCTGATTCAATTCAGTTATGGTGGTATTCGCTGCGAAAGAGTTTGGGGGACGAAGGAGAAACGCTCGGGGGTTTTTACACACTTCGGCATCTCGGTGCGACCGAATACGGTTCGCGTTTCGGCTGTTCCATTTCTGAAATCAAGCGATGGCTCGGACACGGTGCCAGCTCGCAAATGGCGGACGTATATATGCGACCAGTCTCTCCAGAAAACCGCGAGGTCGTCGAATATGTCAGGGAAGGACTGGCGACGGGCAAATTGACGACGCCCAAAAAGAAATCCGAGGTACGCGGATGAGACTCGGACACAAAAGATGAGAGTTTTTGCGTTGCGACAGGCTGGAAGCGGAGTAAGCGAAGTTGGCTTGAGCATCACCTAGACAGCGAAAAACTTCGGCCATCAAAGTTTTCGCCCATTGTGGTTGCGGCTACAATCGACGAAATGTCCTGGCTTCACTCAAAACAAGCCGCCCCTAAGCTTAACGAACGACAATGTGAACAAGTCAAGGACGTAGTGGGCCGGCTTGTAAACTGGAAGGGGTGGCAGGCACCCAAAGACGATGAAATCGACCGTGTGCTCTCAGATAGTAAGTTCGAAGTTAAGGATTGGTTCAAGAGCAGGGGGCTTTCGACCGGCTACCTGATGGGGGCACCGGAGTAGATGAGAAAACTTCGGGCGTCCGAAGTTCCTGGAGGTTGGGCCCTGGCCGTGCCGCCAACTCATAAAGTAACGTCGTCGTGAATGTCGAGCTCAAAGCCGACAATTCGCACGGGGCCGGCGACGCCGCGAAGCATTATGAGTTTGTCTGAGGAGGTATTCGGCACAATGGACCTGATGTTGTCGATGGCTGTCTGCTTCAGCGTCTGCAACGCAGCTTCTGTACCTTTGCCGTCTTTGTATCCTCGAAAGGAAACGTGAGACATTATTGAATCTCGGTGCGGTGAAAGCGATTTTCCGATTGCATCTTCGAGATAGTAAATTAGGTCAACATCCGTCGTTCCGGAAAACGTTGCGTTATTCACGCGGGCGATAAACTTCGCGGCGAGGTCTTGAAAGTTTGACATGATTTGAAATTATATGACCGCACCTTCGACAATAACATTCGCGATAAAAATCGTGGAACCCCCCAGCCTCCGCCGGGTTCCACGCCTACCCCGGCCCCCAAAATCACCCCTTCCACGCACAGAACGCTCGAACCATGCGTAAGAATTCGTCTGTGTCCTCATAGCTAGACAGCCGTTATCATTGCGTTGCCGCCGATGCAGAGCGTCCGCGGCGACAACTTGAATTGACGCGTGGTGCGTCAAGACGCTGCTTTAAGCAAAACCGCCAGTTTTTCATACAAAGAAGCAGTGCCTTGTGCCCACGCCCCGTAAGGGGCGTCGGCCAGGGTGCGTTCTTTGTGGGCCCTGGCGGGCCTTGCTTGAGCGGCCTTGGTTCGACGCTCTTTTTCTTTCGGGGCCGCTATGGGCCGTCAACGAAGGTCCGCTGCCGTTTACCCGTAGTCCGAGATACCACTCCATAAGCTCCGTACTTCTAATGGGTGTGTTTGCCTTGAATGCAGTAAGGACGGCAAATGCAGCTCCGTTCATCAATGGAAGTTTCGAACAAGGGCCAAGTCTAGGCTCGGCTCTTTTCGTAAATGTCCCAACAGGGTCAACCGCAATTACGGTGAGCGTTAAACCAACCACATCTTTTTTCTTGGTTGGACGGTCGGCACACTGACGCGGCATGAACAAATCAAATCTTCTCGGCGCGGAACAGTGGCACCAGATTATTGAGGGGCAAAGATCCAGCGGACTCACCGTAGCGGCCTATTGCCGCGATCGGGGAATTAAAGATAGCGCCTTCTATGCATGGAAGCGGCGTTTGCGCTCGCCAGCCAAACAAAACCGTACGCCCAAGCCCGCATTCGTCGAGGTGAAGTCTCCGAAAACACCGACGGCCGAAGCGATCGAGATTTTTCTACGCGGCGAACGTCGCCTGCGAGCGTGGCGCGGGTTCGACCGTGACCTTTTGATTGAGTTGGTGCGCACACTTGAGGCGACGGCGTGATCGGCCTGCCCTCACTGGCGGCTCTGGATGACTCGACCGCAACACGCATCTGGCTGGCAACGCAACCAGCAGACATGCGGTGCGGATTTGATCGTCTGGCGGA
>Ga0302325_10007204_pt1 | contig 24749 bp, 22 predicted proteins | sample Palsa_T0_2_FD_201948 | JGI IMG/M metagenome (GOLD analysis project Ga0302325, IMG submission 201948) | Peat permafrost microbial communities from Stordalen Mire near Abisko, Sweden - Palsa_T0_2 | ecosystem: Environmental > Terrestrial > Soil > Palsa > Peat permafrost | place: Sweden: Abisko... | reverse complement strand
TGAGGCAGGTGCATTACTCTGTGGCCGAGATGGAGACAGCCGAGCGGCTCATCACCGCGGACGAGTATCTCGCCCGGGAGTTCGACGATCGCTTCACCGAGCTGATCAACGGGCGCGTGGTGGTATCACAGCCGCTGATCCCTCACCAGACGATCGTCGGTCGCATCCATCTCGCCCTCGGAAACTGGGTTAACGCGGCCGCCGGTCGAGGATTCGTCTGGCTGCCGCTGGACACGAAGATCGACGACTACAACGTGCTCGCCCCCGACCTCGTCTGGGTCGCCCACGAGCACCTGCCGCCACGCGGCGCGAAGTACATGGTCCGCCCGCCCGAGCTTGTGGTCGAGGTCCGCTCGCCGAGCACGTGGAACCGTGACGTGGGGGTCAAGAAGAACTTGTACGAGCGACACGGCGTGCGCGAGCTGTGGCTCGTCGACGACCGCTCGGAGAGCGTGCTGGCCTACCGGCGATCGGGCGAGGACGCGGCGAGCTTTGACGAGGGCGCCGAGATCGCCGCTCCGGGCACGCTCAGCTCACCGCAGCTGTCGGGATTCGAGCTCGACCTCGGCGCTCTGTTCGCGCCGCCGTACTGATCAACTCGCTGCCACTCCTAGGCTCTCAGGCTCCCGAGTACCAGCTATCGAGGCCGTCCCCCAGCCCGGGACCTGCGGGCATGGCCAGTTTCCCGAACCTGGCTCGTAGCGGCGCGACGCGACCCTCGAACAGCTCGAGCGTCGCCAGCCCGCACGCGAGCCGCGGCTCGAGCACCGCCGCCGCGTGCAGCGCCGCCGCGATTCCGAGCGGGCCATCGAATGTCGAGGCGAGGTAGACCTCGTAACCGGCGCTGCGCGCCCGCGCGGCCTGTTCGATCACGCCGCTGATCCCGCCGCAGCGCGCGATCTTCAGGCACACCGCGTCGCAGCAGCGCTGATCGAGCGCGCCGGGGGCAGCGGACGTCTCGTCGATCGCGATCACGACGTCACCGGCGTCGTACACGCGGCGGATCTCCTCGACGCCGGACGACGGTTCCTCGCAGAGCTCGACACCCACCGGTGCGAGGCTCCGCAGCGCGGCTGTCGCCTCCGCCGCCGACCACGCGCCGTTCGCGTCGATGCGGATCCTCAGCTTGGGCCCCCCGGCGGCGCGGACCGCGGCGAGACGTCCCGCGTCGTCGCCGACGCCCACCTTTACCTTGACGCAGGCGAACCCTTCGGCGCGCGCGTGCGCCGCCTCGCGCGCTGCGCCGGCACGGTCGGTCGCCCCGATCGTCCAGTTCACCTCGACCGGCGCCGGGTCGCCGCCGGCTCCAAGAAGTCTCCAGACCGGCTCACCCGCCCGCCGGCCTGCGAGATCCCACAGCGCGAGGTCGATCGCGGCGACGGCCTGCGGGATGACCGCGACGTCCCGGCAGGCGGCGAGGAGATCGCTGCGATCGGTGCCGTCGGAGTCGCCGAGCAGCGCTCGGCAGTCTTCGAGCGCCGCGCGCGCGTGGTCGATCGAGACGCCGTCGTAGAGCTCGAGCGGCGCCGCCTCGCCGCGGCCCATGATCCCGTCACGCCCCTCGAGCGCGAGCACGATCAGCGACCGCTTCGACACCTCTCCATAAGCCGCCGAGAACGGCGCGCTCATGCGCGCGCTGACGGCGGAGACCCGGACCTTCACCGGCTCAGGAGCAGCGCCGCCGCGAGCAGCGTGCAGAACGCGAGCTGCAGCATCCCGGTTTGGGCGAGCGCGCCGTTCAGTGATGCGCCGTCTGTCCGGTTGCGCACGATCCGAACGACCGGCGCCGCGACCGGGATCGTCAGCCACGGGAGCATCACCCACGGCTTCAGGGGGCCGAACGCCCACGTGACCGGGGTCGCGAGAAAGGCGAGGTAGACCATCGACGCGTACAGGATCCGCGTGCGCTCCCGGCCAAGTCTGACCGCGAGTGTCCGCTTTCCGGCGCGGCGATCGGTATCGATGTCGCGGTAATTGTTGACGACGAGGATCGCGGCCGCGAGCAGGCCGACAGGGATCGCCAGCGCGAACGCCTCCCAGTCGAGGTGCGTGACCTGGACGAAGTACGAGCCGACGACGGCGACGATGCCGAAGAACAGGAAGACGAACACCTCACCGAGCCCCTCGTACCCGTACGGGCGTGGTCCGCCCGTGTACAGGACTCCAGCCAGTATCGACGCCGCCCCGACGAGCAGCAGCTGCCAGCCGGCGACCGCGACCAGATAGCAGCCGGCGAGCACGGCGATGCCGAACGACACGTACGTTGCGACCAGCACCTGGCGTGGCGGCACGAGCCCGCCCGCCGTGACTCGCACGGGGCCGAGCCGGTCCTCGGTGTCGGCTCCGCGCCGGGCGTCGGAGTAATCGTTCGAAAGGTTCGTCCCCACCTGGATGAAGACCGAGGCGATCAGCGCGGCGATGAATCGCAGCGGATGGAAGACGCCGTAGAAGCCTGCGAGCGCGGTTCCCACGAGCACCGGCGCGACCGCCGCGGGCAGCGTCCGGATCCGCGCCGCCATCAGCCAGATGCGAATGCCGCTTGCTGCCGGCCCGGCTACGGCCATCGGACGCTCACGCCCGCCGTGGGAACTTCGAGAAATCCGGCCGGCGCTTCTCGAGGTAGGCGCCGCGCCCCTCCTGCGCCTCCTCGCTCATGTAGAAGAGCAGGTTCGCGTCGTGTGCCAGCTGCTGGATCCCGGCCAAACCGTCCTCATCGGCGTTGAAGCTAGCCTTCAGCAGCCGCAGGGCGAAGGGGGAGAGTGCGAGCATCTCGCGGCACCACTGCACCGTCTCCTCCTCGAGGCGCTCGAGCGGCACGACCGTGTTCACGAGCCCCATTTTGAGCGCCTCCTGCGCGTCGTACTGGCGGCACAGAAACCAGATCTCCTTGGCCTTCTTCGGGCCTACCAGTCGGGCCAGGACGCTGGCGCCGAAGCCCCCGTCAAACGACCCGACCTTCGGTCCGGTCTGCCCGAAACGGGCGTTGTCGGCGGCGATCGTGAGATCGCACACAACGTGGAGCACGTGACCACCTCCAATCGCATAGCCGGCGACCATCGCCACCACCGGCTTCGGCAGCCGGCGGATCTGGATGTGCAGGTCGGTGACGTGGAAGCGACCGACGCCGGGCTGGGCGCCCGCGGCTGCCGGGTCCGCACCGGTCACGTAGCCGCCGCGCTCGCCGCGAACCCGCTGGTCGCCGCCCGAGCAGAACGCATCGGGTCCCTCACCGGTCAGGATGATCACGCCGACCGAGAGGTCCTCGCGGGCGCGCTCGAACGCCTCCGAGAGCTCGATCACGGTCTCGGGGCGGAACGCGTTGCGAACCTCGGGCCGGGCGATCGTGATCTTCGCGATGCCCGCGTCATCGCCGGTCGAGAGGTCGTAGCGGATGTCGTTGTATGCGGCGCCGGGCTGCCAGGTGACGGGCACGGGGACTCCGTGGGTGGGGGCGGCGGAGACTAGCGGGGGGCGCGGGTGACCGCTTGGAGGGGCGAGGGTCACCGCCTGGAGGGGCGAGAGTGACCGCCTGGAGGAGCGAGGGCGCCGCGCCGCGCAAGTTAGCCTCCCGGGCATGGAGTTCGACCCATGGCTTCAGCGCGCGGCGGGCGTGAACCCCGGCCGCGTCGCGCTCGTGACGCCGGCAGGTTCGCTCACCTATGCCGACCTCGAGGCCCGCGCCCGCACGGCGGCCGGCGGGCTGGCGGCGCGCGGCGTGGCCCCGGGTGAGCAGGTTGGCATTGCGCTGGCTCCTGGTGCGGACTTCGCCGTAGCACTGCACGGCTGCCTTTTGCTCGGGGCGGCGGGGCTCCCGATCGATCTTCGTCTCGGTGCCGCCGAGCGCGCAGCGAGGCTCGGGGGCGTCGCCGCGATCATCGAGGACCCGGTCGATGGGCCGGCGCTTGCGCATGTCGCCCGGCACCGGTCGGACGCGGTCGCGACGGTGATGTACACGTCAGGTAGCACCGCGGCACCCAAGCAGGTCAGCCTTACATACGGCAACTGGCTCTCGAATGCGCTCGGCTCCGCGGTAGCGCTCGGCCTCGATCTCGACGAGCGGTGGCTCTGTCCGATGCCGCTCGCCCATGTAGGCGGGCTCTCGATCCTGCTCCGGTCGGCGATCTACGGCACGACCGTGGTGCTGCCGGGCGTGTTCGACGCACCGGTGGTGAAGCGATACCTATCGGACCGCGAACAGCGGATCACGCTTGTCTCGCTCGTGCCGACGATGCTCTCGCGCCTGCTCGACGCGGGCCTCGAGCGTCCGCCGACGCTTCGATGGGCGCTGCTGGGCGGCGGACCGATCCCACCCGCGTTGGTCCGCCGCGCACGGGCGGCGGGCGTCCCGGTCGCCTCGACCTATGGCATGACCGAAGCGTGCTCGCAGATCGCCACGCGTGGATGGCCGCTGCCGGGCGTGGAGCTGCAGCGCGCCGAGGATGGAGAGCTCTTAGTGCGAGGACCCACTGTCGCCCAAGGGGCGCTAGGCCCGGACGGGTGGCTGCACACCGGCGATCTCGGGGTACTCGACGAGCGCGGACGGCTGACCGTGATCGGAAGACGGTCGGACACGATCGTCACCGGCGGCGAGAACGTTGCCCCGGCAGAGGTGGAGGCGGTCCTGCTGGAGCACCCCGCGGTCGCGGACGCCGCCGTGCATGAGCGCGCCGACGCCGAGTGGGGCGAGCGGCTCGTCGCGACCGTGGTCCTGCGGGACGGCGCGGAGACGAACGCCGAGGAGCTGCGGGCCCACTGCGCCAGCCACCTCGCTGCCTTCAAGGTCCCTAAGTCAGTCGCGCTGACCGACGTTCTGCCCAGGAGCCCGACCGGGAAGCTGCTACGCCGCGAGCTCAGCTAGCGGTCCACTCACGCGTCGAATCCGTTCGCTCATCCGGTCGCGAGAGTCATCGCGTTCATTGCTAGTGTTCGACTACGCAATGACGCACGAGGGGGGATGGCCAGATGCCTAAGACGACAGCGGTTGTGACTGGTGGTGCCGGGTTCATCGGCTCTCACGTGGTCGATCTCCTGCTCGCCGAGAATTGGGAAGTGATCGTCGTCGATGATCTCTCGACCGGCGACGCCCGGCGCGTTGCGGACGGCGCAACGCTTGAGGTGGTTGACATAACAGACCGCGAGTCACTGGATCGCACGATCGACGCGGCACGGCCCTCGGTCATCTTTCATCTGGGTGCGCAGGCTAGTGTCACTCTGTCGGTGACCAATCCGACGCGGGACTGCGAGGTGAACGTGATCGGCACGATGAACGTCCTCGAAGCTGCCACGCGGCACCAGGCGCAGGTCATCTTTACCTCGACGGGCGGCGCGCTGTATGGCAACGCTGCGCCGATGCCGACCAAGGAGGACTTCATCCCGGCGCCGATCTCCCCGTACGGAGCTTCCAAATGGGCCGGGGAGGCCTACCTCGTGACCTGGCGGGAAGCGCATCGGATCCCGCACACGATCTGCCGGCTCGGCAACGTGTACGGTCCGCGGCAGAGTCCGTACGGCGAGGCGGGCGTAGTCTCGATCTTCAGCCACCGTCTATGGCGCGGCGAGACGCCGACATTGTTCGGCTTCGGCAAGCCGACACGGGATTACGTCCACGTTCACGACGTGGCGAGGGCACTGCGCGCAGGCGTCGGCAACCCCGGCACATTCAACATCTCGGGTGGCGTTGAGACCTCGGTCGAGCAGCTCTACGCCGCGCTTCAGGATGCCGCGGGCACGGCGCTGACCCCGGAGTTGGCGCCGCTGCGCGAGGGCGAGCTCGAGCGCAGCTGCATGGATCCGAGCCGCGCCGCCGAGCAGCTCGGCTGGCGCTCGGAGCTCGACCTGCAGAACGGAATCGCCCAGACGTACAAAGCGCTGCTCGCCGAGTTCGAGGCGGGCGCGCTCTCAGCCGACGCAGGCTGAGTCGCAGCGATAGCTCGCTTGCCGACGCCCCCGCCACAATGCGTCACGATATGGCGTCACATCATTCACTGTGACGTCGAGCATGGGTATGATCGCCTCAATGAGCGCAGATCAGGCCAGCGGTGCGGATGCTCGCGACCGCTCGGGGCAAGCGAGCATTCCGGGCGCGTCCGATTCCAGCAACCAACTGACCGTCGAGCAGCTTGCATTCGAGACCGGCATGTCGGTGCGCAATATCCGCTCGCACCAGGCTCGCGGGCTACTCGCCCCGCCCGAGGTTCGCATGCGAGTCGGCTATTACGGACCCGAGCACGTCGCCCAGCTGCGATTGATCCGCGAGCTTCAGGAGGAGGGGTTCAACCTCAACGGGATCAAGCGCCTGCTCGATGACACCCAGGGCACCGCCGAGCGTCTGTTGCGATTCAGGCGCACGATCACAGCGCCCGTCGACGGGGAGCAACCGCAGATCGTCACGCTGGCAGAGCTCGCGGATCGCTTCCGGATCGACCGCGCCGCAGCGCAGGACGTGCTCGCAAGGGCGCACGGCCTAGGTTTGCTGGTGCCGGTGGGTGATGATCGCTACGAGGTCCCGGCCCCGGGTCTGCTCGCCGCCGCCGAGGAGGTCGTCGGGCGCGGGATCACGCTGCAGGCAGCGATCGCGGTGATCGAGGAGCTCGACCGGCACAGCGACGAGGTCGCGCGCGGGTTCGTACGGCTGTTCCTGCAGGAGGTGTGGCAGCCGTTCCAGCAGGCCGACATGCCGGAAGCCCGCTGGGCCGAGGTGGAGGAGGCGACCAGGCGCCTGCGTCCGCTCGCCTCGGAGGCGGTGCTCGCGATCTTCCAGCGCCGGCTGAGCGCACAGATCGAGGCAGCGTTCGGGGAGATCGCGGAGCGAGTGTCGGAAGCCAGGGGATGACCGGCTCCAAGGACCCGGACGAGCTGCGGACCTCGATACTGGATCGCTGGGACCGGTCCGCGTCCGGCTGGGCGGCTTCTCGTGACCGGATTCGGGCATTTGGCATGCCCGTCTCCACCTGGATGATCGACGCGGTCCGTCCCCAGCCAGGGCAGCGCGTGCTCGAGCTCGCGGCCGGCGTGGGCGACACCGGCTTTCTGGCCGGCGAGCTTCTCCATCCTGGCGGGGCGCTCGTCAGCAGTGACGCCAGCGACGGAATGCTGCAGGCGGCCCGGGCGCGGGCGCTCGAGCTTGGTGCCAAGAACGTCGAGTTCGCGCGCTTGGAGCTCGAGTGGATCGATCTGCCGACGGCCAGCGTGGACGCCGTCCTGTGTCGCTGGGGCTTCATGTTCGCAGTCGATCCCGGGGCGGCGCTCAGCGAAACCCGTCGCGTGCTCCGTCCCGGAGGCAGGCTCGCGCTCGCTGCCTGGGATAAAGCCGAACACAACCCCTGGGCCACGATCCCCACCAGCGCGCTGGTGGCGCTCGGACACGTCGCGCCTCCCGACCCGTCTGCACCCGGGATGTTCGCGCTTGCCGACCCGGGCCGGCTCGCGGCGCTGATCCAGGGGGCCGGCTTCACCGAGGTCACCGTGGACGCGATCGATTTCGAGGCAACCTACGACTCGGTAGAGATGTACATCGAGGTCGCTCGTGACCTGTCGGGTCAGTTCGGGGATATCGCGGACGCCCTGCCCGAACCGGCTCGCACGGCGCTCTGGAACGAGATCGCCAAGCTGGCGGCGCCGTTCGCGGCCACTCCGGGCGGGGCGCTGCGCATGCCGGCTCGGTCGCTGGTCGCTGGCGCGAGCTCCTGACCAGTCCTGGCTAGGAGACCCGCGCGCGCGTTCGAGAAAGCCGGGCTCAGTCCCGCATGTGAAAGCCCGCATGCATGCTGAAATCCAGCGTTCACGGCTGGGCATCCGCAGTCCTGACCGCGATCATGCTCGTATGGGACTCCGGGGCGTGTGCACGCTCACGACGCTCGTCGGATTGGTCTTCGCAGCGCCGGCCGCGGCTGCTATTCACGTCGTCGCCCCGGGTGAGACCCTCACTTCCGTCGCGGCCGCCGACGGCCTCAGCGTCCCGCAGCTCGCCGCGGCCAACGATCTCCCGACGACGGCCGAGCTGATCTCGGGCCAGACGCTCGTGATTCCGCCGCAGACCGCCGGCGCGGTCTGGAACAGCGCGACCTCGACCACCGTGGCGCCCGCCACCACTTCCGACGAAGGGTCCTACGTCGTCCAGCCCGGCGATACGCTGACGGCGATCGCCGAGCGCGCAGGGACGACGGTCGCGAGCCTGGCAGCCGCGAACGACCTCAACCAGAACGCGTATCTCCTGATCGGCACGGTGCTGAATCTCAACGGCGTCGCGTCCACCGGCTCCGCGGTAAACGCAACCATCGCTTCGACTGGCCAGCCACCGTATCCGACCCCCGAGAGGGTCAACTCCGGCGAGGTTGGCTTGATCGCGGCTGCGAACGGCGTCCCACCATCCCTGGCCGACGCGATCGGCTGGCAGGAGAGCGGGTTCAACAACGATCTCGTTTCGCCCACGGGTGCAACCGGGGTGATGCAGATCGAGCCCGCGACCTGGGCCTGGATCCAGAGCAGCCTCGCGGACGGAGAGCTTGCACCTGCGAGCGCGCACGACAACGTGGTCGGCGGAGTTCTGCTCCTGCACCAGCTTCTGACGGACACGGGGGGCGATTCGGCGCTCGCTGCAGCCGGCTACTACCAGGGCTTGAGCTCGGTTCAGCAATCCGGCATGTACCCGTCGACACAGACCTACGTCAACGACGTCCTCGCACTGCAGAACCAGTTCGGCGGTCAATAGCGGCCGCTAGGACGGATGTCGCGGCGGCCCGCTACCCTGCAGCGCCATGTTCTATGACGACGACGCGGACCTCTCACTCCTCGCACACAAGACCGTGGCCATCATCGGCTACGGCTCCCAGGGCCACGCACACGCTCTGAACCTGAAGGACTCGGGGGTGGACGTCGTGGTCGGCCTGCGAGCCGACTCCGCGAGTGTGGATAAAGCGCGACAGCACGATCTCGAAGTCCTTGATCCCGCCGACGCGGCCAGCCGGGGCGACGTCGTGATGATGCTCGTTCCGGATGAGCTCCACGGCCAGGTGTGGGAGTCGGGCGTCAAGGACGGGATCGCTCCGGGCAATCTGCTGCTGTTCGGCCACGGCTTCTCGATCCATTACGAGCAGGTCGTGCCGCCGCCGGACATCGACGTCGCCCTCGTGGCGCCGAAGGGCCCCGGCCACCTCGTCCGCCGCCAGTTCCTCGAGGGCTCTGGCGTCCCCGGCCTCGTCGCGGTGCAGCAGGATGCGACCGGCAATGCGCTCGCGCTCGCGCTCGCGTACGCAAAGGGAATCGGATGCACGCGTGGCGGCGTGATCGAGACGACGTTCAAGGATGAGACCGAGACCGACCTGTTCGGCGAGCAGGCCGTCCTCTGTGGAGGAGTGACAGAGCTGGTCCGCGCCGGCTACGAAACGCTAGTGGACGCGGGCTACGACCCGCGCCTGGCCTACTTCGAATGCCTTCACGAACTGAAGCTGATCGTCGACCTGATGTACGAGAAGGGAATCGCCGGGATGCGGTACTCGATCTCGAACACGGCCGAGTACGGCGACCTCACGCGCGGGAAGCGGGTGATCGGGCCCGAATCCCGCGCCGCTATGTCCGAGCTCCTCGCCGAAATCCAGTCGGGCGACTTCGCGCGTGAGTGGATCGCCGAGAACCGCGCGGGCCAGGAGAACTTCAAGCGGATGCGCGAGGAACAGGCCGGCCACCAGGTCGAGGTCGTCGGCCGCGAGCTGCGCTCGCAGATGGACTGGATCCAGACCGAGTTCGACGAGTAGGTGGAAGCGGCTGACGCCGCTTCCATTGGTGGATTTGGCAGAGCCAAATCCACCGGTGGAATCGCCCAGAGGGCGATTCCATTGGCGGATTTGCCGGGGGCAAATCCGCCGGGTGGAAGCGGCTGACCCGCCGCTGACCTACGGCGTCGCTATCGCCGACGCCGCGACCGCCGTCGCGGCCTCCGCCTCGGCCGCGATGCCTCGGCGGCGAGCGGCGTTCGACAGCGCGCGGACATAGGCACGACCCGCTGCCTCGAGGATGTCGGTCGAGACGCCCTGTCCTGATCCGCTGACGCCGCCGAGCTCGAGCACCACTGAGGTCTCGCCGAGCGCGTCCTGGCCGCCCGTCACCGCATCCACCCTGAACTCTCTGAGACGGGCATCGTGGCCGGTCGCCGTGTTGATGGCGCGGAAGATCGCGTCGACGGGGCCGTCGCCGGTGAACGAGCCGGTGACCTCCTCGCCGTCGGGCGTGCGGATTCCGACGGTCGCATGCGGCGGCCTGCGCGAGGAAGCCTCAACATCGAACCACTCGAGTTGGTAGCCGGTGACCTCCTCACGCAGCTCGTCGGTCAGAAGCGCTTCGAGATCCATGGCGGTCACCTGCTTCTTCTTGTCAGCGATCTCCTTGAAGCGCTTGAACGCCGTGTTCAGCGCCTGTCCGCTGACCTCGAAGCCGAGGCCGGCGAGCGCCTGCTGCAGCGCGTGACGGCCCGAATGCTTGCCGAGCACGATGGAGTTCGCCTCCAGACCGACCGTTGTCGCGTCCATGATCTCGTACGTGGTGCGCTCCTTCAGCACGCCGTCCTGGTGGATACCGGACTCGTGGGCGAAGGCGTTGCGCCCTACGATCGCCTTGTTCGGCTGCACTGCGTAGCCGGTCAGGCGGGACACGAGCCTCGAGGTCCTGGCGATCTCCTGCGTGACCGCAGCGGTGTGCAGCCCGATGTCGGCGCGGCGGGTGTGGAGCAGCATCACTATCTCCTCGAGCGATGCGTTGCCTGCTCGCTCGCCGATGCCGTTGATCGCACACTCGACCTGGCGGGCGCCGGCCTGCAGCCCCGCGAACGAGTTCGCGACCGCCAGCCCGAGGTCGTCGTGACAGTGCACTGACAGCACCACGTCGCGCAGATCCGGGACGAGCACGTAGAGCTTCCCAAGGTAAGCGGTGAACTCGTGCGGCATCGTGTAGCCGACGGTGTCGGGGATGTTGATCGTCGTCGCCCCCTCGTCGATCGCGATCTGGCAGACCTCCGCGGTGAACTCGACCTCCGCGCGGGTCGCGTCCATCGGTGAGAACTCGACATCGTCGAGGTACTGCTTCGCGTGGGCGACCGCCGCGCGCGCCTGGCCCTTGACGTCCTCGCGAGTGGTCTGGAGCTGATACCGGATGTGAATGTCGGACGTCGAGATGAACGTGTGGATCCGCGGTCGCGCAGCGTCCTTGACGGCGTTCCAGGCAGCGTCGATGTCGGCGACGTGGGTGCGCGCGAGACCGGCGATCACCGGCCCCTCGACGGTACGGGAGATCGCCTCGACGGCCTCGAAGTCTCCCGGCGATGTGATCGGGAAGCCGGCCTCGATCACGTCGACGCCCAGCCGAGCGAGCTGTTGCGCGATCTCGAGCTTCTCCTGGGTGTTCAGCGAGATCCCCGGCGACTGCTCCCCGTCGCGCAGGGTTGTGTCGAAAATCAGTACTCGGTTGGTGTCTTCAGCCTTGCTCATGTCACTCCTTGGTCTCGAAACTCGGTCTTCTCGGTGCTGGTTCGCGGCTACGTGCGGCCGCCGGCGCGCTATTCCCCCCGAAGGGGGAGGAGAAGAAGTCGGAGGTCGAGGCGGAATGCCATCGAGGGACAGCGTAGCGCGCCGCTGGGCGCTCGGTCAACGGCGATTTCGGCGCCGCTCGCCCCGACCCCTGAAAAAGGTGTTGACGGACGCGCTCGAAGGGGTACCTTGGTAGACAGAGTGAGACTGGTGCGCCGCATCTCCACGACGCTGCGTCAGCGGCGGCGCCGCGCAGGCCGGGTTGTGAGGTCAGGGGGCTCCGCCGGCGGTGGTGGGTTCTTCGTGCAGTTCTACGCCGGGCACTACCACGGTCCGAACCTGACGCTCGCGAGCTTCGCTCTGCTCACGCTCGCCCTGGGCGCCGGGGCGCTCGGCGTTGAGCTGCTCGGACGGCTCGTACCGCGCTGGCGCAGAGCGGTCCGAGCGCGCCGCCGAGAGCGTCGCCGGCGTCTCGCCGCGGCCGACGTCGAACGGCGCACCCGCGCGCTGATGAGCGAGCTGTGTCCGCAGGGCTGGCGTGCGCAGATCACGTTGTTCGGACCCGGCGACGATCTGCCACCGGATGTGGGCCGGCCCGAGTCGGCGCGCGTGGCGCTCGACTGGGCGGAGCTTGAAGACGAGAGCGGGCGCGCCGCAGTCGTCCGCCGCGTCTGGGCGCCCACGATCGCCGAAGCGCTCGAGGCGATGCTCGCCGACCGTCGCACCGACGAGACACTCGAGCAGATCGAGCGCGGTGCCGCAGCCGACGGCTCGGCGTGGCCCGACCTCTACCTCTGAGCCCTACAGCGTGACGCTGCGCGGCCGCGGCCCACTCGCGTGGAGGCCGCCTACAGCGTGACGCTGCGGCCCGCCTCGAAACCGTCGCTCGAGACGATCTCGTCGACCAGATCAGACGGCACCGCCGCGTCGGTCGTGATCGCCATCGCGGCGAGGCGGCCGTTGTCCGGGCTGTCGCCGTCGGGCTGTCGGCCGACGGCGGCCGAGACGATGTTGATCCCGTGCTCACCGAACACGGTCCCGACGCGTCCGATCATGCCCGGCAGGTCGTGATACAGGAACAGCGTGATGTGCCCCTCGAGCTGGACGTTGAAGCGCTGCCCCCAGGCTTCGAGCAGGTGGGGACGGTTGAGCTGGCCGAGGTTCGTTCCGACGACGCGAACCTTCGTCTCGCCGCTGATCACGGCAACCCGGATCAGGTCGGTGTAGTCGCGCGCGTGGGCGCGCTTGACCTCGACGATCTCGATGCCACGATCCTCGGCGATCGTCGGCGCGTTGACCGGGTTGACGGGCTCCTCGGTGTGACCACCGAGCACCCCGAGCAGAACCTGGATCGCGAGCAAGCGGGTGTCGCGCTCTGCGACACGACCGAGGAACTCGACCTCGACCCGGTCGATCGAGGATCCCTCCGCCAGCGCCACGGCGATCCGTCCCAGCGACCGGCACAGAGGCACGAACGGGCCGAGCACATCCTGGTCCTCGGCGGGAATCGCAGGCACATTGACCGCGCTCGTGACGACACCTCCGTTGAGCGCGGCGACCACCTGCTCGGCGGCCTGGTAGCCGGCGCGGTCGGTTGCCTCCGCGGTCGAGGCTCCAAGGTGGGGCGTGACGATCACGTTCGGATAGCCGAACAGCGGGTGCTCGGTCATCGGCTCAGACTGGAAAACGTCCAGCGCTGCGCCCCCGACCTTGCCCGAGTCGAGCGCCGCCTGCAGGTCCGCGTCGACCACGAGCGGTCCGCGCGCGACATTCAGGATCCGGACGCCGTCCTTGCACTTGGCGAGCGCTTCAGCATCCAGCCAGCCCTCGGTGTCGGCCGTCTTCGGAAGGTGCAGGCTGATGAAATCGGCGACCGCGTACAGATCATCCGAGGACTCAGCCTTCTCGACACCGAGCTCGCGGTAGCGCTCCGCGGACACGAACGGATCGAAGGCGATCACGCGCATGCCGAAGCCGTGAGCCCGCTGCGCGACGAGTTGCCCGATGCGGCCGAATCCGAGGATCCCCAGCGTCTTGTCGTAGAGCTCGACGCCTGAAAACTTCGAGCGCTCCCACTTGCCTGAGATCAGGGAGGCGTGCGCCTGCGGCACGTTACGCGCGAGGGCGAGCAGCAGCGCCATCGTGTGCTCCGCAGCGGTGACGACGTTCGACTGAGGCGCGTTCGCGACGATGATCCCGCGCTTGGTGGCGACGGGGACGTCGACGTTGTCGATCCCCACGCCGGCACGCCCCACCGCCCGCAGCCGTTGGGCGTGGCCGAGCAGCTCGGCGTCGAGCTGGGTGGCAGAACGGATCAGGATGCCCTCATAGTCTGCGATTCGCTCGGTGAGCTGCTCGCGCGTCCAGTCGGCGCCGAGATCGACGTCGAAGTGCTCGCGCAGGAGCGCGACCCCGGAGTCGCCGATCTTCTCCGCGACAAGGACGCGAGGCCGCCCCGTAGCCGCCCCGCCACCTTCGCTAGCCGCGGTCATAGCGTCTGCTCGAGAACGAAGTCGATGCAGGCGGTGAGCGCCTGGACGTCGGACGGGTCAGTTGCGGGGAACATCGCGATCCGGAGCTGGTTGCGGCCGAGCTTGCGGTAGGGCTCAACGTCGACGATCCCGTTCGCACGTAGCGTCGCCGCGAGCGCCGCCGCGTCGACCGCCTGATCGAAGTCGATCGTGCCGACGACCAGCGAGCGCTTGGCCGGATCGGCGACGAACGGAGTCGTGTGAGTTCCGGTCTCGGCCCATCCGTAGAGGTGGTCAGAGGAAGCAGTGGTGCGGGCGACCATCCCTTCGAGCCCGCCACGGGCGAGCATCCAGTCGATCTGGTCGGCGAGCAGGAACAGGGTCGCGATCGCGGGGGTGTTGTACGTCTGGTCCTTGACCGAGTTCTCGAGCGCGATCTGGAGTGAGAGGAAGTCCGGAATCCAGCGGGGGGCGCCGGTGGCCGTCGGCCGCTGCTGATCCAGCTCGGTCACCCGCGCCAGCGCGGCTGGGCTCATCAGCGCCAGCCACAGCCCTCCGTCGGAGGCGAACCCCTTCTGCGGCGCGAAGTAGTAAGCGTCGGCCAGGGAGACGTCGACGGGCAGGCCGGCGGCGCCGGAGGTCGCGTCGATCAGAATCAGCGCGCCGTCCGATCCGGCCGGGCGCGTGACAGGCACCATCACGCCGGTCGAGGTCTCGTTGTGTGCCCAGGCGACGACGTCCACATCGGGGTCGGACACGGGCTCCGGCGCATCGCCCGCCTCGGCGCTGACGAGAATCGGGTCGCGCAAGAACGGCGCGCCGCGCGTGCTGGCGGCGAACTTCGACGAGAACTCGCCGTACACCAGGTTCAGCGCGCGCTCGCGCACCAGGCCGCAGGCTGCCGCGTCCCAGAACGCGGTCGTGCCGCCGTTGCCCAGCATGACCTCGTAGCCGTCTGGGAGCGAGAACAGATCACGCAGCCCACTGCGTACGCGACCGACGAGCTGCTTGACCGGGGCCTGCCGGTGTGAGGTCCCCATCATTGCGGCGCCGGCGCCGGCCAGGTTCGTCAGCTGCTCGGGCCGGACCCGCGAGGGGCCTGATCCGAAGCGCCCGTCGGCGGGCTTCAGTTCGTCGGGAATCTTCACAAGGGTCTGGGTCATGTCGCTCCTCGGAGTTGCGAGATTGGCATGCCCAGGCGCGCGGCTGATCCAACGCCGTCGCTTCCCGGTGGTTCAACTCCACCCGATCACGCCAGTCACGACGGCAGGCTCCGAAGTGTAGCGCTCGCGCCCCGCGCTCAACCGATCGCGGCAGCCACCTGCGCCTTTCAGGTGGGCCCGACCACCATCAGACCTTGGCGGTAGCCCGCGGCAAGGACGCGGCGGCGCGGCTCGGGATCCATGAAGTCGGCGCCCATCGCGGCAGTGCATTCGAGGTTCGGGTGGACCGTCCGTACGACGGCCCCGCGCCGCCGGAGGGTGAGAGCCTCGACTGAGACCGCGGACCGCGCCAGATTGCGTGCGACCGCGAGCAGGGCATGCGCTCCGCGGATGCCCGCGGTCGGATTCAGGCAGAGCACGTGGGTGTCGCGGCCGGCAGGCGCCACATCGAGGTTGGTCGCACTCCAAACGCCCCCGTCGACGTACTCACGGCCGCCGATCGTCACCGGCGCGAACAACCAGGGGACGCTGCAAGACGCCTCGACCGCCTCCTCGACGGTGGCGTACGGCGCGCCGGGGCTTCCGAACACGACCCGGCGCCCCCGCCTGCGATCCACGCACGTCACGCGCAGCCGTCCGTCGAAGCTGGCTCCGTACTCCGCGACGCGGCGGCGCAGATCGGACAGCTTCGCCTGCGCTCGGGGGATCGCGGCGAGCCCGGCCGCTCGCATCAACGCGCCACCGGGTGCGGCGACACCCAGCGCGATCGGGGCGAGCGGACTCCAGGCAGCGAGCGCCCAGTCGCCGGCGCGGCGGGCTCCCGTGAGCGCTGCGACAACGAACCCGCTGGCGGGATGGGCGCTCGCCAGCTCGACGTCGGTGCCGACGGTGCTCGGCCGGCGAGGTGAACGGCCGGCGACGAGGTGCGCGGCAACGATCGCGCCGGCCGAGGTGCCAACGAAGGCTTCACACTCACGCAGGTCGACGCCCGCGGCGTCCTCGATCCCGGCGAGTACACCCATCATCCACGCCTCGCCCAGGACGCCGCCGCCGCCGAGGACGAGCACGTCTGGGCGTAGCAGCATTCGGCTGAGGCTACAGGCGCCTGAAGCTGGGTTAGTTGTAGCCGGCGTCCTGTACGTGATAACGTACAACTGTATGGCGATGGTGACAGCTGGATCTTCACCCCCGATCCCGCCGGCAACGGGCCTCGAAGGCGCCGACATCGTCGGCGCGATCGGTCCGCGCGTCCACGCTCTGCGCGACGCGATGGGGCTGTCGCTGCGGGATCTGGCGGAGCGCTCAGGCGTCAGCGCGCCGATGCTGTCCCAGGTGGAGCGCGGTGAGACGAGCCCGACGCTCCAAGTCGCGGCGCGCATCGCGGCCGGGCTCGAGCTGCGACTCTCGCAGCTGCTTCGATTGGATGAGGGCAGTGCGGTCACGATCGTGCGCCGCGCCGAGCGGCGCAAGGGGCCCGCCTCCGCGCGTGGGCACCGCTACGAGATCCTCACACCGCCGCTTCCCGGTCAGCGGGCGGAGCTCTCCCGGCACACGCTCGCCGCGGGCGCCAAGACCGGTGGCGCCGGGGACCCACCGATGCACGAGCCGGGCAGCCGTGAGACGGCGCTCGTCGAGTCGGGGCAGGTAGCGCTGCTGTGCGACGGCGCGCGTCACGAGCTCGCTGCCGGCGACTGCGTCACCTTCGACGCCGACCTTCCGCATCACTTTGAGAACCCCGGACCCGACGAGGCTACGCTGCTGGCGATCGTCAGCGCGGGCCTGAGGAGGAGCTGACGCACAAGCCATGCCCAAGACCCTGTTCGACAAGATCTGGGAAGCACACGAGGTCGCTCCCGGCCTGATCTACATCGACCTGCACCTCGTCCACGAGGTCACGAGCCCGCAGGCCTTTGACGGCCTCCGCCTTGCCGGCCGGATGGTCCGCCGCCGCGACCGCACGCTCGCAACCGCCGACCACAACGTGCCGACCGACGGAACCCCGGTCGCGGCGCGGATCCGCGACGAGCTGTCCCGCGTCCAGGTTGAAACGCTCGAGCGAAATTGCGAGGAGTTCGGGATTCCTGTCTACTCGCTCGGATCCGATCGCCAGGGCATAGTCCACGTGATCGGGCCGGAGCTCGGCGTCACCCAGCCCGGCATGACGATCGTCTGCGGTGACTCGCACACGGCCACCCATGGTGCGTTCGGCGCGCTCGCGTTCGGGATTGGGACCAGCGAGGTCGAGCACGTGCTGGCGACCCAGTGCCTCGTGCAGTCCAAGCCCCGCTCGATGCGGATCCGCTACGAGGGCGCGCTGGGATTCGGCGTCACCGCCAAGGACCTGATCCTCGCGACGATCGGCCAGATCGGGGTCGACGGCGCGGTCGGCTACGCCGTCGAGTACGCAGGGCCGGCGATCGAGGCCCTGTCGATGGAGGGGCGGATGACCGTATGCAATATGACGATCGAGGCCGGCGGTCGCGCCGGCATGATCGCCCCCGACGACACGACGTTCGAATTCGTCGCCGGACGGCCGGCGGCTCCGGCGTCGACTCCCGACGAGTGGCGGGAGCTGTACACCGAGGAGGGCGCCGCATTCGACACGGAGATCGTCGTCGACGCTGCCGCGATCAGCCCGATGGTCACGTGGGGGACCAACCCGGGGATGGTGATCGGAGTTGCGGATCAGGTCCCGGCGCCGGCGTCCGAGCAGGACGAGCGTGCACTCGAATACATGGGACTCGAGGCCGGAACCCCGGTCCAGGAGATCGCGCTGGACCGCGTGTTCATCGGCTCGTGCACGAACTCGAGGATCGGTGACCTGAGGGCTGCCGCGGCGGTCGTGGACGGACGCCGGGTTGCCGAAGGTGTGTACGCGATGGTCGTCCCCGGATCGCAGCAGGTGAAGGCGCAGGCGGAGCGGGAAGGCCTCGACGAGCGATTCCGCCGCGCCGGGTTCGATTGGCGCGGCGCCGGGTGCTCGATGTGTCTCGGGATGAACCCGGACATCCTCAAACCCGGTGAACGGTGCGCCTCGACGTCGAACCGGAATTTCGAGGGAAGACAGGGGCGGGGAGGACGTACTCACCTCGTCTCGCCACAGATGGCCGCCGCGGCGGCGATCGAGGGCCGGTTCGTCGACATCCGCGAATGGGAGGCCGCGCGCGTGGCGGCGGAGGTGACCCAATGAAAGCGATCGAGACCATCACCGGCCGGGTCACCGTCCTGAACCGCGACGATGTCGACACCGACCAGATCATCCCCAAGCAGTTCCTCAAACGTGTCGAGCGGACCGGGTTCGGGGAGTTCCTGTTCTTCGACTGGGCGAAGGAGCCAGGCTGGGAGCTACCGCCCAACCCGATCCTCGCCGCCGGGCGCAACTTCGGCTGCGGCTCGAGCCGCGAGCACGCTCCGTGGGCGCTCGAGGACTACGGCTTCCAGGCGATCATCGCGCCAAGCTTTGCCGACATCTTCCGCTCCAACTGCAGCAAGATCGGTCTGCTCACCGTGCAGCTGACCGCGGAGGAATGCGCGGCGATTCGCGACGCCGGTGAAGCCCAAGTCGACTTGGCGGCTCAGGAGGTGCGCTGGCCGGGCGGGACAGCACGATTCGAGATCGACCCGGAGATCAAGCACCGGCTGCTGAACGGGCTCGACGACATCGCCCTCACCCTCCAGCAGGACGAGGCGATCGGAGCCTACGAACGCGACCTCGAACGGTCCGGGCCTGTCACGACGGCGCTATGAGCGGCACGGACGGCGCTATCAGCGGCACGGAGGCGCAGTCCCGAGATTGGGACGCCGCCACCTACGACCGCGTCTCCGATCCCCAGCTCGCCTGGGCGATCGAGCAGCTCGACCGGCTCGAGCTCGCAGGTGACGAGGTGGTGCTCGACGCTGGTTGCGGGTCGGGGCGCGTCACCAGGCTGCTCGCGGACCGCGTCCCGCGCGGCAAGGTGTACGCCGTCGACGTTGCGCCGTCGATGGTCGAGCACGCGCGGAGCGCCCTCGGCGATCGCGGAACGGTTCTCTGCCAGGACTTGGTCGAGCTCGACCTCCCCGAGCCGGTCGACGCCGTGTTCTCGAACGCCACCTTCCACTGGATCCCCGATCACGAGCGCCTGTTCGCAGGGCTCCATCGGGTCCTCAAGCCCGGTGGACGGCTCGTGGCGCAGTGCGGCGGGATCGGCAACATCGATGAGTTCCGTGCGGCGGCTGACGTTGTCGCCGCCGAGGAGCCGTTCGCCCACTACTTCGTCGGCTGGCGCAAGCCGTGGAACTACGCCACCGCCGAAGAGACCGCCGTGCGGCTCGAGCGCGCCGGGTTCGCGGAGGTACAGGCCTGGCTCGAGCCAAAGCGCGTCGAGCTCGCCGACCCGCGGCCGTTCGTCCAGACGGTCTGCCTTGTCCGCCACCTGGACCCGCTCCCCGCAGAGCTACGCCGATCCTTCCTCGATCGGGTCCTGACGCGCGCCGGCGAGCCGCTTATCCTTGACTATGTTCGGCTGAACATGACCGCGCGTCGATTTTGACCCCGACGGATCAGCAGCGGCGGCACCGCCCGAGTCGTCACAATCTCGGCCGATGACCCCCCGGATCGTCCTTCTTCCAGGCGACGGCATCGGCCCGGAGATCACCGCTCCCGCCGTCGAGGTCCTGAACGCCGTCGTAGAGCTCGAGTACGAGGACCATCTGTTCGGTGGCGCGTCGATCGACGCGTATGGCATCGCGCTGACCGAGGAGACGCTCGCCGCCTGCCGGCAGTCCGACGCTGTGCTGCTCGCCGCGGTCGGAGGCCCGAAGTGGGACACCACCGACCCGGCGAAGCCCCGCCCGGAGCAGGGACTTCTCGAACTGCGCAAGGGGCTCGGCCTGTTCGCCAATCTGCGGCCCGTCCGGCCGCTGCCCGCCCTGTATGACGCGAGCCCGCTCAAGCGCGAGCGGATCGAGGGAACCGACCTGCTGGTGGTTCGGGAGCTGACCGGCGGGATCTACTTCGGCGAGAAGACGCGGACGGCGGACTCGGCCTCCGACGCGTGCGTCTACACGCGGGTGGAGATCGAGCGGATCGCCCGGGTCGCGTTCGGTGCGGCACGGCGCCGCGTCACCAGCGTCGACAAGGCGAACGTGCTCGAGACGAGCCGGCTGTGGCGGGAGGTCGTCAGCGGGCTCGCCGCGGACTACGACCTCCCACTCGACCACCTGCTGGTCGACAACGCCGCGATGCAGTTGGTTGCGAACCCGTCGGAGTTCGACGTGATCCTGACCGAGAACATGTTCGGCGACATCCTCAGCGACGAGGCGGCGATGATCACGGGCTCGATCGGGATGCTGCCGAGCGCCTCACTTGGGGGCGATGGCCCGGGCCTGTTCGAGCCCGTGCACGGCTCGGCGCCGGACATCGCCGGCACCGGCGTGGCGAACCCGCTCGCGATGTTCCTTTCGGCCGCGCTGATGCTCCGGCACGGACTCGCTTTGGAATCGGAGGCGGCGGCGATAGAATCAGCCGTCGATCGTGCGCTGTCCGACGGCCTGCGCACAAGCGACCTCGGGGGTAACGCCACCACGCGCGAGGCCACCGATGCCGTACTCCAACATCTGTAGCAAGGAGCATTCCGTGGACCAAGTCGACCTCATCTGGCAGAACGGGGAACTCGTCGCCTGGGAGGACGCGAAGGTACACGTACTCACGCACGGTCTTCACTATGGCACCGGAGTGTTCGAGGGTATCCGCGCCTACGACACCGAGCACGGGCCAGCGATCTTCCGTCACCGCGATCACCTCGCGCGGCTATTCAAGTCAGCCGAGCTCTACTACATGCCGATCCCGTACACGCTAGAGGAGCTGCGCCAGGCGACCCATGACCTGATCGCCGGGAACGGTCTTTCTGAGTGCTACATCCGGCCGATTGCGTTCCGGGGCTATGGTCAGCTCGGCCTGTATCCGCTCGACTGCCCCGTCGAGGTTGCGATCGCGGTGTGGCCGTGGGGTGCGTACCTGGGCGAGGAAGGCAAGAGCCACGGCATCCGCGCCAAGGTCGCGAGCTGGCGGCGGATCTCCGGCGACGCTCTGATCCCGCACGCGAAGGCCTCCGGGCAATACCTGAACAGCGTCCTGGCCAAGGTGGAGTCGTCGAAGGCCGGCTACCAGGAGGCGATCCTGCTCGACTCCCGTGGCTTCGTCTCCGAGGGCTCCGGCGAGAACATCTATGTCGTCCGCGAGGGCGAGATCCTGACGCCGCCGCAGACGGCGGGGATCCTCGACGGGATCAACCGCAAGTCGATCATCCAGATCGCCCGCGATCTGGATTACACCGTCGTCGAGCGGGACCTCGCGCGCGCGGAGCTCTACCTCGCCGACGAGGTGTTCATGTCGGGCACCGCGGCCGAGCTCGTCCCGGTCCGGGAGATCGATGACCACACGATCGGGAGCGGTGGCCCCGGGCCGATCACGCTCGAGCTGCAGCGCGTGTTCGACGACGCGCTGCATGGACGCGACCCACGGTACCTCGACTGGATCGACGTCGTGAAGGTGCCGACGAAGGCGGCGTGATGATGGTGGAGCACGGGCAAGGGCTCCTGGACGGAGCCCACGAGTCTCAAAGGTGCCGGCTGGATGCCGGCACGGGGACTCCTGGCAGGCGAATTACGAATGCGCAGCACCCGGTCGGCGCACGTCGCTGACCGCGTGCTTCGCATTTCGCCCGCCACTTTTCCCGAAAGGAACCACCGACAATGACCAGGATCCAGCTTTTCGACACCACGCTCCGCGACGGCATGCAGGGCGAGGGAATGTCGCTCTCCGCACAGGAGAAGGTGCGCGTCGCCCACCGCCTCGACGAGCTCGGGATCGACGTGATCGAGGCCGGGTTCGCCGAGTCGAACCCGAAGGAGCTCGAGCTGTTCGAGCTGCTGGCGAGTGAGCACTTCGAGCATGCCGACATCGCGGCGTTCGGGATGACCCGCCGCCGCGACTCTCGCGCCGAGCAGGACCCGGGCCTGCGGGTCCTCTCCGAGTGCTTCGCGCCGATCGCCGTGCTCGTCGGTAAGACCTGGGCGCTGCACCTCGAGAAGGTCGTCCGCGTCGATCGCATGGAGAACCTGCGGATGATCGCCGACTCGGTGGCGTTCCTGGTGGCCCGGGGGAAGAGGGTGATCTACGACGCCGAGCACTTCTTCGACGGCTACGCCGACGACCCGCAGTACGCGCTCCAGTGCCTGCTAGCCGCTGCAGAGGCCGGTGCCGAGACCGTGACCTGCTGCGACACCAACGGAGGAACGCTCCCTCACGACGTTGCCGCCGCCACGCTGGAGGTGGCTACCGCGCTCGCTCAGATAGACGTTCAAATCGGCATTCACTGTCACGATGACTCCGGTTGCGGCGTCGCCAACACGCTCGCGGCGGTGTCGGCCGGCGCGACCCACGTGCAGGGGACGGTGAACGGCTATGGCGAGCGATGCGGCAACGCCAACCTGGTCTCGATCATTCCGAGCCTGCAGCTGAAGCTCGGCTACGAATGCCTCACGGCTGGCCAGCTCGCATCGCTGAGCGATGCGTCTCACTTCATCGACGAGCTGCTCAACTTCACCCCCGACCCCGACGCGCCGTACGTCGGACGCAACGCGTTCGCGCACAAGGGCGGTATGCACGTAGCCGGCGTGACGGCCGACCCTGCGACATTCGAGCACGTCGACCCCGCCGCGGTCGGGAACGGCCGCGAGCTGCTGATCTCCGAGCTCTCGGGCAAGGGCACGGTGCAGGCTCGTGCGAAGGACGCCGGCATCGAGCTCGATGACACTGCTGCGCGGCGAGTCGTCGAGCGGGTCAAGCAGCTTGAGCACCGCGGCTACCACTACGAAGCCGCTGACGGATCGTTCGAGCTGCTGCTGCGTAAGGAGACAGGCGATTACGAGCCGCTGTTCCGGCTCGAGTCCTGGCGTGCGATCGTCGAGAAGCGTGCCGACGGCCGCGTCGAGACCGAGGCGACGATCAAGATCTGGGTCGACGGCGAGCGCTACGTGCGGACCGCGGAGGGCAACGGACCCGTTCACGCGCTCGACAAGGCGCTGCGGGAGGCGATCTCGGAGATTCACCCGCATCTGGGCGACATCGAGCTGGTGAACTTCAAGGTCCGCATCCTCGACGAGACGAAGGGCACCGGTGCCGTCACCCGGGTGTTGCTCGACGCCTCCGACGGCCACGAGGTGTGGGGATCGATCGGCGTGTCCGAGAACGTGATCGAGGCATCGTGGGAGGCGCTGGTCGACTCGCTCGAGTACGGCATGCAGCCAGGAGCCGGACGACGCGACGGCCGCCCGATCGGCGAGCCCGGACAGCGAGCGGGCGGCGATAGCCGCGGGGCGCCGCAAGCGCAGCCGGTTCGCGCGGCCAAGCGTCCGTGAGCGCCGAGGAGCCGATTCCGCTCGCGCGCCCGGTGATCGGCGCCGAGGAGGAGGCCCGGGTGCTCGAGGTCCTGCGTTCGGGCCACCTCTCGCTGGGTCCCCTGCTGGCGGCGTTCGAGCGGTCGTTCGCCTCGCGTGTAGGAGCGGCGCATGCGAGCGCCGTCTCGAGCGGGACCGCGGGCCTGCACCTCGCGCTCCGCGCCGTGGGGGTATCGGACGGTGACGAGGTGATCACGAGCCCGTTCTCGTTCGTGGCGAGTGCCAACGTGGCGCTCTACGAGCGCGCCCGGCCGGTGTTCGCTGACATCGACCCGGTCACGTTCAATATCTCACCCGACGCGGCGGCGGCCGCTGTGACCGACCGCACGGCGGCGATCCTGCCCGTCCACGTATTCGGCTACCCGGCCGACATCCCGGCGCTCGAGCGCCTTGGGTTCCCGATCGTCGAGGACGCCTGCGAGGCGCTCGGAGCTCTTTACCCAGACGGCACGGCCGTCGGCGGCGGCGACCATCCGGCGGTTTTCGGCTTCTACCCGAACAAGCAGCTGACCACCGGCGAGGGCGGGATGATCACGACTGCCGACGGTGCGCTCAAGGAGCGCTTCGACTCCGAACGCAACCAAGGTCGCGCGCCCGACATGGACTGGCTCGACCACGACCGGCTGGGGTTCAATTACCGGTTGTCGGACGTCGCCTGCGCGCTCGGGCTCGCGCAGCTCTCACGTCTCGAGTCGATGCTCGAGGGTCGCGCGCGGGTCGCGGCCTGGTATCGCGATGCACTCGCCGAGATCGAGGGCGTCGAGCTTCCCTGTCCCGACGCGGGGGGGATTCGGCGGGGGTGGTTCGTGTTCGTGGTGCAACTCCCCCCGGGCGTGGACCGCGACGGGACCGTGCGTGCGCTCGCGGAGCGTGGGATTCCGAGTAAGCCCTACTTCCCGGCGATCCACCTGATGAGCTTCTACCGCGAGCGGTTCGGACATCGCGAGGGCGAGTTCCCCGTCTGCGAGGACGTCGCGGCGCGGTCGATCGCGCTGCCGTTCTTTCCGGATCTGACCGAAGGTCAGGTGGCAAGGGTCTCGGCGGCCTTGGATGCGGTTGTCCGCGCGGCCCAGGTCGCGGGCCGCGCGTAACGGTGCTTTGTTGCTTGTTGTCGTATCAGCGATTCTCTGATCTTGGGGATTCTCGACTTCCGAACG
>Ga0302325_10007203_pt1 | contig 24752 bp, 27 predicted proteins | sample Palsa_T0_2_FD_201948 | JGI IMG/M metagenome (GOLD analysis project Ga0302325, IMG submission 201948) | Peat permafrost microbial communities from Stordalen Mire near Abisko, Sweden - Palsa_T0_2 | ecosystem: Environmental > Terrestrial > Soil > Palsa > Peat permafrost | place: Sweden: Abisko... | reverse complement strand
CTTCCGGCGACCCAGCTTTGCGGTCGAAATTAAAGTAATCTGCCTTATATCTTGTTTGGTCTTGAGCGTTTACTAAACAGAGTGGGACAGCAAAAGCAAAAGCAAATGTGCGAATGATGCTTGCAAAAGAAAAATGCGATACTGTAAGGCCAGTTTGAATGGATGTTGGGAGAAGCGCCCGAAGAGCCTGCCGAGGCGTCCACTGCGGCACCCACCTCAGCGAGCCGAGCGCTCTCCCAGGACATTCGGGGAGCTCCAACTTTAACTTACATCACCGCTCATCACCAACAAACTCAAATTATCAAATGAACACCCATTGAATCAAACCCGTCTCTCAGCCCCGGTCTCTCCGCATTCGTCGCAGCCCTAAATGGAGCCTCGCGAACTCCTCGCGGCGATAACGAAGTATCGTGGCTGAGTCCCAGTATTGGCATCCCCAGGCGTGACCGAGCGGGCGCCATAGCCGTGAGGCTTAGAAGAGCTCCCAATATTCCCTTGCACGGTTGGAAGGCGATGCGCTAATTGTAGGATCTGTCCAATTAATGCTTGTAGGCGGAGCTGATAAAGCCGGGTCTGGGTCGTGAGTACTTGAAGGTCGACTCGTGCACCCTTACTCGCCATTCGATTTTGTCTCCCCTAGTCGCTGTTCAATTTTGTACTTCATTTGCAAAATTCATCTGTTCTTGTACGACCGATTATCATTATGGTCCATCAAGTGAGCGTTGTTGAAGATATTTCGAAGTTATCTATTTTTAGGCACTCGTAAGCTACGCCACGACATATTTTTGTTACTTATGACTGATAAATCATAGGATGGATGAAATGGCATTTGGGAATAGTTTGATGGGAGAAAGTTACTCGGCGAATGGATCGAGATCGCAAGTCTCGTCCCGACGTGATTTTCCGTCATTACTACCGCCATTTACCTTCGAATCGCATGAAGATGCGTCCGAGTGGGACTGCAGCCCAAGAACATCCGTGGACATCGAGACCGATCTTCAGGCAGGCTTGCATTTTGTTACGGAACGAGAGGGTCTCGATGATACGAGCGAAGATGATCTCAACCCAAACGGAGAAGGTACAGCTCTCACGCAACGGGAAGACACTGGCGTGTTCTCACGCAGGACGAAGCAATTCGCAGAATCGCCTAAACTACCTCAGGTTATTCCAACTTCACCGCAAAATAAAGTTCTAGAAGTGGAATCGAGTTCTATGCTTCAAATTCCAGCATCGGATGACAATAGCCGGATTTCACATGCACGCAGCAGGAGTGGATGTTCAGAGTGCAGCACACTGGTGGGAACCGAGGACGAGAACGAGGAGTTTCCTATGCGGAGAGATAGGACAGAAGATGTCATCCAAGTGATCGAGATTCCCATAGCGAGGAAAAGGAGGTCCACCATTCTTGGAAAGTTGAAGCAAACGCTTGGATCGCCGCCCAAGGAGTCAAAATGGTGATTGAACATTAGTGGGCTTTTGAGTTATTTTGGGCGTTAAGGGCTGGGAATACCCATAGAAGGAGTGTACGAACCGAGAGGGAATCATCGGAGTTTGAAGATAGGACTTTGAATTATATTTCTAGCCTCGTCGTCTGCGCATATCATGTTTTGTCGAATTGCAGTACAGCCTGAGAGGCCCACCAAAACACGTGATGATGGGAGCAAGCCCCCCTTTCCAACCTTGTGTTCCCTCCACTCCATCAATAACACAAAATCCTAATCACGTCAATCTTCGTTTTAATTCAATCTGTTCCAAACCAAATTCCAAAACCGCCTCTATTTTGATATCGCATCCAATTCCCTCAGACCCTTCCTCGTCAGCACTCACCACCCCGCATCCCTGTAAATTCTGCACCTGACGGTTGCCTCGCCATCCCACTGGCTTAAGCTGTGCCCAGCTCATCACCCCGCGAACCAGCCGGGCGACACATCCTAGCTCTACCATACCCTCGACCTACCTAACCCAAAATCAAATCATATCGTGAAAAAGCTTTTATCTTTCTTTGCTCCGAGGAAAGGCTTCATACATCGCACACGAAATTTGTATGTTATTTCTTCGGTAGAGTGGAAGCGGGCGTTGCCAGGCCGCCGATAAGCTTTGTTTACGAAGATAAGCTTGCGAACGGGAGCTCACCGCTCCACGACAGCTACTAAACTTAGCCTACGCAACATTCCACGAGACTCGAGGATTCTTTCGCACACTGAATCACATCTATTGTTATCGATATCGAACCGCATCGTTACTTTACAAGTGCAAAAGAGGAGTGAAAGAGAGTAAGAGATTGAGCTGCCCTCCGGGGCATCGTCGCTATGGCGCCAGCAGATAATCTGTCTCCGCCCGGGAGCAGCACGTACACGTCCAACACGCTGTATGTCGGAGATGGAACGTGGGATTCTTCGAAGAACGATTTCCTGCTTCCGAATCTTGTGGGGTTGAATTTTGATACGATGAGATATAATGGTAATTCTTCCCATTCTCCCTCCAGCTGAATTTATCTGCTGCCGTTGAAAAATTGTGCTAATTGTATGGAACGGCAGGAATGGGCAATCGCTTCGCCTCCCTCCCCCAATACCACCAAATAATCAAAGGCCACGGCGTCGTTGCCGTAATCACTTTCCTCTTCATCGTCCCCGCGGCAATCCTAATCGCACAATTCTACGCCCGGAACCCATTATGGGCCCTCAAAATGCACATCTACCTCCAAATCCTCACAGTTGCATTGTCAACAGTGGTGTTTACATTAGGATGGTTTGCGGTTGGTCCAGAGAGGAGTCTCACGAATCCGCATCATGGGATCGGGTTGACGATTTATGTGTTGATATTGGTGCAGGCGATTGGTGGGTGGTGGATACATAAGAGGGCGAAAAAGAAAATTCCGAAGAAATTGCCTGTTAAGCTGGTTCTCCATCAGTGGATCGGGAGAGTGATTGCGTTGTTGGGGTTCGCGCAGGTAGCACTGGGCTTGACGCTTTATGGGAGTCCGAAGTTCACATTTATTCTTTACACGCTGTGGATGACGTTTTTGCTGGTGTTATTCTTTATCCTTTGCTATAGGGCCCTCCCGCCGCTTGGGGGGTTCGTGAGGGGTGGGTCGATAAGTCATGGGGGGACGGTGATTGAGGATAAGAAGCCGAGTCGATTTGGCGGCTTGTTGGGACCCTTGGCAGCGGGTGCGGGAGCTGCTGCTTTGTTGTCGAGGAATCGAAGTAGGAGTAGGACTCGAAGAGAAGAAGTGGTGCCGAGTCGACGAGGGAGTGGGAGTTACTTCGAGGAAGAGAAATATGAGGAGAGTAGGAAGAAGAAGAGCGGTGGCATGTTCGATACTTTGCTGAAGGGAGCTGCGGTTCTTGGAGCTGCTGGGTTGGCAAAGAGTTGGTATGACGGGAGGCAGAGGCGAAAAGACGACCAGTATGATTCCGTGGCTCCAGATACTCCTTCTCGACGACATCGAAGACACAATGATAGTGATATCAGCGAAGAAAGTGTTGAAGTTCACCGGATGGAAGAAGGAAGAACGAATCGACCAATGTTACCAGGACCAAGCAACCCAGTCATGGCAGCAGCGGCTCTCAGTGCTGCAGAGCCTCGACCAACAACACCTCGACCACCCCGTCGACAACAGAGTTTCGATTCAGGTAGTTATTCCTACGATTCAACGATGTCTCCTTCCCGACGTCCTCAATCGTCGCATGGGCTTCGAAACGGCGTATTAGCTGGGTTGGGACTTGGTTGGGCAGCCAAAATGTTGAAGGATCGAAAAGACAAGAAAAATCTCGAGCGTCTAGACCGAGAAGAAGCAGAGCACATCGAACGAGAACGCATTGCTCGCCAAGGCGGGACTCCCTCACGCCTGACGGGTGATGGATATCCGCCCTCACCTCGTCGGAAACTACGGCGGCCACAACGCTCACAAGTAGATTCTTCAGACTTGAGCTCCGTGATCGATGACCCGCATGGCATTCGACCTGGAGGCATTCCACCGATCCCCGCAGCATTAGCGGCTGGTGCTGCAGGTGCTGCGGCTGGAGCAGCAATTGTACAGTCAAGATCAAGACACGACATCACAGAACCCGTATCCATGCCTCTAGCACCCCCAGATCCACAAGGAATCTTACATCAAGAAGATTCCAGCAGCGAAGCGCATATGTCCACAGGTGGACCTCCACACAGAAGACATTCATCCCGCCGAAGACGGGAAGGCGAAGAAGCAGCCGCAGCAGCAGTAGCAGGAGCCGCAGCCCTCGCAGCCGAAGAAGAAGCCCGTCGTCGACGCTCGAGGTCAAGAGGCGGCGATAACAGACAAGATGTCAACAGCCCTCCAGTGGCTGTGAAGCTCAAAGTCCACGATGACAGAGACCGACACGTCACTCTTCGGCGCCTGACTGAACAGGAAGCAGCCGCCGAGCGGGAGGCGAGGAGAGGCGATCGTAGAAGACGCAGAGCGGATTCGTTATCAAGTTTGAGTGGGACGGATACGGGAACGAGTAGGCGGAGATACAGACGGGATGAGAGAGAGGCTGAGGGGAGGGCTGAGAGCTCTGCACCACCACCACCACCACCACCACCACCCACTATGGCGCCGTTGAATCCGCCAAACCCCGCATTTGCTGGAGGCAGGAGACCAAAAGATAGTGCCTACTATTCAGGCAGACCAGGAGAACCGAGTGGAAGTGGACCAGTTCCTAGTGGGAGTGGAGTTGGAAGTCACGGAAGTCATGGAACATTGAGCGCGATGAGTCACAGTGTGAGCGATAGCGTTGATCCTGCGGAGAGGCGGCGACGGAGAAGAGCAGAGCGGAATCAAAGGAGCCAGACCGGGACGGTCGAATTCAGTTGATGTGGTAGATATTTTGTTTGATATCAGCGGCACGGAGTTTTGGCATTGTAAAAATACTTGGTACCTTTCTTTGACATGGTTGTTGGTAAGTATAGTATGACATTTTTGTCAGAGGGACAAGGCGGTGGATGATTTGATGTCTATAATGAGGAATGGATTGCATACACCTCAAATACCTTTTGGCTTTGCCTTTCGTGAACCGTGGTACATGTTTGCTCCTCCATGTTGCTGTACTGAGCGCAGTCTTCTCACGAGGCTGCCCCACAATCTCAGCCTCGTCAAAACAATCGCGTCGCAACCGCGTAAACAAACCTTGACATTAACTTCAGTTCAACAACCCTTCCCACCACCACGTCAATTCTCCTTGCTACTACTCTCTCATTCGATTCTTAACTTCTGGAAAGCTCCGCCGAGTCACGAAAGACAACATGCCCTCCGCAACTCCCCCAGATCCCTCAAAATCCCCCTCCCCGCCTCCACAACCCCCAACAGCACTCACCCCCGGCCCACGCGCGGCAGCCTTTATCCAACTATATAATAATGCGCTGGAGAACACATTAAAAGCTGTTAGTTATGAGAGTTTTAAGGATTGCTTCCCGCAGATTGCGGAGAGGGCGGAGGTGCAGTTGAGGGCCATGCATGGGGGGATGGTGGGGAGGTTGGAGGGGTTTGCTAAGGTGTGTTTTTACTTTCTTTTCCCTGCTCTTCCTTTTCGCTAGGACTTTTTGGGTGGTTGGATTGGGGTGGTTATTAATGGAGGAGGATTTAATTGGATTGGAGAAGATGGGAATGGAGAAAGGGGAAAAGAGCAATGGCTAATGTGGAGGACAATAGAACGAATTCGAAACCATCCTCGAAGAGCGAAACGTAGTCGAGAACCTAAACCGCCTCGAAGATCTCATCGCCGACGCCAAGAAACGAAAAGCGAGGTCGACTTCCACATCTTCAGAAATTCCGTACGTTCCCTTTTTCCTTTCTACCTTCTCTCCTCCTCGACGTTAACTCTACTAACATATTCCTAGCCCACATACCCTCCCACCAGCACCCCTCATCTCAGCACACCTAACCCCCCTCTACATCTCCCAGCAATCCCAACTAAACGCCAAACTACAAACAACGCAATCACAGAACGCGATCTTGGTGGAGCAGATTAGGAGGCAGAGAGAGGAGATTGCAGAGTTGATGAAGTTGGCGGAGAAGGTGGTGGGGGATTTGGAGGATGCGGGAGGCAGGCTTGGGAACGAGGGGGAGGGGTTGGCGGCTAGGGGAAGGGAGGCGGAGGTGGTTATGGGTGGTGTGTAATTGGTGGGTAGGAACAGGATGGGGAATTGAGAGATGGATAGAAAAATTACGAGTGTGGTATTGGGAATGGAGGGGAAGGGGCGTATTTTTGGGGGCGTTTTGGGGATGGATGGAATGGATAATGCAAAACTGGATGATGTGTGTCCGGCATTGTACTGTATATTGAAGGGTACGGAAGCATGATTGTGTGGGAACATACCAGGCTTAGAGTTGCTGTGTCACAGACAGGGAACGGCTATTCGGAATGCGTTTTCTGAAGGAACTGCAATTCTCTCTTACGGTCTGCTCTTGATATCTACTGCTCCTCATTAACATCCTCATCATAGTCATGCTTCAACCAAGGCTCCTCCAGCAATTCCTTCGTACTTGGTCGTTCTTCCGGATCAAGCACCAGCATCCTCGTAATAAACACCACAAACTTCGAACTCTCCTTGGCGTCCATGTCCTCAAATCTATCCTCCAACCCTAGAACCTTGTCTCTACTCCTCTCCCCTACATATCCCCTCTCATCAAACATCTCTCTAACACTCTCCTCCCCTCTCTCTAACAAACTGCGTGGAAACCTCCACCGCAGCCCCTCTATCTCTTCCAAATGCCTCTTCACCTCATACACCCCCTCTTCATCTCTCCCACAAAACATCTTCTGCGCAAACATCAACTCAGGAACCAACACACCTAGATTCCAGATATCAACAGCAGCGTCCCACTCCGCTTGGAGCAATACCTCCGGAGCGCGAAGGAGCACGGGTTGAATGTTCTCTGTTAGGTGCCGGGAAGTGAACGATGCGACCCCCCAATCTGAGTGCGTGATTGAGAGCTCCATCATGTTGAAGCCTTCTGGGAAATAAACCTCCCTTAAACTCCGGGATGGGATGATCTTGAACTCGCCTTCTTGCTTCTCTATGCTTGAGGGAATGTCGGACATTGAGAGCGATGCCGAAATTAAGGATTCGTCGGGGATTTGGACCATGACATTGCTAGGTTGTATATCTGTTTAATTGTTCTCGTTAGTTTCGGGCATTTGGGAAGGGGGAAGGGCGAACCGGTGTGAATCACTCCTCTCTCATGAGCATAATCCAATGCTTGTAGAAGCTGGGTTGTGAATCGTTGTACCAGAGGAGTTGGGATCATTCTCTCGTCAAACCAATCCCTAAACGTGGACAGACTTTCACCCATCACCTTGAATATGAGACATACATGGGAGCCATTCGGTCCCTGGTGGGTGAATGAGTCTTCGAGGATTGAAATGTGTTGGTAGCCTAGGTGATTAGTGTCCCCGGAGCGTAAATGATAGAGGATCTCGAGCTCGAAGATGTCATCTTTGGTGCCATAGCATTCGGCGCTGAGGACTTTCATGGCCCAGCGTTTTTGGGAACACTCATCTTTGACGAGCCATACTGTGGAATATCGGCCATATCCGAGCTTTTGGAGGACTTTGTACTTGGAATTATAGATCTCACTGAGGTGAACTGGGTGGAAGCCACCTGATTGGTAGCGTTCGATCCCTTCCTCTTGATCTTTTTGCCGTTCAGATTTTGATTTTTGTAGCAGAGGTGGTTCCACTGCTAGAAGGGCGATGTTCGTCTGTGATTCGGACATCTTGCTGCTAGCCTAACGTATGAGTTGGTGAGATTTTCAAGAAATAGGGCTCATTGAGCGGTAGATGTGTATGCTTTTTGCGATTTTTGAAATTTGTTTGTTCAGAAGGTTGAAGGTTAACGTTGTTTGTTTGGCAAGGAGGTCGCTTAAAGCCGAATGTGGAAAACGACTCTTGCCGGTAGCTCCTTCCCAGACAAGCAAACAGAGCAAATCCGAGTGGTGCATGTACAATCGTTAGGATTCTAAAGATTTTGGCAGAGGTAACTAATAATTTCTTTGTTTCAATGGCATGGATGGCCTCACTGACCTCGACTGAGTATATGCATAGCCGGCTGTTGAATCAAAAATCTCCAACACAGCACTATCAGACCTATTGATAGGCACCAGTGTGCTTTTTTTTAACAATAAAAATATCGTGAATCATTTTTATTCCTTCCCTTGAATACATTACACCTGTTACAACGACTCCACTATCATGTCTCCTCAGATCCTATCCACGCAAGCAGCACCATCAAATCAAAATGGTTCGCATCGTCATCCCTAAGAAGTGTAAACGGACACCATTACTTACTAGAGAGATTGAAGAGCACGTTCAGAGCAGAAGACTAGGGAATCGACGAGTCGACACCGCCATTATCAAACCTGTTCCGTATGACAATATTCCCAGGGGTGTGTTGGAGAAAGGGACTGATGTTGAATAGGAGAACTTATGAGACTTGGCATGCTAATGAGAATGATCGGAAGGAGCATGTTACTACGCACCACGTTAACAGGTCTAGTCGATAAGCCTCGATATCAGTAGAAATCAGACAGTTTACAACTCACAGACAAGTACCTATTGATGCTAGTAGTTAGAGGATGCCAGCAGTTATAAAGAACGCACTCGAGAACACAAATGCAAGGACTTGTTAAAAACACTTTAACTCATTGGCCAGTATGTGTATCACTTACATGTCATAGGTTCCCAAAAGTCTAACACAACTTCCTTCACTTCCGCTTCCCTGTCATAGAGTTCATCTACCTTTCTACGATTTTCAATCGCAGTCCTGATAGAATCTCCCTTCTTCTTCCACTTATTAAACAGCTCCACCGACTCCAAAATCCTCGCCCACAATAACTGAAGAGTTGCTCCACAGATCCCCAAGAAATCTTCACTCAATGCCAACGCAAGAGAAAAGATAGTAATGACAATTGATACAGGGACTGCGAGCCACATAAACCTGTCAGCAGATATGACTTAAGACGGAGTGAGAGGTGTCAGGGTATCTTACAAATTATAAGAAACTGCTTTCACATCTGAAATTCGCCTTGTCCAAACCGAAGAGCACCCACACCAAAGACAGAAGAGAAGAATCCCAATAGTAACTAGCATACCGCATCAGTAACTTCCCCTTTTCATCCCTCACAGGGATCTCCAATCTTGAAATACGCACAAAAATGATAGTCACGATGGTAAAAATCATCATCGAGCGATTCTGCTTGCTACCTTGAATGGTCTGTTTCGCGGACTCTTCGGAGAGTTTTCTTGTAGTATCTAAGATTATATTTGCTTCTTCGGTACGTAGAACACCAGCGTTGGCTTCGGATACGTTAGCATGTTTTTGCTTGATGTCGAGGAGCTCTTTTAACTGCATGTATATTAGCCAGCGAAATATAGTGATTTGATGAAATGGAGAAGGAGGAAAAGAACGACGTGCCCCCTCAGCAGTGCGTTCCGCTGCTCTAGTCAACTCATGTATCTCTGCCCTTCTCCTCGAAATCTCCTTCATAAGCTGACTCGCTTTGTTCTTCGCCCTCTGACTTGTTCCGTTTCTCTTTCTTCCCAGTTGCTGAATCTGAGCAGAGAAACTCTGCACTACGGTCTGTTGCTCGGAGTACACTTTGGTCATAATATGCAACTCATCCAAAATATCTTTTATCTCTTTCAAGAGTGCACCTTCAGGGTCAATTTCGAGAAGTTTCTCAAGGAGAATGTCTTGGCTTTCCCTCGCTGAGGCTTTTGCGTTTCAGAGTGTCCCCAACGCGAGATATTTTGGGGAGATTCCTCGAGCATTTTGCGATAGCGTTCCGAATCGGGCAGGATGAGCTCCCAGAAATCATCGTATGCTTTTGTCAAGAGGTCGGTCTGGAGTTGTTAATTAAGAATTTGAATACAGGGAGGAACAACGAACGACATCACCTATGGCGGTCGAGAATATGTATATTACTTCTGACCTGCTATCTCGTTGTATGGTGCGGTCGAAGAAGAATCGTGAGCACTGATCTATCATCATCGTAGCCATGTCGTAAACATTGTCGAGATCAGGACTGTCATCTAGTCTCTCATGAATAGTTCGGTAAACCTCCGACGGATCTAATTTCTTTCTTCCCCAGCGCCGAGGGAAGCTCGTAATGACTAGTCCCGCCTCACTATCAATAACCGCTGGCCATCGTAAAATAAAATAAAAAAGGACTTACTTACTGCGATCAAGAATCCACAGCCAAAGCTAATCCACCATCACAACCCTAGGGAGGAGACGATCCTAGTCCGGCTTACTCGTAGCTCGAAATACAGTCTGATCGCCATCTCTCACCGAAGTATTTTTTCAAGTCCAATAATAAGATTGATATAAAGTCCTTCGGTTGTGCACAGGTCGCTCTGTCATGAGATGTGCTCGGAGTAGCTTCTCGTCGGCTTCGGGTTCTGGAGCAAGAGCTCTCTTGGCTATTGTGATCAAAATTGGGAGGAGCATCTTGCCATACTTGCTCAACTTTAGGTCTGCAACGGCAATACCACTCAATGTACGACAGCCGGGGATTAAATGTCTTCGATAACTTTACGCATCTTTTCCTTTCCTGATATGTTTCCCAGAGCAAGTATAGCATCTGTATTCGTGGGTAGGTTGCTCTAAATTGTGAAAACTGAGTAGTTATGTATATGACAAAATCTTGATGAGATAGGTCTGATTTGATGAGTCCTGTGAACGATGTTAGTAGCTTTAGTTGAAATAATGCCACCCCTTACCATCAGGAACAATGTCACACTACGATCTCATGAATCGCGAATGAATAGGACCTCTTTACCATGCATCCGACCATGCTAGAAATCCCTCTTTAGCAGTTTATACTGCTTTTCCCCTTCCTGATTATGATAATACCTACGAATAAAATCCTTTGCCTCTCGTCAGACTCCGAGACAAATATCAGCTAGTACAAGACTTACCTCAACCCATTTCATATTATTCGCGGGAAGATGAAAGTGTCTAATCTCCCTATCCTTAAACTCTTCTAACAGTGGATTATTTCCTTCTTTGTGCACTAAACATTGAATCGGGACGGAAAAGGGGATCAATGGCGTAAGAATTGCGATTCAAGCAAGGAAGGAAGCGCTTGAGACCCTAGATATAGGGAAGCCGTCACTGGAGACACCGTTCGGGAATTGATGTGCACTAAAATTTGACTGAAATCGGTTGCATAACCACAATATGCTTCTTTTAGATATCATAGTCTAAGTGAATTTGCCCGCCGACATCCTTTGCTCTTCCCGTATCTCATACTGCACTGCAGCATCCATTTCATCCAGCTCCTGTAACTTCAGCAAGCGTTCCTTTTCAACCTTGATCTTGTCCCTCTTGGCTCGAAGCCCATCAATTCTAGAAGAACTCGCACTCGTACTTGTAGCTGAAAGCACTGCTTCGCTCGCGACGCGTGAGGAGTCCGGCTCGTGTTGAACGGCAACTGCTTCAGCGGCCCCATTTCCTTTTCCGACATCAGACCCGAAAGCTTCATAATCAGGTTGATATGGCTGACTGAAAGTCTGTTGTGGAACCTGGTTCTGCTCCAATTCCCAGTTTTGAGGATCTGCGACGGGTGGACCCGCGTCTAACTCGTGATTATTCGCCGGTGTTGATAGTTCCTCGCTTTGAAAAGTGTAAATTTGTTTCTCGGCAGGAAGTTCTGATATAGAGGGCAGCACTTCGTATTCCTCATCCAGGTTATCCAACGTGGGATAGCTCGTGATTCGTCCATCTATCTGATGCATACTGGATTTCGTTGAGAGTTCTCCCTCAAAGGGTAGAGGTTCTTCTGAGTTTCCAGCCGCTTTCGATTTCCGGTGTAGGAGAAGGAAGAATGTGAGTAGAAGAATAAGCAGAATAACCCCTATCGCACCAATGGCTATCCCGGCTTTGGCACCTGCCGAAGGACCATTCTTAGATGCAGCAATTGTAGAGGTTGTAGAACTGCCTGTACTTGTATAACTAGCTGACTCGAGAGAAGTTCCAATGAACAAGGTAGTCGAGATTGAAACTGTTTTTGAAGTCGGAGATACATGAGAGATAGAAGCTAGGCTGCTTATACCGTTCGCGTTAGGCGTGGTAGAATTGCAAGTCAGGGGCGAGAACACTTCGATTCCGTTCGCCGAACACAGGGCTTGCACATAGCTGCCTACGGCTGCTTGATCTGCTCCACTGCAGGCCGAAACGACGCAACAGGGCAATCCAGATGTGGGAAGATCCAAGCAAACACACGCTACGTCGACGGCACTGCAGCCAGCAATAGCAGTATATTCAGTCACGCAAGATTGCTATGTCATTAGCATTAGAAATGAAATAAGAGTTGTTGAAGGGTTCTTACCGCGCAGTCCGGAAGGCTGCCAGTTTGCGCAAAAGCTTGTGGGATAAGCAAGACCACGAGGCTGTATGCTCTCATCTTGCCACGGCTTTGTGTGAAACGTCACAGGAAGCGAAACTGACAATTCGACAATTCGACAATTCGACAAGTTGACAAGTTGACAAGTTCACTTAAACCATACGAAACAAGTCAGACTTGTGCAATCGTACGCCAGCAGGTTAATAAACTGTTAGTAGTTAGAAAAAAATTAGAGAGGGGGTCCTTCAAGGCAACTAGGCCGAAGGTTCGAGCAGTCAAGTAAGGTCCAAGAGCGCTCGGGCAGTCAAGTGAGGTCTAAGGGCGCTCGGGCATCAAGTGAGGGTTTTAAGATAAGGGTTTACTTTTAAGCCGCTCGAAGGGGGGTGTTTCCAGCCCGGGCTACGAGTAGCAGCCAGCACATGCACGTGATCTATGTAAAATAAGGACATACCTACCTAGGTAAATTTTGCAATCGCAAATGCCGAAGAGAAACGGCCGTGCGATACCGTTATTTTGACGTGCGCACGCGAAGGCACGAAAATTGGCCAATGAGGAATACTTTACTGTACGATCAAACAAACCGGGTTCTTTGAGCTAGGGTTTCTTCCTCGCTCAACTGCGCACCGACCTCAACTGCGCACTTGGAAGTAAATACAGATTTATTAACCATAACACTATAACATCAAAATTCTGGGCTCATATTCGGAATCCTCGGGATCATATTGACTGCCAGCGAAGGTTTGGAAGCTTTTCCAGCAACTTTCAAAAATCCTCTATTTTTTGGCAACGGAAAGTGCGCAGTTGTAGTTGCAGGTGGTGCAGGGACAACGGGATCCACGTGACTGATATTTAAGCGAGGACTAGCGCGTTTCTGAAGCGAAACAGGGAGCTTCCCTTCCCTACATACCTAGTCAATACAACCCGTTGCCCACCAAGCTCGCACATTATTTCGTACCCGGCTTTTGTCTCCGGTGAGCAGTTGAGCGAAGAACCCTTCTAGTATTAATATTGTTTCACCTCACCTTACCTCTTATCTACTCTAGTTATATTATAATAAATACCCATCCTGACGTGATTCCGGGATTCGGCATCCCAAGACATCCTAATCCTCTAAGTTACGATTTCAGGTTGGCGAGGGGCATTTTATGGGGGTTCCTGGTTTCTATTCTATTACTCATTATGATAGGCAGTGCCAAGCGGGTTTAACCCACTTCAGCTATTGTGACAGCGGCATATGAAATTATGTTGGATCAAAATGATGATATGTGGAGAAGACTGAAGTCCTATTTATTAATAAGGGCATTCCCTCAGTTATATACTAAAGTTGAGGGGTAAATGGAACCTAATCTAAGTAATAAAGCCTATTCCACCTAGAATATGATCCTATTGCCTAGTAGGCAACTGAAATAGTGAGTCATTTAATGAAAATAATGAAAGCTAGTAATAGGCAACTCAAACAACCCATATATGACTGAAATTTGTACTCTGAAGCCTGTTCTAAACCAACAAATTATCAAAAAGGCATATACATAATTGCATATACAAGAGGAGGCTGATGGCTGAGGTCATGTGACCATCGCCAGCAACCATTCGCAATGACTCCTAAAATGAAAGGGCAGCTCACATCTTGACGCAAATCCGCGATATTCCTATCTGCAATTCACCCCTCAGCCTCGCCATCACAAATCCCCATCTTCTCAGCTTCACCCCTCACTCCAACTCAGATCCTTACTGTAGCTTCCCTCTTACTCATCCACCTCCCCACCTCCACCCCTTAACTCAACCCTCCAATCAAATTTCCCTCTAAAATCCACGCCGTACCCACACTTTCTATCTCAACCAGGAAATCATCGCGTACGGCGTATCGTGAAGGGTGTGGTTGCACCACGGGAGCGGGGTACAGTAACTTTCCTGAGACCCCGGGCTGAGCCGCACGCCTCAACCCAATCCTCTCAACCTTCGAAACTCTCTGACTGGATGACGGAACATTCGGGAAGTTGTGGAAATGGGATGTTTTGATGGATTGGACGGGTCGATGAGATAAAGCGGGGGATTGAGGGTTGTGCGGATTTTCCGGGGCTGAGGGGGAGGAATTGAGAAATGTGTGGAGGATTTTGTGGATCAGATAGAAGGGAAGGGTGAGCATTGATCGGTCGGCCCCGCTAGGAGAGTTGAAATTCAGAACACCTCGTACTCGTTCAATGACCGTATTCTGAAGACAGGAAAGGGTAATGCAAATACGGTATCAAGAATGTAGAGCACTTGTCTCCTATGAACAGCAACAACATATAGATTCAAACTACTCTACTCTGCTCATCATATTTTTGAATCGGTTCAGGATGCATTCGAAGCTACGTAATCTATATAAATACAAACAATCTTTTTAGCCCAATGCAAAATACCAAAACTCCACCACTCCCCATATTTACTTTACTTACCCCCCCCTAGTCTTTTAAGCACGGATTAACTGCCCCGATTACCCAACCCGAAACGCAGACGCGTTTTCCTTCTGCGTGGCTAGCTCCCCGTAATCGGGTGGTTCGCACCTGGTCAGCGCACCTGTAGCCCAGTCCACGATCCATTGCTTGCCTTTCATTATAACGAGATTACTCTTTCTGGGAGAACGGTGTGTCAGGATCGCCATGCAGCGTTTCGCGTACATCATGTCGTAAAAATGCGTCCAGTGATGTGTAGGACGCCATTTTCCGTCTGCGGAGATGGAGGGGTTGGGAGTAGAGAGTGCGTATTGGGATAGATGGGTGGTAGATTGGATTGCCTGTCGAGCTCGAGCCATGAGACTTGCTCCACGGGATGGTGGACCGGTGCTTGTTGCCGGGAGGGAGGGGAGGGAGGCTACATCTGAAAGGGTGGGGGATTCCGGCTCTTCCGCGATGGTATCGGTTGGTGCTAGAGATTGCGAATCGGAGCCTTCTCCTTCCGGTGTGTCTGCTAGGCTGGGAAATTGTTCTTGTATGATTTCTTGTTGTCCGACTAGTTCGGCATGATGGTCACCAGTGTCCACGGCCTCGGCTCGTATCCGCCGCCTGCTGCGTCGTGGCACGCTCAGGTCTCGCGGTATTTCTCGGTCATCAAGTGGTGGTGCCAGGTCAATGGCTGCGAATAGGGATTGTAGCCAGAGGACGAAGGTCTCGATCTTGTGGCAGGAGAGGAGGAATTGGTCGGCTTCTGCGCGTACGCGGATCACATAACGTTTCCTATCATGCAGTTAGTAATCTAATCGTATAATCATAGGAAAGACAATGCCTACTTAAGGTAGTCTGCAGCGATTCCCACGTCCGCGTGTTGGAGGCTGTAGCTCTGCAGAAGCGATCCTTTGGTTGTGCCGGCCGGGAAATCCGGAGAGGCTCTCGACTTCACAAACATGCCAGGAACTTTGCATTTGTGGAATGTCAAAGCCGTCCCTTGTAATGTGACAAACACTCTGCACCAATCCCGGTTTTGTGCTCGATGGACTGCTCCCTCAAGTTCCATCTTCCTCAGAAAGACGGCTCGCAGACTGATGGCGCTGGAATATGGCGGGAGAATTTCGCGGCCTTCATCCTCGCGGGGTTGGATATTGAATCTTCGACGCAGACTTGGGGATTCGAGGAGGGTATCATAATCTGGCGGAGCGTCGGATGGAATGATTGATGATCCCATTGCCTCGCGCTGGTAGTACTCGTCCATCGAATGTCTGTAGGAATTCGGAACGTTGATCACAGTACCAAGTCTGCTGGGACCCGACATATCGTCATCGTCCGACACGGCAGCTACATGACTGCCACCGTCCTCTTCCGAAACCATTGCCAGCGTGGCAGATTCAGACTATTGTCGAGGGTCGGATGATAGAGAGTGTCGGTCAGGCATGATTTTTCGCACAACGTTTCGTAACGTAGCACCGCGTGAGGCGTTGCTGTGTTTTCTTTTTTGTGTATGAAGGGAAAAATTCCTAGGGCAGGTAAGCAAAGGGGAGGGACGGGATAGCAAATATAAGTGGGATGGTGGTAAGCATCAATAGTGTCAATCGATGCTGCCATGCGAGCCAAGAACCCTATTGCCCCGAGATCCAGCAGGTTTCTGTCGTCAGGAAAGGGACCGACGCATCCGGACCCTGCATGTCTCGTTTGAATTGCACGCGAGTGGCATACGACGTGCAGGAGAATCACACCGACGCTGTCGCTGAGTGGATGAGCGGAGGGTGAGGATGTGCGGGAAGATGATGGTGATTGGGCGTGTTCTGTGGAGGGAAAGCAAGGTTAAAAAGGGGTCAGCCTGAAACCATTTAGCCAGAGTGGGGGAACACGTGATAATAGTTTTGCTCGCTCGTACATAAGCGAACCCCTATTCTTATGGAGAGTAAATAGAGTCGAATGCTTGTGCTATGTCGCATCGGAGGCCTTAGTCTTATATACCGAAACAAGGATTTTGCAGATCCACCAATCAGCTTGCTTAGTGTAGTGGTTGTAAGTTACCTGCAAATACATGGCAATTTAGTAAACTAACATTTTCTCTAGATCACATCGGATTTTGACCGATATGGAAAAATTTCCGGGGACATAGGTTCGATTCCTGTAGCGAGCTCTCCGTTTGAAATTTTTTTTATGATTTTAATGTTTTGTTCATATATGTTTGCAAGCTTAACGTTACTTGAAGCAAAAGCCTTCTTTTTTCTTTGCCCTTTTTTCCTTAAGCGAGAAACCTAACTTTGAGCTAACTTTAACTATTCACATGATTGATTGATTGATTGATAGTTATTTGCGTCCATGGGCTATGGTTGGTCAACCTCCCGAAGAGTATAGGGACGTGCTAAGCTTATAGGAATATTTATATATAGAGTCACCCACTATAGACCTTATAGAAAGCATTTTAACCCGGCGAACCCGGCGTACCGAAGCATATAACTGTAAACCTCCCACGGCTAGTAGGGGTGGCTACTAGTTTCGAAGAAAGTAAGCTAGCTATAGAGAGGTATCTAGGACCTTTGGTGCTAAATCCTAGGTCGCTTAACGTGAGTTAAAAGCTTTCTAGACAAATCTAGTACCGGTATTCTAGGTCCTTTCCTACAATAGCGAGTAAGTACGCGCAAAGGCGCAATATCAAGAGCCCCCCCCCCCAAGTCTAATCGCTCTCCTAGCCTCTCCTCCTCCCTCCCTCTTCCTCTCTCTCCGCATAGTATCCCTCTCTCTTGTGAACTTTGACATAAAGTTATCCGCTTGACGTGCAATAGCCCCTTCCGCCCCTCTAAAACGCGTATATCCTCGCCCTTAATCCTCTATCGCGTGGCGTCGGCCAGCCCAGGTATAAATATCATCGTAGGTATAAGTAGTAGAGACCTAGCTAGGGGAAGGCGCGTATCGCCCGCGAGGCAATATGCCGATATAGTCGATGAGTCGTGATTCAAGTCGTGGTCGTGTTTGTGGTAAGTAAGAGAGGAGGCTATGGTAGCTACTAGAATCAAAAGGAGTTGCGATAAGGGAAAATCTCTTTGCGTTGCTGTATCGTGTTCACATGTATTCTGTTACGGTTCTGCGCTGGCACGTGCAGCGCTACCGTATACTGCTATTCCTGATTAGGCTAAGGCTGGAGGGTTAGCGCGCCCCAGGGATATTTAGGGGGCTTCTTGTCCTCCTTCCTTCTCCTTCCTTCCTTAGCTTTGTATAGTCGAATATGAGACCCTTCTACCTTTGCTTTCCAAGCCTTGAAGTTGCATCCGTGACATATTCACTCTTTAAGGCTTTATTTCATAAGACTACTATACAATGTTTAATATAATTGTATTTCGTTTCCAGACTTGGGCATAGGTCTGGGTATTAATAGATGGATCTATCTTAACTAGCTTTTCGGTATTATCTAGAGCTATTTTCTATAAATGCTTATCCTCTATTGAGAGGTCTAAATGGATGTAGAGGATAGTAATAAATTTTAAGCGTATATTTAGGCCTTTTTGAGACTTTCAAAGGGCTTTTTAACGGTATTTTTATACGAAAATTTAAAAGTTCTTAAGGTATAGAAAAGACGTATTTAGCGGCCGCTCCCGCTCAAGTTTCTCGTCCTTTGATTAGTCCCACAAGGGCCTTCAAGGTCATATAATAGTTCTAATAGATAATCCATCCATTTAGACAAAAATCTAGGTATCTATCCGTCTATAATACACCATATCCTCTATTAAACCCTCCAGATCGCTCTATCATCCATTGCCCAACCCTGTTCGTTTTTAAGATTTACGAGCAATGAAACAAACTAATTGCTGTCTACACGGCCCGCAAGCTCTAATTGATGGCAATTCTCACCAAATCTTCTGCCTTCCTCGATCGAACCTTGAAGAGACAATCAAATTGAGCAGGATGACTACATCAACGAATCAGCAACGCTCAGGAAGAACCGGAAAGCCTCACCTGGAAAGACCAGTACTGAATTTCACTATTGGCACAACTTCTTTGCCGTCTGGGCCAACAGGATTGGCAATATCCATAGTTGCGATCAAAGTCGCCATGGCAATCCAGACACTTGCTTGTGCGAAGTGCTTCCCCACACATATCCTCCGTCCAAATCCAAAGGGTCCTTGCAAGTAAGGTTCACCCGCACCCGCCTCATCTCTAGGAATATATCGGTCCGGATTAAAGACCTCCGGATTCTGGTACATTGTCTCATCGCGACTCATAGCCCAGGCATTGAAGTAGATATGTGACCCTTTGGGAATAAATATGCCATTGTAGACATCATCCTTGAGCGATTTGTGTGGAACACCAAGTGGCGAAAGGGGTCTCCAACGGCTGATCTCTTCCACGAGGTAGTCGATATATCGCAAAGCCGGATTATCGCGATCAGATAGGGACGGGAGGCGACTGGTGCCGACGACTCGGTTAAGAATGTCCCTGGCTTTCTTAAATATTGCGGGATTCAATAGCAAGGCAAGCATGCCGACCAAAACGGTGGTATTCGTCGTGTCATAGCCAGCAATGAAAATCGTAGCAGCTGCTCCATTGATATCGGCCATCGTCAAGCCATCTTGGGTACCACTCTTCTTGTTTTCAGCATTTTGCTTCAAAAGAGAGTAAACGAAAGAATCAAGACGCAAGCTCCCATTTTCCTATCAGGCAGATCAGCATAAGAATTTCCAAAAGAGGCCAGGATGATTACAAAGTGCCTTTTCGATGCTGAAAAGGGAGTATCATGGAGTTGTCGGATTACCCAACCCCATTTCCTGGCATGCTTCAGAGCTTGTGATCTAACGAGCCAGCTTGGGAACTTGCGCAGAAATGGGAAATTATCGACGAGTGTTGCTCCTGGTGAACCACCTTCTGCGAGTACCCTGTTCGCTAGACCGGTTGCAACCTGGATGCTCGAGTCTTCGTCATGAGTCAAGTCGACGCCAAAGGCAATTTTAAGGACGATGTTTGAGGCGAATCTGTATGCGCATGTCAGTGAGTTCAAGAAACGAGACAACTTTTAAGACCTTCTTATGTGCGATTCCCAATCAGCAGGATCTTTGATAATGCCTAGAACCGCTTGATGTGCTTCCTGCTCTTGACGCTGTTGGTATTGGATAATGTTTGATTTGGCAAAATTCTTCTGTAACAGAGCCCGGTGTGTCTTAAAAAGAGGTCCCCACGGTAAGAATGTCAGAGTCAAACCCCAGCCCATGCTAGGCTCCGGTTAGCAACCCGTCAACCTTGGAATCATTACACGCACACTTCAAAAAGCACAAATCTTGGTCGGCTACTGTAATTTACTCCGCGTTTAGAGAGTAGCTCTTCGGCAGCTTTCACAGTATTCAGCACGATGACCGGAGTTCTATACTGCTTGACGTAGATGATATCGGAATCTGTGGTATATAATCTGAACACATGATTCGGGAAGCCATGAGAGCGACTCACTGTACTCTTTTGAAAGTTTTTGAAAATATCTTTCCGGATTCTCAGCTGGAATAAACCGTACATGTCCGATTATGGGCTCGCCGCGAGGTCCTGGAGGTAACGGATATGGGCTGGACGTGCGGGAAAGTGCCCAAGCTAAGAGGAGTATGATACCTAAGCATGCGACCCATATGATCCAGGAGTCTCCCAATCTAAGATCAAGTTTGCTCAAAACCATGGTTGCTGTTTGAGTAACTCGTCCTTTTCCAACGAGAAGGGGGGACAGGCTGCGGGGTCACGGCCCTGGAAGAACAACTTGTCGAATACCTTCAGATTATGTTTAGTTGGAAGACAATATTTTCTTACGGCAGTATTGCACAAGACTATGTCACGTAAGTTATTCACTTACCAGTCGTACTTGCCTGTCTGTGGTAGAAAATGAGGTGTTGGTCGCACATGTGAACATGTGAAAGGCAGAAGATTACGGTGAGCTGCAGTGACCAAGATGGCCTTATCCCTTTGTCTGGTGAGACATGTCCCGCGCTAGGCATCGAAGCTAAAACCGTCAGGCAGGTACGTACCGCTTAGCTGTGATGCCTGGCGCGGGGCATGTCTCACCGGACAAAGGGATAATAACCTCATATGCACCCACGAACTAATTAATAAACAATATATTATCAACAATATCCGCCCCTCCAACATCTGCCAAATCAGAAAAACACTTCCAACAAACCTCCTCCCCAACTAGCACTCTATCATGCCTTTGCACACCCAACACCGCAGTCGCGATCCTCGCCAACCAATTCTTACTCGCCCTCACAACGGCTGGTCCCTCAGGCCGCTCCAAAAACTCCTCCCAGCTCTCAATAGCTGTCATCGGATGCCTATCCAACAACTCCTTCTGATCCATCTTACGCTCCCCATCCTTCGATTTCTCATGCTCGCATTGAGGTTTGTAGTAATAATCATGATCGAATTGGCTGCATCCGCGCTTGAATGCTGAAAGGATATCTAGATCCGCGATCCAGCGTCCGTTGTCGTTGACTTGGATGAACCCTTCCACAAGCGAAGCTTCAACATCTCGCCTTCCCTGACTGGAAGTTCCAACATCGATAGCAATGCTCCAATCCGAGAATCGCAAGTGTAAGCTAGTGCCTGAAAAACAATCACTAGTCGTACCATCATATGGTGCTCTGTTAATCACACGCCAGCTGTCGGCTGGTGGTTGCAGGACTTGTGGTTCAGTGGGGGGAACGATCAGGTTCATTCCTGGACGCCCGATGTTGCCGATTACGTGCCGAACTTGAGAGGATAAGATGGCTTCTCCGGGATCGCCAAGGAGAGAAGCGGCGACGTAGAGGGAGTCTTCGGAGGAGATGGCGAAGACATTTTGGAAGTTTGAGATGGGGAGGTCGAGAGTGCCAGTTTCGAGCATGGTGATGCAGGCGAATGTCTGTTGTCGAGAAAGGGACTTTGCGAATAGAGTCCTGTCTACACCGAAGTGGTCTTTGAGCCATTTTGCAGTGTGAAGCGGTCGTAGTACCACTTCGGTGTTGATTGTTGCGCTTGGGAGGGCTTGATAGATGTCCTGGATCAGGGCCAAGGCACGAAGAGATTGGTAGAAGGGTTGTGGTGATTGGTCGCGGAGGAAGATATCGAGGCTCTGTGCACTTATTCCGCCTTTATATAATGCGGTCTTTACGTCGTCGAGTTCGACTTTCTTCTTTCGCTGGAGCCTTTTGGATGCCCAGTAGGGTGCTCGGGCTTCCATTTGGTAGGAGGCAAGGACCTCTGAGGTGACGTATAGGGCTGCTACCTGAGGATCTCCTAAAAAGTACTCGAGAGATGTTGGAGGAGTAGTTGATTTAGATTTCCTATTATTTGGCTTCGAATTCTCATCCTTGGTCGCTGGAGCTTTCTGACCTTTCTTTTTTCTTTTCTTTTTATTCTTTTTGGATTCCATACTCTGTGCAGGTGCCTGGCCTTTCTTTTCAGACGCCCCTGAATCCATGAAAAGCACAGAAGATCTTTCAGTACTTTGATCTTCTGCTTTATTGGAATCTACAAAGCTTTTCCAGGAATGATTTGATTCCCAGCGAATGCCCTGTAGAGTCTCAATATCAGCGTCGTGGCTTTTAAGGAGCTTGAGCACAATTGCCATGTGATTTGGTACATTTCCTAGCTCTGTCGGAGTTTCGCAGGTTGATGTTGCTGCCGCATGCGAAACCAAAGAGGTTTTATTAGAATCGATTTTCGAGGTAAAGCCCGCGAAAGGATTGCTTCCCTCCTCAAAAGTCATCATATGGTCTGAAGTGGCCTCGGATCCAAACCTCGAGGGGAGCGGTTCGAGTTTTATCATAGCCTCCGTCTTAGTGAAGACTTCCTCTACAGCTATTACCTCTGAAAAAGCCGTGGTCTCCACTAGAGGCCCAGGATCTAGTCTTGGATCAATCCATCTCTTATACCTCAGCATCCGCGGAAGATCTGTGGTGGCCTGGATCTCCGCATCAGGCAGACCAGTAGCATACTCGTAGGTTTGTAGAGAATGCCTTTTATCTTTTGCAACTTCCACGGGCTCTTCTGAATCATTGAGAGATAATTTGGGCAATTTCTGATTTGCGAGCGCAGACGCCTTAGTCCCAACGCCATTTCCCTGATTCTGCTCAACCTCAAGGTTCTGAGAGGCACACTCATCAATAACTTTGGTTGTTTCTTCGGAAGGCACTTTCTTTGGCTCTCGACCTAAGTCTGGTCTATAGCGTATAATGACTTCCCAGGGCTTTGCGTCCGGGAAAAACCTCACAGCATATTTTCGGAGTAGTGAAACCCTATCCTCATCCCTCTCCAGAAGGGAGATAAAATTCTGGAAGTCAGGGATACCAAAAACCGGAGGCGGAAAGCATTTGGGATCTTCGACAAACGCTGAACCCCGTCCATGACCGAGCGCGAAGAGTTTTCTGTGCAGTTCGTGATGGATGTCGTTTCCGGCATTCATGGAAGACATGAAGGAGCTGGCCGCTTGTCCGAGTGATCGGACCCAATTTGACTCTGTTTTAAGTCTCTCAACCCATGCATCATTAAGGACTCGTTTCTTCGCTATCTTTTCGCCTGGGGCCATGAAAATCGATGATCTTTGGGATCCCGTCAACAGAGTTTTCTCCAGAGCAATAATCACACCGATTGCATCTACGGCGTTGTTGACCTTGAACCCCCAGCCACGTAGAATGGAGCCTAGGGCTACTTGCATCAATTGATCTGCCGATAGTCTTGACGCGGTAGCTGCAATACTTCTTTGCAAGTGTACTGGAGGCCCATAATATCTGTATCGATCGTTAGTTTACATTTGAAAATTCAAGTTCCAAGTTTATAATGCCATATACCTCATATGGGCTAATGACATGACCCAGTAAACCCCACTCTGGTCCTTGTCAGAGTTTGCCGATCTCTCAAGCCCCAAAGTGAGTTTGCCTTCCGTGGGGACTAGCTGATCATTTTGGAAGGCCGTTTTATGACCCAATACCTGAGAAAAGCAGTGAGTACGTCTATCATGCAAGGCATACGGTTGATTGTGTGACTTACAATCAGGTCCGGGTATATGTGCCAGCAGGACAAAGCTAGCAACAAGCTTCCATCTTGAACACCTTGTGGCTTTCCACCGAGCAATTCTTCCATCATATTCAGAGCAGTTGTCCAAGCCGAGATAACACTTGCATAAGTGCTAATCTTAGCATTCACAGCAATGCTCAGATTGTTCAAGATAAGCATTAGCTGAGTTTGCTCCTTATTCTTTGCTTCATCAGCTCGCCGGAGCCAAGCTCTGGCACTGTTGTCCCACTCAGCCAGCTGGCTACGCTCAATCATTACTTGGGCGGCTAACATATGAGCCAACTTAATTGGTTCATCGGTTGATAAGAGTGCCATCTCCTTCTTCCTTGCTTCGACAATTTCAACCCAGATTGATATTGCTTCGCTAACACTAAACATACGGGCTCTGCAAATCAATCAGCATGGCCAATTTTCCCTCTGAGAGCAGAAGGCACTCACAGCATACACGCCAACAGATGAACGGATATAGCACTACTTCCCGAAGTAGCAGCTGCCCAAATCGACGTTCCGTCAGCCCCGGTATAATCTGCAAAAATTCCATCGCTCAAAGTAGCCCGCGGATTCGCCGTAGCAGAGTTTGCAATCTCAGAGACTCTGGTTCCATATGCGTCAATGAGATATGGCGTACGGGGAATGATATCTTCGAACAGAGCACCTAGTTTCCGAGCTGTCACGTGCGTGCTGCCAGCCTCAGCAATTTCGCGGCGCGTCGGGGTCAAGGCTGCGCCAAGTCCTCGGAATTGCGAGGGCGCTTCTAACTAGAAATCCTCAGTTGTGTCCTTCCTCTGTAGAGAAAATGGGATCAGTACCTTCACGAGGCTGAAGTCAAAATTCAGTAAACCGAGAGTAGCAACGAGCTCTTGCGATCCAGACAACACCGAAGCTGTTAACTTTCCGATTGATGTCATTCTGGGGTTCTGGAG
>Ga0302325_10007199_pt1 | contig 24753 bp, 24 predicted proteins | sample Palsa_T0_2_FD_201948 | JGI IMG/M metagenome (GOLD analysis project Ga0302325, IMG submission 201948) | Peat permafrost microbial communities from Stordalen Mire near Abisko, Sweden - Palsa_T0_2 | ecosystem: Environmental > Terrestrial > Soil > Palsa > Peat permafrost | place: Sweden: Abisko... | reverse complement strand
ACTCGACCAGCAGCCGCCGGCAACCCGCCAGCGACCCGCCCGCTACCGCTCGACCTAAGCCAACCGGATACGCAGACCCTCGATAACCACGGCCCCCACCGCGGAATCACTCATCTGACTAGGGCTGGTAGGAGTCGGCGCGCAGCTGGCTCATCTTCGCCCGGTCGTGCAGGGCAGTGATCCGGCGCACCGTACGGGTCCGTGACCGCATGACCAGCGACTCGGTGCTGGCGCCACCGGCGCTCGGGTAGCGCACGCCCTGCAGCACGTCACCGTCGGTGATGCCGGTGGCCGAGAAGAACACGTCGTCACCGGCCACCAGGTCGTTGCGGTCGAGCACGCGATCCAGGTCGTAGCCTCCGGCCACGGCCGCCGCCCGCTCCTCGTCGTCGCGCGGCCAGAGCCGGCCGAGGATCTGACCGCCGATGCACTTGATCGCGGCGGCGGAGATGACGCCCTCCGGCGTCCCGCCGATGCCCCACAGCAGGTCGACCGGAGAGCTCTCGGTCACCGCGAGCAGCGCCGCCGAGACGTCGCCGTGGGAGATGAGCCGCACCCGAGCCCCGGCCTCGCGCATCTCCCGGATTCCGGCCTCGTGGCGCGGACGGTCGAGCGTGACCACCATGACGTCGCGAATGTCGGAGCCCTTGCGCGCAGCCACACGCCGGACGGTCTCTGCGAGCGGGATATTCAGATCAAGCACATCCTCGATCTGGCGGGATCCCGCCAGCTTCTCCATATACACGCACGGTCCCGGGTCGAACATGGTGCCCCGGGGCGACAGCGCGATCACCGACAGCGCGCTGGGCATGCCGTTCGCCGCCAGCGTGGTGCCCTCGAGCGGATCGACGGCGATGTCAACCTCGGGCGGGGTCCCGTCGCCGATCCGCTCGCCGTTGTAGAGCATCGGCGCCTCGTCCTTCTCACCCTCGCCGATGACCACGACGCCGTCCATCGAGACCGAATGGAGCATGTGGCGCATGCCGTCCACGGCGGCCTGGTCGGCCGACTCCTTCTCACCCATCCCCACCCACGGGGCGGCGGCGATCGCGGCCGCTTCGGTGACCCGCACCAGCTCGAGGGCGAGGTTCCGATCGGGGCGCTCGGGCGCGGTCTGCTCGCTCATCGCGCGGCAGCCTATCCGAGAGCCTTCGCCGTTAAGCCGGCCCTTGATAGCTTGCCGACCGTGAACGCATCCGCCGTGACCGGGCGCCGTTGAGCGGCCGATCCACATTGGGGGGTCAGCGGTGAGCCCGACGGTCCTCGGCGTCGACGTCGGGGGTACCAAGATCGCCGTGGCCGTGCTGCACGACGGGCAGCTGTCCGCGGCAAGCCTGGAGCCGAGCAGCCACACCGACGGCGGCCATGTCATCGACCAGCTCGCGTCAGCCATCGCCGACCGGGCCGCCGCCGCACCGGCCCCGATCGAGGCGGTCGGCATCGGCGTGCCCTCGGTGATCGACTTCGCCGCCGGCCGGGTCCGCTCGACGGTGAATCTCCCCCTGAGCGACGTACCGTTGCGCGACCTGTTGTCCGAGCGTCTGTCGCTGCCCGTGTTCGTGGACAACGACGCCAACTGTGCCGCGCTGGCCGAGGCCCACGACGACGACGGCCAGCCCGACGTGCAACACCTGGTCATGTTCACGCTCGGCACCGGGGTCGGCGGCGGGATCATCATCGGCGGGCGCATCTACCGGGGGGCCACCGGCGCCGCCGGGGAGATGGGCCACCAGCTGATCGGCCTGCCCCTGGACCGCGGCGTCCCGCCGGCCACCCACTTCCCCCAGCCGGGATCACTTGAGTCGCTCGCCTCCGGGCGCGCGCTGGACGCGCTGGCCATCCGCGCCGCGCAGGAGCATCCCGACTCCGCGCTCGGCCGTCTCGCCGCCGCCGGCCAGACCGTCGCCGGCCCCGATGCGGTCCACGCCGCCCACGCCGGCGATCCGGCGGCGATCGCCGCGGTCCTCCTGCTCGGCCAGCGCCTGGGCGTGGGGATCGCCAACGCCATCAACGTGTTCGATCCCGAGGTGGTGGCGATCAGCGGCGGGGTGTCCTCGGCGGGCGAGCTGCTGCTCGACGCCGCTCGCGAGACCGCCGGCCGGTACGTGCTTCCCGGCGTCGGTACCCGCACCGAGATCCGTCTGGCCCGCTCCGGTCCCGACGCCGGCGTGCGCGGTGCGGCGCTGCTGGCCGCCCAGGAGCTGGCCCATGACCCACCGCCGGCGCGGCGCCCGGCACAGGCCCGATGAGGCAACCACGCCGACCGCGGCGGGAACACCGGGCGTGGATCCGCGGGAGCTTCCGCACCTTCTTGTCACAAAATCGCGACCCTGGAGGGTTACCTGATGCAGATCGGCTTCGTCGGACTCGGGAAGATGGGCGGCAACATGGTGCATCGCATCCGGCGCGACTCGGAGCACGAGGTCGTGGCGTTCGATTTCAACGCCGGTGCGGTCAAGGAGGCGGTGGGCCACGGCGCCGCCGGGGCCCGGTCGCTCGCCGACCTGGTCAAGAAGCTCGAGCCGCCGCGCCTGGTCTGGATCATGGTTCCGTCCGGTGATCCGACCGAGGAGACCGTGGTCAAGCTGTCGAAGCTGCTTGACAAGGACGACACGATCATCGACGGCGGCAACTCCCGCTGGACCGACGACAAGCGCCGGGCCGCGATGCTGCGCAAGCAGGGCATCAACTACGTGGATGTCGGCACCTCTGGCGGCGTGTGGGGCCTGCAGGTGGGCTACTGCATGATGGTGGGCGGCGTGAACAAGGCGGTCAAGCGCCTCGCGCCGATCCTCGACGTGCTGGCCCCGCCGACCAACGAGCTCAGCCGCGAGGCGATCGGCCCATACGGCTGGCAGCATTTCGGCGGTCCGGGCGCCGGGCACTACGTGAAAATGGTCCACAACGGAGTGGAATACGGCCTCATGCAGGCCTACGCCGAGGGTTTTGACCTGTTCGACAAGTGCGAATACGAGCTCGACAACGCCAAGATCGCCCACCTGTGGGGGCAGGGGTCGGTCGTGCGGTCGTGGTTGTGCGAGCTCGCCGCCCGCGCCTTCGAGCAGGACGGCAACAAGTTGGCGAACATCGAGGGCTGGACCGCCGATTCCGGCGAGGGCCGCTGGACCATCCAAGACGCCATCGATCACGACGTTCCCACGCCGGTGATCACCGCCTCGCTGTACGCCCGCTTCACCTCGCGCGGCAACGGTGACTACGCCAACCGCGTACTCGCCGCGCTGCGTAACCAGTTCGGCGGGCACGCCGTGAAGACCAACCCCAAGGCCACCCGGAGGTAGCCGCCCATGGCCGTGACGACCGAGCCCGAGAACCCCCTCACCGCGGGGCTGGAACGCCTGCCCGTTCACCCGACGGCGCTAGTCGTGTTCGGCGCCACCGGGGACCTGGCCAAACGCAAGCTGCTGCCGGCCATCTACAACCTCGCTCACGAAGGCGCGTTGCCGGAGCGCTTCTACCTGGTCGGCGTCTCCCGGGGTGAGCTGACCCACGAGGAGTATCGCGAGCTGGCGGTCGAGGCGATCACCAGCTTCTCGCGCCGTCCGCCGGACCCCGATGTCCTCGAGCACCTGCTCGAGGACATCCGCTACGTGTCCGGTTCGTTTGACGAAGACAGGGTCTACTCGTCGCTGGCGGCGATCCTCGGCGAGTTCGACGGCAAGGCGGGCCAGCCGCTCAACCGGGCCTTCTACCTCTCGACCGCGCCGGCGTTCTTCCCGGTCATTGTCGGGCTGCTCGGCGCCCACGGCCTGCAGCACAGCGAGGGAACCGACACCGAGGTCCGGGTGATCATCGAGAAGCCGTTCGGCACGACACTGGGCGAAGCCCAGGAGCTCAACCGCAAGGTGCTGTCGGTGTTCGACGAGCGCCAGGTCTTCCGCATCGACCATTACCTGGGCAAGGAGACCGTGCAGAACGTGCTGGCGTTTCGCTTCGCCAACGGCATGTTCGAGCCCTGGTGGAATCGCAACTACATCGACAACGTGCAGATCACCGCGGCTGAGGATCTCGGCATCGGCACCCGGGCCGGCTACTACGACTCGGCCGGCGCGCTGCGCGACCTGATCCAGAACCACATGCTGCAACTGCTGACGCTGCTGTGCATGGAGCCCCCGGTGGCCTTCTCGGCCGACGAGGTGCGCGACGAGAAGGTCAAGGTGCTGCACGCGGTGCACGCCCCCACCCTCGACGACGTCGATGACCTCTCCGTGCGCGCCCAGTACGGCCCAGGAGTGGTGGCGGGCGAGGGGGTGCGCGGCTACCTGGAGGAGGATGGCGTGCCGGCGGACTCGAATACCGAGACCTACGCGGCACTGCGCCTCAGTGTCGACAACTGGCGCTGGGCCGGCGTGCCGTTCTATCTGCGCACCGGCAAGCGCCTGGCCCGCAAGCTGACCGAGATCGCCATCACCCTCAAGCCAGTCCCCCACCTGGCGTTTCGCGAGAACGCCGACGGCGTGCGACCGAACCAGCTCATCCTCACCATGCAGCCCAACGAGGGCGTGTCGCTCTCGCTGGTGGCGAAGGTGCCCGGAACCCGCATGACCATGGCGCCGGTGAACATGGAGTTCCTCTACGGCACCGCCTTCATCTCGCAGTCCCCGGAGGCGTACGAGCGGCTGATCATGGATGCGATGCGCGGAGACGCCACGCTGTTCACCCGTAACGACGAGGTGGAGGCGCAGTGGCACATCTGCGACCCGATCGTGGCCAAGTGGGAGGCCACGCCGGGACCGCTGCCCCAGTATGGGTCGGGTGGACAGGGGCCGGCGGAGGCCGAGCGGTTGCTCCTCCCCGGCGACCACTGGCGCGCGATCTAGTCATGACCACGGTCAAGGACAGTCTCTGGACCGCGCACGAGACGACTCCGTCGGCGATCGAGGAAGCGCTGCGCGAGCTGCTGAGCGAGCGCCACGCCGAGCACGCGGGCTATACCCCGGCGCGGGTGCTCAACCTCGTCTGCATCGTGGATCGCGAATGGAGCGGCGAGATCGCCAACCGGCTGCGCAGCGTCGGCGACTCGCACGCCTCGCGGACGATCGTCTGCTCGGTGGAGCCGGGACGCACCAGCCTCGACGCCGTCGCCACCATCGCCTCGGACCGCGAGCCCGGGCCCGGGGAGTTCGCCCTCACCCGCGAGACGATCGTGGTGAACGTCGGGCCGGGCCATCTGGCCCACCTCGACACGATCGTCGACCCGCTGGTGGTCACCGACATCCCGACGGTGGTCTGGGCCCCCCACGGGCACCCCGAGGCGGTCGAGTCGCTGCGGCGGTTGGCGCAGGTTGCCCTGATCGACTCGATCGACGACCCGGAGGTCTCCGAAGCCCTCGTCCGGGCCCGTTCACTCGCCGATTCGCTGCACGTGGTCGACATGGCCTGGCTGCGCACGGTGCCCTGGCGCGAGCGCTTGGCCGCCACGTTTGACCCGATTCCGCTGCGCCCCCAGCTGGCGACCATCAGCTCGGTCGAGGTCCGCCATCAGCCCGACTCGGTGGCCTCGGCGCTGCTGCTGCTCGGCTGGCTGGCCTCGCGGTTGGACTGGCACTGCAGTCCACTGCTGCCGAGCGGCGACGATCTGACCGGCTCGGCCCATGCCCACCGGCAGGACGTCACGCTGACCCTGGCCCCGGCCCGCGAGATGCAGGTCCGCGGCCTGCTCGGGCTGACCGTGGAGACCGCCTCCGGCCGGCGGCTGTCGCTCGACCGCGGCCCCGGCGGGCTGCACGCCGAGTACAGCAACTATCGCAAGGGGATCGAGCGCAGCTGGACCGTGCTCGGCGCTTCGCGGGGCGAGGGCGGCATCCTCGGCAACGCGATCCGGGCCGCCCTGGCTCGCGATCGCATCTACCTGCCCGCCCTGCAGGCCGCCACCACCATGGTTCGATGAGCGACGGCGTCGTCAAGCCGCTGGGCAACGTGACGAGCCCCGGCCCGGTCGGCGCGAGCGCGTTCCCCCCGATCGCCGAGTACGCGTTCCTGTCGGACTGCGAGGTGACCGCGCTGGTGGCACCCGGCGGCTCCATCGAGTGGATGTGCCTGCCGCGCATGGACAGTCCGAGCGTGTTCGGGGCGATGCTCGATCGCGCGGCCGGGACGTTCCGCCTCGGGCCGGCCGACGTGGCCGTACCGGCTGGGCGGCGCTACATCCCCGGCACCATGGTGGTCGAGACCACCTGGGGCACCCGCTCGGGCTGGCTGATCGTCCGCGACGTTCTGCTCATCGGCCCGTGGCACCACGAGGGCGAGCGCTCGCACTCCCACCGCCGCGCCCCCACCGACTACGACGCCGACCACGTCCTGCTGCGCACCATGCGCTGCGTCGACGGCAGCGTCGAGGTCACGCTCGACTGCGAGCCGAAGTTCGACTACGGGCTGGTCGAGGCCCAGTGGTCCTATACCGGCGACGGCTACGGCGAGGCGGTCGCCACCGGCACCGGTGTCGACCTGCAGCTGCGGCTGACCAGCGACCTACGCCTCGGGTTCGAGGGCGGTCGCGCCCGGGCGCGCACGACCCTGAAGAACCAGGAGACCGCGTTCGTGGCGCTCTCCTGGACCGAGCACGCCGCGCCGAAGACCTTCGACGAGGCCTACCGGCGGCTCGTGTTCACCACCAACTACTGGCACGAATGGCTGGCCCAGGGCGAGTTTCCCGACCATCCCTGGCGCGGCTATCTGCAGCGCTCGGCGCTCACCCTGAAGGGCCTCACCTACGCGCCGACCGGCGCCCTGGTGGCGGCCGCCACCACCTCGCTGCCCGAGACGCCCCACGGCGAGCGCAACTGGGACTATCGCTACAGCTGGATCCGCGACTCGAGCTTCATGCTGTGGGGGCTGTACACCCTCGGCTTCGACTGGGAGGCCAACGACTTCTTCTACTTCGTCGCCGACGCCGCCGAGGGCGAGGAGCCGCTGCAGGTCATGTACGGCATCCAGGGCGAGCGCAACCTCGACGAGCGGACCCTGGACCATCTCACCGGTTATGAGGGGGCCCGGCCGGTGCGGATCGGCAACAACGCCTACAAGCAGGCCCAGCACGACGTGTGGGGCATGGTCCTGGACTCGGTGTTCCTGCACACCAAGTCGCGCGACAGCCTGCCCGATCGGGTCTGGCCGACCCTGGTGCGGCAGGTCGAGGCGGCAATCAAGCACTGGCGCGAGCCCGACCGGGGGATCTGGGAGGTGCGCGGCGAGCCGCAGCACTTCGTCTCCTCCAAGCTGATGTGCTGGGTGGCCTGCGACCGCGGCACCCGCCTGGCGCTGCTGCGCGAGGACGCCGAGAAGGCCGCTCGCTGGCAGGCCGCCGCGGATGAGATCAGCGCCGACATCCTCGCCCGCGGAGTCGACGAACGGGGCGTGTTCGTGCAGCATTACGACACCGACGCTCTGGACGCCTCGGTGCTGCTCGTGCCGATGGTCCGGTTCCTGCCGCCCGAGGACGAGCGCGTGCGCGCCACCGTGCTGGCGATCGCCGACGAGCTCACCCAGGACGGCCTGGTGCTGCGCTACCGGGTGGAGGAGACCGACGACGGCCTGAGCGGGCAGGAGGGCACGTTCGCCATCTGCTCGTTCTGGCTCGTGTCGGCGCTGTCGGAGATCGGCGAGTCTGCCCGCGCCCGTCAGCTGTGCGAGAAGCTGCTCTCCTACGCCAGCCCGCTCGACCTCTACGCCGAGGAGATCGACCCGCACTCGGGCCGGCACCTCGGCAACTTCCCGCAGGCGTTCACCCACCTGGCCCTCATCAACGCGGTCATGCACGTGATCCGCTCCGACCAGGAGATCGCCGAGGCCCAGGAGTCGATCTCAGCCAAGATGAAGGCCGTCACCCTGCGCGCGCGATGACCGCCGTCGATCGCTTCACCACCCCCGAGGGGGCCTGCGCCTATGCGGCCGCGGAGATCGCGGTGGGGCTGCAGCGCGCGCTGAGTGAGCGGGGCGTGGCCCACTTCTCGCTGTCGGGAGGCAACACACCCAGGCGCGCCTATGAGCTGGTGGCGCCGCTGATCGAGAACTGGGGCTCGGTCGAGCTGTGGTACGGCGACGAGCGCTGCGTGCCGCCGGACGACCCCGAGAGCACCCACCGGCTGATCGTCAAGAGCCTGCTCCCGGCCATCGCCGCCACCGGTTCGCCGCCGCCGCTCGAGCACCGCGTGCGCGGCGAGGCAGGCGCCGAGGCGGCGGCCCAGGAGTACGCGGAGCTGCTGAGCGAGCGGGTTGCCGCCGATGACGACGGCCTGCCCGCGCTGGACGTGTCGCTGCTCGGCCTCGGCCCGGACGGGCACACGGCGTCGCTGTTTCCCGGCCACCCGGAGATCGACATCACCGGCGCGCTCTGCCTGCCGGTGCACGATTCGCCCAAGCCGCCTCCGGATCGCGTGACGCTCACCCTCCCGGTGCTGCGCGCCGCCCGCTCGACGCTGCTGCTCGTCACCGGCGCGGACAAGGCGCAGGCGCTCTCCGCGGTCGTGGCCGGCCACGACCACAACGTGCCGGCCAGCCTGCTCGGCGGTTCCCGCCTGCGGGTCATCGCTGACCGGGCAGCGCTGTCCGACCCGGCATGAGTCCCGACGGACCCACCCAGCGCGTCGTGCTCGTGCGCCACGCCCGGACGGAGTGGAGCATCTCCGGGCGACATACCGGACGCACGGACATCCCCCTGACCGAGGAGGGCCGCACCGTCGCCCGCAGCCTCAGTGAGCCGCTGAACCACTGGCAGTTCGCCCGGGTGTTCACCAGCCCGTTGCAGCGGGCCCGCGAGACCTGTGAGCTCGCCGGCTACGGCGACGTGGCGGAGCTGCGCAACGAGCTGCTGGAGTGGGACTACGGTGAATACGAGGGGATCACCACGGCGCAGATCCGGGAGACCCGGCCGGGCTGGGACCTGTGGCGCGACGGCTGTCCGGGCGGCGAGTCGGCCGCCGACGTGGGCGCGCGGGTCGATCGTCTGATCGGCGAGATCCGGGGGGTGAGCGGGAACGTGGCCTGCTTCGCCCACGGCCACGTGCTGCGAGTCTTCGGCGCCCGCTGGCTCGGGCTGCCCCCGAGCGACGGGGCCCTGCTCGGGCTTGGCACCGGGGCGCTGAGCGTCCTCGGCTACGAGCGCGAGCACTCGGTGGTGTGGCGCTGGAACGACACCTCGGCGGCCGAGCGGGTGACCTAGCGGCGGTCGTCCGGGCTGGTTGGTCCAGCCGAGCTCGCCGCCGGTGTAATGTAGGTGACTTCGCGGAGACTGCGCAGACGAGCCGCCTCGACGGTCCGTCGCATCTACCCTCATGGCCGCCTCCACCCGACAGCATGCCGCTCCCCCTACCGCTCCGGCCGCTGCCGGCGAGGTTCGGGCCGCGCTGGCGCAGGCCCGTGAGCGGACGCTCGCGCTCGTCGCCCCGATCGGCGACGCCGATCTCCACGCGACCCACTCGGCGCTGATGAGTCCCCTCGTCTGGGACCTCGGCCACATCGCCGCCTACGAGGATCTGTGGCTCGGCCATCGCTACGCCGATCTTCCGCTGCTGCACCCCGATCTCGCCGACCTGTACGACGCCTTCGAGACGCCACGCGAGGTGCGCGGCCACATCGAGATGCTCACCCGGGCTCCGGCGCTGGCCTACCTGCGGCAGACCCGCAAACGCACCCTGGAGGCGATCGAGCGTCACGGTGTCGGTGACGGCGTGCTGCACGAGATGGTCATCCAGCACGAGCACCAGCACAACGAGACGATGCTGCAGACCCTCGGCCTGGCCCGCCTGCCCGGCGCCGGGCCGCTCGGGCGCGGCCCCGAACCCGCCGCCCCGGACGCCCGGACGCAGCCCGGCGGCCTGGAGACGGTCGAGGTGCCGGCCGGGCCGTTCGCGCTCGGCGCGCCCGACACCCGCTTCTCGTATGACAACGAGCGACCGCGCCATCCGGCCCAGCTGCCCGGATTCCGCATTGGCCGCACGCCGGTCACCAACGCCACCTGGCTGAGCTTCGCCGAAGGCGGAGGCTACGAGCGCCGCGAGTGGTGGACCGACGAGGGCTGGGCGTGGAAGGAGGAGTACGACATCGAGCGACCAGCGGGATGGGCGACGGGACCGCCGCCCACGCAGCGTCCGCTGGTTGAAGCTTCAGCGCCGCGGTGGCACGGCGAGCCGGTCTATGAGTGGCGACGCGGCCAGTGGGAGCCGCTTCAGCCGGATCGACCGGTAGTCCACGTGTCCTGGTTCGAGGCCGACGCCTTTGCCCGCGCGCACGGTGTGCGATTGCCCACCGAGGCGGAATGGGAGAAGGCGGCGACCTGGGATCAGGCCAGCGGGGCCACGCACGACTGGCCGTGGGGCGAGCAGTCCCCGCAGGCGCGGCACGCCAACCTGTTCGAGACCGGCGTCGACGGAACCGCGCTGGTGGGTGCGTTCCCCGACGGCGCCGCGCCGTGCGGGGCGCTCGGCATGATCGGCGACGTGTGGGAGTGGACGGCGACGGAGTTCACCGGGTACCCGGGCTTCCAGGCCTATCCGTATCCGGAGTACTCCAAGGTGTTCTTCGGCCGCGGCTACCGCAGCCTGCGGGGCGGGTCCTGGGCGTCGAGCCGCCGGGTGGCCACGCCGACCTTCCGCAACTGGGACCTGCCGATCCGCCGCCAGATCTTCGCCGGGCTGCGCATCGCCCAGGACGCCGCATGAGCCCCCCGATCGACACCACCAGCGCGGACGCGCCAATCCGCGTCGACTCCTATCTCGGAGGCGGACAGGAGCGCTCGCTCGCCGACGACGTGCTCGACGGTCTGACCCGGCCGTTCAAGGAGCTGCCGCCCAAGCACTTCTACGACGCCCGCGGCGCGCTCCTGTTCGACCGCATCTGCGACCTGCCGGAGTACTACCCGACCCGCACCGAGCGGCTCATCCTGCGGGACCGGGCCGCCGACATCGCCGCCGAAACCGGTGCCGCCGAGCTGGTCGAGCTCGGCTCGGGCACCGCGGCGAAGACCCGCGTGCTGCTCGACGCGCTCGACGAGGCGGGGACGCTGCGGCGCTACGTCCCACTCGACGTCACCGAATCAATGGTCCGCGAGAGCGCCGACACCCTCGTGAGCGAATATCCCGGTCTGCAGGTCCACGGAGTCATCGGCGACTTCGAGCGCCATCTCGGCCGGGTGCCGGCGGCCATCGGGCCGCGGATCGTCGCGTTCCTGGGCGGCACCATCGGCAACTTCCCGCCGGGCTCGCGGCGCCGCTTCCTGCGAGACATCGCCCACCTGCTCGGACCAGCGGACCACCTGCTGATGGGCACCGACCTGGTCAAGGACCCCGCGGTGCTGCAGGCGGCCTACGACGACGCCGAAGGGGTCACCGCCGAGTTCAACCGCAACGTGCTGCACGTCCTCAACCGCGAGCTCGACGCCGACTTCGCCCCGGAGCGCTTCGAGCACGTCGCGCTGTTCGACCCGCGCCACGAATGGATCGAGATGCGCCTGCGCGCCGACGACGACCACGATGTGACCGTCCGCGCACTCGACCTCCCGGTGCACTTCGTGGCCGGTGAGGAGATGCGCACCGAGATCAGCGCCAAGTTCACCCGCGAGCGCCTCACCGGCGATCTCGACGCCGCCGGGCTCGAGCTGACCCAGTGGCTCACCGACCCCGACGACCTGTTCGCGTTGTCACTGTCGCGCCGCGCGCGCTGAGGGATCCCCATCCTTCGCGGCCCCGGGGCCGCGGGAGTCGAGTCTTGGTAGCACCCCCGGTCGGAAAGCGGGTGAGCACCCGGCGGCGGGCGCCGCCCAGGGCCGCGGAGCGGCGAGCGGGCGCCCGGAGCGCCGTTCTGTGACGGTCGCGTGACGCGCCCGTGTGTCTGCCGACCCGCGCCGACATTCGGCCGCATCGTTGACCCGGGTCGCCGAGGGGGGTTGGCGAGAACCTGGTCAATACGGAGGATTCCTCGCCACACCCCCCGGTGCGCGGACCCCGGCAGTCGGGGGTGTGGCGAGAAACTCGTCGCCACGGAGGATTCCTCGCCACACGGTCCGCCCGCGCTTGCGCTCCGCGGCCGCAAACCCCCCTCAGCCCCCGTAACACCCCCCGCCCCGGTATAGACTTAACCCCAGGCCCCGTGGAGTGCGACCGCCGGGGGATAAACCTGCCCGTGGAGTGCGACCGCCGGGCGTCATCACCGAAAGGAACTCATACCAATGCCTGAAGCCGTCATCGTCGACGCGATCCGCACGCCCGTGGGTCGCGCCTTCAAGGGATCGCTCGCTTCATTGCGCCCCGACGAGACGCTCGCCTTCGTCGTCGACAAGGTGCTCGAGCGCAACCCCGAGGTCGACCCCAGCACCGTCGAGGAGCTCGTGGCCGGCTGTGGACTACCCCAGGGCCTGCAGGCGAACAACATCGCCCGCATCGCCGTGCTGCTGTCCGACCAGCTCGGTGAGCAGACCAACGGCTCGACGGTCTCGCGCTACTGCGCGTCCGGCCTCGACGCCATCCGTATCGCCGCCAACAACGTGGTCGCCGGTCACGGTGACACGTACATCGCCGGCGGCGTGGAGTTCGTCTCGCGCTACAACGCCGCGCAGGAGGCCGCGCATCCGGAGGACCAGAACGAGCACCTGCAGGGCAAGGACGGCACGCCTGACGCGTACATCGCCATGGGGCTGACCGCCGAGAACGTCGCGGAGCGCTACGGCGTGACCCGCGAGCAGCAGGACGAGTACGCGCAGAGCTCGCAGGAGCGCGCGGTCGCCGCTCAGCAGCAGGGCATCTTCGACAAGGAGATCGTCCCGGTGACGCTGGCCGACGGCACCGAGGTATCCAAGGACGACGGCCCCCGACCGAGCTCCACGCTCGAGAAGCTCGCCTCGCTCGAGCCGGCCTTCAAGCCGGACGGGACCGTGACCGCGGGCAACTCCTGCCCGCTCAACGACGGCGCGGCCGCGGCGATCATCATGAGCGCCGAAAAGGCCAAGGAGCTCGGGCTGAAGCCGCGCGCCCGCATCATCACCGCGGCCACCTGGGGCAACGAGCCGGAGTACATGGGCGTCGCCCCCATCGGCGCGATCAAGAAGGCGCTGGAGCGCGCCGGCATGACCATCGGCGACATCGACATCGTCGAGCTCAACGAGGCGTTCGCGGCGCAGGTGCTGCCGATCGCCCAGGAGGTCGGGTTCGGGCTGGACATCCTCAACCCGCACGGCGGCGCGATCGCCCTCGGCCATCCCTTCGGGATGACCGGCGTGCGCATCATGACCACGCTGCTCAACGATCTCGACACCCTCGACGGCACCATCGGGCTGGAGACGATGTGCGTCGCCCAGGGCCAGGGCGAGGCGATGATCATCGAGCGCCTGAAGTAAGCGCGACTCAGCGGCCGAAGCACAGCGAGGGCCCGCCGACCGGCGGGCCCTCGTGCGCCGAGACCTCTACAGATCGAGCCGGCTCACCCCGAGCTCGTCGAACCCGACGTGGTGGGCCAGCTCGTGGCGCACCGTGCGCGTGACCTGCCCACGCAGCAGGTCGGCGTTGTGGCCGAAGTCGCGGCGCAGGGTGTCGCGGAAGATGATCACCCGATCGGGATAGTTGTCGCGCGTCGCGCCGTCGCCCTGGTAGAGACCGTAGGCGCCGTGGCGGGCACCGTCGTCGGACACCACCACGGCGACGTGCCCGAGCGCGTTGCGCAGCAGGTCGGGCAGGTCGTCCAGGGCGTCGCGCACCAGCTCGTCGAAGTCCTCGTCGTCGAGCGGATCCAGCGTGAGGAACTCCCCTTCGGTCGGCTCGGGGGCCAGGCCACTTCCGGCCAGGCGCTCGGCCTGCAGGACGAGCGCATCGAAGTCGCGCTCGTCCTGGGGATCGTTCCAGCCGGCCATGCCGACCGCCGCGAAGGCCAGCGCGGCCACGAACGCGGCGATGACCACGAAGCCGATCGCCAGCTGCTCGATCGTGCGGATCGGCCCGGAGGAGCTCGTGCCCTGGGCGATCACCACCACGACCAGCCCGATCGACAGCGCGATCAGCGCGGACGCCGCGACCCGCCGGCCGGACGTCGCGCGAGGCGGACGGGATGGCTGGAGCGGCGCGGGCATACTCACGAACCTACTTCAGCGTCCGGGCCACCACGAGACGCTGGATCTCGTTCGTGCCCTCGTAGATCTGGGTGATCTTGGCGTCGCGCATCATCCGTTCGACCGGGTACTCCTTGACGTACCCATAGCCGCCGAGCACCTGGATCGCCTCGATGGTCACCTTCATCGCCACGTCCGAGCAGAAGACCTTGGCCATCGAGCTGTACTTGCCAAAGCCCGGCTCGTTGCGGTCGGCCATCGCGCAGGCCTTGTACAGCAGCTCGCGAGCCGCCGCGGTATGGGTCTCCATATCCGCGAGCTTGGCCTGGATCATCTGAAACTCGTTGATCGGCTTCCCGAACTGGCGACGCTCGCGCGCGTAGCCGACCGCATAGTCGGTGGCGCCCTGGGCCAGCCCCACCGCCTGCGCGGCCGCGCCGAGGCGCGTACGGTCGAGTGTGGCCAGCGCCACCGACAAGCCTTTTCCCACTTCACCGATGACGTTCTCGACCGGTACGCGCACGTTGTCGAAGATCGGCTGCCCGGTGGGCGAGCCCCGGATCCCCAGCTTGTGCTCGAGCTGTCCGACGCTGAAACCGGGCCGGTCGGCCTCCACCACGAAGGCGGTGATGCGCCGGGTCTCGCGGTCGGTCACGGCAAACACCGTGTAGAAGTCCGCCACGCCGAGATTGGTGATCCAGTTCTTGGTTCCGGTGATCACCCACTCGTCGCCATCGAGCACGGCGCTGGTGATCATGCCGCCCGGGTCCGAGCCGGCGTCGGGCTCGGACAGCGCGAACGCCGGCGCCCATTCGCCACTGGCGCACCTGGGCAGGAAGCGGGCCTTCAGCTCGTCGGAGCCGAACAGCTGCAGAGACAGCGAGCCGAGCTCCTGGACCATGAGGATGAGCGCGCTCGACGCACACGCCTTGGCGATCTCCTCCACCCCGATGTTGAGCATCAGCGTGCCGGTACCGGTGCCGCCGTACTCGATGGGGAAGGGGAGTCCGAGGATGTCGTGCTCGGCCAGCAGCTGGCGGACGTCCCAGGGGTACTCGGCCTTCTCGTCGATCTCGGCGGCCCGGGGGGCGATTCGCTCCTGCGCCAGCGCTCGGATCGTGTCCCGAAGATCCAGGTGCTCCTGCGGGAGCGTGTAGACGTCTGAGATCGTCTCCATCGAGATGATGCTAGAGGACGCCGAGCGCCGGCGACGCCGCGCACGTATTGTCCGCGGGCGATGACCTGGGAAGCCGAACTGGCCGAGCTGCGACGGCGCGAGGAACTCGCCCGGCGCATGGGCGGAGCCGAGCGCGTCCAGCGCCAGCACGACGGCGGCAAGCTGACCGTGCGGGAGCGAATCGAGCGCTTGGTCGATCCGGGCAGCTGGCACGAGACGGGTGCCCTCGCCGGCAGCGCTCGCTACGAGGACGCCGAGCTGGTCGAGTTCACCCCGGCCAACATGGTCATCGGCCGGGGCCGCGTCGACGGCCGGCGGGTGGCCATCCAGGCCGATGACTTCACCGTCCGCGGTGGCGCCGCCGACGCCGCGATCTGGTCCAAGAACGCCTACGCCGAGCGACTGGCCCACGATCTGAGGATCCCGCTCATCCGCCTGGTCGACGGCACCGGCGGCGGCGGCTCGGTCAAGTCACTCGAGGACCACGGCTTCACCTACGTGCCGCCGCTGCCGGGCTTCGAGCTGCTGGTGGCCAACCTCTCGCGGGTCCCGGTGGCCGCCGCGGCGCTCGGCCCGGTAGCCGGGCTCGGCGCCGCCCGCGTGGTCATGTCGCACTTCTCGGTGATCGTGCGGGGCAGTGCGCAGCTGTTCGTCGCCGGCCCGCCGGTGGTGGCCGCCGCGATGGGCGAGTCACCGGACAAGGAAACCCTCGGCGGATCGCGGGCCCAGACCCGGGTGGGCGCCGTCGACAACGAGGCCAAGGACGAGGACGACGCGCTCGACCAGATGAAGCGCTTCCTCAGCTACCTGCCGTCGAATGTCTGGGAAGCGCCACCGCAAAAGCAAAGCGACGACCCGCCCGACCGCCGCGAGCCCGAGCTGCTGGACATCGTGCCGCGCGACCGCCGCCAGACCTACCGCATGCGCGACATCCTCACCGCGGTGTTCGATCGCCAGTCGCGGTTCGAGATCGGCCCGCGCCACGGCCGCTCGCTCATCACGAGCTTCGGGCGCCTGCAGGGACACCCGGTGGGGATCCTGGCCTCCGACCCGACCCACTACGGCGGAGGCATGACCGCCGAGGCCGCCGACAAGCTCGTGCGCTTCGTCGACCTGTGCGACCAGTTCCACCTCCCCGTGGTCAACTTCGTCGACCAGCCGGGATTCGTCATCGGCACCGAGTCCGAGCGCAACAACACCATGCGCCGTGGCGCGCGGGCCCTGACCGCGGTGTACCAGGCCCGGGTGCCCTGGGTATCGATCCTCGTACGCAAGGTGTTCGGCGTCGCCGGTGCCGGGCACGGGGACGGCTCGCGGCTGAACGAGCGCTACGCCTGGCCCTCGGGCGATTGGGGATCACTGCCGGTCGAGGGTGGCCTGGAGGCCGCCTACCGCCGCGACCTGGAGGCGGCCGAGGATCCGGTGGCTCTGCGCGCGGAGATCGAGCAGCGGCTGAACGCCGTGCGCTCCCCGTTCCGCACCGCCGAGCACTTCAGCGTGGAAGAGATCATCGACCCCCGCGACACCCGCCCGCTGCTGTGCGACTGGGCGCAGCGGGCGCACGAGCTGGTGGCGCTCGAGCTCGGCCCGCGGGCCCGCGGGCTTCGGCCCTGAACCGCGGGCGGCTACCCTCAGGACGATGAGCACGCCCGCATCCGAGCTCGAGGTCGAGCCTGAGCAGGTGGTCCGCTGGCTGGACGGGGATCCCGAGTTCCAGGTCGTCGACGTTCGCGAGGGCTACGAGCGCGAGGCCGGCCACCTCGCCGGATCAAGCCACATCGAGCTCGAGCACCTCTCCGGGCGGGCCGGCACGATCGACCCGGCTCGACCGGTGGTCTTCTACTGTCGCCTCGGCGGCCGCTCGATGATGGCCGCCCAGGCCTTCCGGGCCTCCGGCTATGAGGCGTACTCGATGCGCGGCGGCCTCGTGCAGTGGGTGGCCGAGCGTCGTCCGATCACGCCGCAGGACGGCCACGTCGCCGACCACTGACGCGGATGGCCGACGATCCGCTGCGCGTCAACCGCGAGCTGTCGATTCCGCTAGCGGAGATCACGCTGCGCACGAGCCGCTCCTCCGGGCCGGGCGGGCAGCACGCCAACGTGACTGCCTCGCGGGTCGAGGCGATCTTCGACGTCGCCGCCTCCCCGACGCTGACCGATTCCCAGCGACAGCGGATCCTCGCCCGGCTGGGGCCGCGGGTGGTGGCCGTGGCGCAGGATACCCGGGGGCAGGCACGTAACCGGGAGCTCGCCCTGCGGCGCCTGGCCGAGCGCCTGGCCCGGGCGCTGACGGTGGCGCGCCCGCGCCGCGCGACCCGGCCGACGACTGGGTCGCGCGAGCGGCGCCTGCAGGCCAAGCGACGGGGTGCCGAACGTAAGCGCCAGCGCCAGCGCCCGGACCTGGATCAGTAGCTCGCCTCAGTCGCCCAGCGCCTGCAGGTGAGCCGCCCGCTCCACCACGGCGAGCACGTCGCCGGGATCGTCGAGCACCGCCAGCAGGTCGAGGTCCTCGCCGCCGATGGCCCCGCCGCCGAGCATCCGTTCGCGGATCCACGCCACCAGCCCACTCCAGTAGTCGCTGCCGACCAGCAGCACCGGGAAGTACTTGATCTTGCGGGTCTGGATCAGGGTCAGCGCCTCGAACAGCTCGTCCATCGTCCCGAAACCGCCGGGCATCACCACGAACGCGTTGGAGTAGCGCACGAACATGACCTTGCGCGCGAAGAAGTAGTGGAAGTCGAGGCTGAGATCGAGATAGGGGTTGGGATCCTGCTCCTGGGGGAGCTCGATGTTCAGCCCGATCGAGCGCGCCCCGGCGTCGCGGGCGCCGCGGTTGGCCGCCTCCATCGCGCCGGGCCCCCCGCCGGTGATGATCGAGAACCCCGCGGCGCCCAGCCGCCGGGCGACCTCGCGCGAGGTCGCGTAGACCGGATCCCCGGGCGTGGTGCGAGCCGATCCGAAGATCGCCACGCCGCGCTGCACCTCAGACATGGCCGAGAACCCCATGGCCAGTTCACGACCCATCGACGCCACGCGCTCCGCGTCGGTGCGCAGCGTGGGGACGACGGCGTGCTCGGCGCCGAGCAGCTCCTCGTCACGCGTCACGCCCGGGTCGGGCTGGCCCTCCCCGAACGCCGGCAGCGAGGGGGTCAATAGTCCAAGAGCTGTTTGACCTCGTACGCGTGCTGCTGGCCGAGCTTGGTGGATCCCGGCGAGAACCCGATGTCTCGATACCAGCTCCCGGCGATCGGGACCCACACGACGAGCAGGTACAACCCGAGGACGAGCGAGACTCTCACCAGCGCCTTCGAGCGGGCCAGCGCCACCAGCGGCAGCAGCCACAGTATGTACCAGGGCAGCACCCAGCTGAGCGTCACCAACAGCGCCACCGTGGCCCACGCGGCCGGCCGCAGCAGCTCGTGGCGACGCCAGGCGAACGCGCAGGCTCCGGCGACCGCCAGCACGAGCACGAGCTGCACGACCCGCTGCATGGTCGGACCCTCCCCGCCGAGTCCGAGCAGGAACCCGAGCACGTTGGGCAGGCTCTCGTTGGTGACCAGTCGGGTCTGGGTGGAGAGGTCGGGGATGTGCGCCCCGAAGGCGGCGTAGGACGCCAGCGCGATGAGCAGCGCGGTGATGGCCATGCCGATGAGCACCTGGACGATCCGCCGCGGCGCCGGGCGCAGCGCGCACAGCGCCACCGGGATGATCACCGCGGCCGACGCCTTCAGCCCTGTGGCCACCACGAGCGCCGCGCCCGCCGCGATCTCCAGGGGGGTGAGCGGCCACACCCAGGCCCACAGGTGACCGCGCGCGCCCGCGCCATCGCCGGACGACGGCCACCGGCGTCGACGCGTCACCGGACCGCCGACCGTGGTCCGCGGCGGCGGCCCGACGATAGTCCCGCTCGCCGGCCCGGAGGCACCGGCTGGGCTGGCCACCAGCCCGGAGGCGGTCGCGCCGGCCACCGCGCGGCCTCGCGCGTCGACGAACGCCTCACGCAGGCCGACCGGCAACCAAGCACGGCGACCGTTCGCTGGCGCCGCCGCCGGCGGGTTGCCCTCTCCGACGTGCACTCGCTCCTCCTCGTCGAGCGGCTCGCCGCGGGCGTCCAGCGCCGCGTGGCGAACCCGCAGCAGCAGGTACACGCCGAGCATGACGAAGAAGATGGTGATGAAGTCGTTGTGGTCGCCGCCGAGGCCGAATACGAGCACGACCGGGTTCAGTCCCACGAACACGATCGCCCGCACCGGATCGCGGCCGAGCAGCCGGGCCGACTTCCAGACGAGCAGGATGATCCCGAAGCTGGCCAGCATGAGGATGCCCTTCACCGCCCAGAACGCGCCGACGACTCCGAGCGGCACGATGATGAAGGTCAGCAGGGTGAACAGCGGACCGTACGGACTCTGCAGCTCATGCCAGTTGCTCAGCACGAAGGCGAGATCGGAGTGCGGTTCCAGCGTCGGGATCGTCGCGTACGGATTGAGGTGGTAGACGATGTCCATCCGTCCGTAGTTGATGTAGTTGAAGACGTCGGTCAGTGACAGCGGTGGCGAGAGCAGGAACACGACGTGCACCGCGACGATGGCCAGGATCGCCCAGCGCGCGCGGAGGCTCGGCACCGTGGCGATCGCCACCACGTAGGCCGCGTACATCGCGAGCAGACCGAAGGTGAAGATGTCCTCGAGCGTCTTGCCGTCACGGGTGAGCGACGGCAGCACCGCGCCGAACGGCCCGGCCAGCCAGCGCGGGTACCAGTACGGGTTCGAAGACGGAGTGAGCGGGCTGGCATGGTCGGCGCACGCCACCACGATCACCAGGCTCAGCGAGACGATGGTCAGCAGCGCGAGCGCCCCGGCGAACGAGCGGCCGCGACTGCGAACCGGCGACTCGACGGGGGGCGCCGGGGCAGGGAAGGCGGAGGGGGCGGTCGAGGCCATTGCCAGGAAAGCGGGGTGAAGCGTGCGGGGTGTGTCGGCCGCGCACGCCACGGCCCGGCCGCGAGCAGACCGGCGTTTACAAGAATAACGCCAGTGCCAGCGCGGGGCACTCACGAACGAACAAGGGCCCGCGGTGACCGCGGGCCCTTGCAGACGCTCAATGCGTCAAGGTCGGACTAGATCGTCGCGACGTTGACCGCCTTGGGGCCCTTATCGCCCTGCTCAGCGTCGTAGGACACCTTTGCGCCCTCTTGGAGCGAGCGGTAGCCCTCGCCGTTGATACCGGTGTGGTGAACGAAGAGATCCTTATCGCCATCATCGGGTGTGATGAAGCCGAAGCCCTTGTCATCGCCGGTGGGCATGCTGTTTTCCTCCACGTGAATGTGCTGCGCGCGGAGGATGCTGCAATAGCTTCGACCAACGAGCGCCTGCACTTCTGTTTTTCCGCCGACTCTTTTCGCCGGCCATACAGGCGGGACGGTAGCAGGAAGCCGCCGTGACGGGTGTTTCTGAACTGAATTTGTTAGAGGCCTCGCTAGGCTCGCAAAATGCGCCTCCGACCCGACGAGCGACCCCCGTGCCTCCCGGCCCGTCCGAACCGCGGCTGAGTCGACTCGACGCGTCAGCCCCCTCGACGTCGATCGACGAGGTGATTGCCGAACTGGCGCTCGAGGCGCGGGCGCGCGACCCCGACTCCCCGCGTCCCCACGTGGCGCTGAACATGGTCACCAGCCTCGACGGCCACGCGGCGGTTCAGGCCCGCTCCGGCGGGCTGTCCAGCCCGGCCGACCGCGCCCTGTTCCACGGTCTGCGCTCGATCACCGATGCCGTGCTCGTCGGCGCCGGCACCGCCCGCGGCGAGCGCTACGGGCGCCTCATCCGGGACCCGCACGTGCGGACGCGGCGCGAGCAGGCGGGTCGCTCCGCCGAGCCATTGGCCTGCGTCGTCTCGGGCCGGCGCCTGACGCTCCCGCCGCAGCTGCCGCTGCTGAACGAGCCCGACGCGCGCGTGGTGATGCTCACGCCGTCCGCGGCGTCCCTGCCCCCCACCGCCGCGTCGGTCCAGTACGTGCGCACGACCACCGCGGACGGCCGGCTCGACCTCGACGCGGCGCTGCGTGAGCTGCGCGCCGGCTGGGACGTGCGCGAGATTCTCTGCGAGGGCGGCCCGGCGCTGAACGCCCAGCTGCTGAGCGACCGGCTGGTCGACGAGCTCTTCCTCACGGTCTCGCCCGTCCTGGCCGGCGGCGAGGATCCGCTGACCATCGTCGCGCCGCGCGGCGGACTCGATCCGACCACGCTCACCTTCACCGCGGCCTTCACCTCCGGCTCCTTCCTGTTCCTTCGTTACCGGGTGAATCACGACGACCCTCTAACGTGACGGGCGTGCCAGAAGCGGAGCCGCTGCTCACCGTCACCGACGCCGCTCTCGCGCAGTTGCGTGGATTTCGCGACGCGCACCCGGCCCCCGAGGACCGCTGTCTGTATGTGCGGATCAGCGCGGTGAGCGACGGCGAGTACCGCCCGGCGCTGACGCTCGAGCCGCGGCACATCGCCCAGCCGGGGGACGTGCACGAGCGGGCCGGCGATCTCGCCATCGTCATCGCCCAGGGCAGCGCCGAGCGTCTGCGCGGCGCCACCATCGACTGGTGGGAGGGGGACTCCGACCGCGGGTTCGTGGTGGAGAACCCCAACCGCCCCAGCGTGGACGACGCGCTGTCCGAGCAGGTGCGCGAGGTGCTCGAGCGTGACGTCAACCCGAGCATCGCCCTCCACGGCGGACGGGCCGACCTGGTGGCCGTCGAGGGTCGGACGGCCTACGTGCGTCTGTCCGGTGGCTGCCAGGGCTGCGGCCAGGCCGCGGCAACCCTGACCCACGGGATCGAGGTCACCCTGACCGAAGCGCTCCCGCAGATCGCCGACGTGGTCGACGTCACCAATCACGCCGAGGGGCGCAACCCCTACTACGCGCCGGCGTAGGCCGCTCAGGTGCGCACGCGGCCGGCCGGGCGGCCGGCCTCGTCGCGACGCCGCAGGCGACCGGCCAGCGACATCAGCGCGGCGAAGCAAACAGCGGTCAGCGCGATGAAGCCGGCGATGACCAGGAGTGCGATCTGCATCAGTTTCCCCCTGACTTTGTGCGCATCCTCACACGAATAGGGGAGCATCGGCGCTCGCCCGGGACCCCGGGATCCGACATCCGTCCACCCGGGTGGCCGGGTTGGAAAAAGACAGGCCGCGACCCGGCTCAGTCGCGGGGCGCGCGCACGACCGTCGGCGCGTGGGCGCCGTTCGTGTCAAGCGGCTCGCCGTCGTCGCCGGGTGCCCGCACCACGGTGGGCGCGTCGTCGGCCGCGACCACCGGGGACGCCGTGGCCGGTACCGGGGGCGCCGGCGGGTCCTCGCCGCGCCCCTCGGCCGCCCGGGTCTCGCGCGAGACGATCTCGAGCACCTCGGAGGCCAGCGCCGGCCCGTCGGCCGCGTGGCGCGGCGTGGCGAGGATCCGTACCACCACCTCGTCGCCGTCGAGCTCCTCCAGAGTGATCCGCGGAGCGTCACGCAGCGGCGTGGTCACCGAGTCCTCGAGCAGGCGCTGCAGCTGGCGCGGCGTGACCCCGGGGCGCAGGCGCGCGCGCAGGTCGACCGCGTCGGGCTCGCGCAGCGGCATGACCGCCGAGTTGAGCACGACACTGTTGGGCACCATCGTCAGGTCCTCGCCGGTGGCGAAGGCGGTGTAGAGCAGTCCGAGCGAGCTGACCACGCCCTCGAGCTGCCCGCCCACCCCACCGGCCTGCAGGCGCACCCGCTCGCCCACCCGGAAGGGATGGGCCGAGAGCAGCACCACACCAGCGATCACGTTGCCGAGTGTCTGCTGGGCGGCCAGGCCGAACACCACGGCCAGGAAGGTGGCGCCGATGGCCAGCGACTGGGTGTCGATGCCGGCCTCGTAAAGCGCGACCAGCAACACCACCGCCATCACGATCAACCGGGTGAAGAACCCGACCGTGCCGGCCGTCGCCGGATCCATGCGCCGGAAGAAGGTGGGTCCGACCGCCCGACCGAGCTCGGCGGCCAGCGCCCAGCCGAGGATCAGCAGCGCGACGGCGACCCCGACCTGGATCGCCGAGTTCAGCGCCGGGCTGTTGATGACCTGCGGGCCACTGTGGTGGCCGGGCTTGAAGCTCGTGCCCACGATTGCCATGCGCTGGTCCTCGATGACAAGCACCCCGGCGATGAGCACCAGGAAGGCCACCGCCCGGCGCCAGGCGCGCCGCACCGCCTGGGCGTCGATCTGGTTGATGAGCAGGCCCGCCTCGCGCCAGGAGTGGCTGCGGGTCTCGAACATCTGGGTGGCTTTGCGGCGGAACGGGTTCACGACTCTCCAATGATGCGGGTTGCGCCGGCGCGTTGTGACGAAACGGTGGCCGAACGGGCCGCCGCCCCAAGGGCGCTGCGACGGCGGCTATCCTGGGATGCGAAACCGCAAACCATCACGGCGGACATCGACGATCCGTCAGAAGGGAAGCACATATGTCCCTAGTGGACCTGCATCTGCACCTGTTGCCGGGCGTGGACGACGGAGCCCGGAACCTCGCTGAGAGCGTGAGCTTTGCTCGCCGCATGGCGCGTGAAGGCGTCACCGAGGCGACGGTCACTCCCCACGTCGGCTCCAACTTCCAGTACGACCCGCTGACCATTCCCCGGCGCGTCGAGGCACTCCAGCGGGCGCTGGACGCGGAGGGCATCGACCTGCGCCTGCATCCGGGCGGGGAGATCAACCCGCGCCGGGCCGACGGCCTCAGCGACGCCGTCCTGCACACCATCGCTCATGGTCCGCCGGGCGCCCGCTGGGTGCTCGTCGAGGTGCCGTTCGCCGGCATCGACGAGGGGTTCCTGCGTAGCTGCCGGCTGTTGCGCCAGCGCGGCTTCGGTCTGCTCATCGCCCACCCCGAGCGGGCCACCGGCTTGCTCGACGGCGGCCTGGAGCGGCTGTGGCCCGAGATCGAGGCCGGCGCCCTGCTGCAGGTCAACATCTGCTCGCTGCTCGGCAACCACGGACCCGAGGTCCAGCGCGCGGCCCGGCAGCTGGTGCGCCGCGGCCTGGCCTTCGTCCTCGGCTCGGACGCGCACCCGGGCAGCCGCGAGCATACGATCGCGCTCGGTTTCGACCTGGCCACCGACGCCGGCCTGTCGACGATCGCCGCCGAGCGCCTGACCGCCACCAATCCCACGTTCCTGCTCGAGCAGGGGATTCCGCGCTGGCCCATCTGGGCACCGGCGATCGTCGCTCACCGCTCGGCCGCGCAGCCATCGATGCCCCCGCCCCCGCCGGACCGCCTGGCGGTTCGCCGGGGCCGTGACGACTGATTCACAGAACCGTCACAACAATCCGCGCCGCGCTGGCGAACGTGTACCCATTGGGCCCAGAGGAAGGAGCCGCAGATGGGCCGCACCATCGCCATCGCCTTGCACGACATCGAGCCAGCCACCTACACCCGTTGCGCGCTCATCCGCGACTGGCTGTACGACCATGGCGTCGATCGAGTCACCCTGCTGGTCATCCCGGCCCGCGACCTGCACCCGTT
>Ga0302325_10007198_pt1 | contig 24753 bp, 26 predicted proteins | sample Palsa_T0_2_FD_201948 | JGI IMG/M metagenome (GOLD analysis project Ga0302325, IMG submission 201948) | Peat permafrost microbial communities from Stordalen Mire near Abisko, Sweden - Palsa_T0_2 | ecosystem: Environmental > Terrestrial > Soil > Palsa > Peat permafrost | place: Sweden: Abisko... | reverse complement strand
GGATGAGCCGCCGCGAGGCGATCGCAGAATTCCTTGGCGAACGGCAGCGCCTCATCGAAATCCACGCCGGTCTTCAAAGGGACAAAAACGTGCAGCCCCCGGCTTCCCGACGTCTTCGGAAACGAAACCATTCCGATTTCGTCCAGGCCGCTCTTGGTCATCAATCCGGCTTGGGCCGCGTCGGCGAACTTGCCCGACGTTGGATCGAGATCGAAGACCATCCAATCCGGCTGGCTGGGAAGCTTGGCGCGGCTGGCCCACACGTGCACCGGAATGCAGCCGAGATTCACCAGCGCGATTTGCGTCTCGACCGCTCCGCCGACGACATAACGGACGTCCTTTTTTTGATGATGGATCAGTTGGACGGGCGTGCCGGCGGGCAAGCCCTTGGGCGCCTCCTTCTGATAGAAACAGTTTCCGCGCATGCCGTCGGGACAGCGTTCGAGCGACAGCATCCTATCTTTTACGAAAGGCTTCAGCCGCGGAAAGGCTGCTTCGTAAAAACGCGCCAGATCGAGCTTGGTATATCCCTCGTCCGGCCAGAACACCTTGTCGGGATGCGAAATCAGCTTCTCGAGCCTCATTTCGCCTCCGGAAAAGTTACTTCCTCGGGCCGCTTATCATCGCGCAACCCGAGAAACACAGGCTGTCGAAGTTTGCGATCGTCCGTCCACTCGCCGTAAGCAATTTGAGCCACCAGCCGGGGAGCCAGGTAAGTTATGTTCTTCTCACGCGGCGGATCTTCCACGGTGGCTTTCGCGCGGATCAGCGGTTGAAACTTGCGATAGAGCTTAGCCAGCGAATCCCGCGAGAAACCGGTCCCCACCTTCCCCGCGTAGCGCAGCTTTCCGTCGTCGTAAGCGCCCATCAGCAGCGCTCCAAAGTGTTCGCGAGATCCTGTTGGTTGCGTGTAGCCGACGATGACAAACTCGTCCTCTTGGTGCACTTTGAACTTCAGCCAGAAGCGGGACCGTCCCTCGATGTATGGAGCCGAAGCGTCCTTCGCGACCACTCCTTCGAAGCCCTTCCGCCGCGCCACTCGAAATGCGTCCAGGCCGTTCTTGGCCAATCGGGCGGAAACGAAGATGCCGTTGGCGCCGCCGACCACTTCTTCCAGCACCGAACGCCGCCGAGCCATCGGTTCGGGCCGGAGGTCGCGCCCATCCTTATATAGGCAGTCGAACACGGCGTATTCCGGTTCGGATTTCAAGTTCTGAAGAAGCTGGAAGCGCGAAACCTTTCGCCGATCGAACGCCACCACTTCGCCGTCCAGCAGGAGTGTCTTCGCCGAAAGCTTCCCGACAGAGGTGGCGACTCCGGAGAACCACTCGGTCCGATCCTTGGCGTTGCGCGACAGCAGCGTTACCCGATCGCCCTCTTTGTACGCGAGGATCCGATAGCCGTCGTATTTCTCTTCATAGACCCACCCGGATTGGTTGAGAGGCTCCCGTACCAGCGTCGCCAGCATGGGTTTTACCCGAAACGGTATGCGGTTGCTCACCTGCGCTTCCCCGCCGGATCGCCTTTGGCTGCCTTCGCCACGTCCCCGTGCTCTTCACTCGCAATCTCGGCCAGCAGGCGTTTGGAAACCACCGAGCGCGGTTCCGCGTCGAGAATGTCTTCGGCGGATGCAAAACCGTCGCGATGCTTGATGAGCAGCCACTGTGGCTTTTTCGATCCCCGGTAGCCCAGTTTAGTTCGAACCAGCACCCAAGATCCGCGCAGCTTCTTGCCCTTGAGCGAAAACTTCAGGTCGCCTTTTCGCAATGCTTCGTCGACATCGGGAACTTCCGGAGTCCATGTTCCGCGATCCCACAGCAGCACCGTCCCGCCTCCATACTCGCCTTCCGGGATCACGCCTTCGAAGCTTCCGTATTCGAGCGGGTGAGCTTCCACCGGCGCCGCCAGGCGCTTCACGGAAGGATCGAGCGACGGCCCTTTGGGAATTGCCCAAGAGAGCAACACTCCGCCCCATTCCAAGCGAAAATCGTAGTGCAGTTGCGAGGCCTGGTGCTTCTGGATCACATAGAGCAGTCCCTTGGCTTTCGAGACGCGCCCGCCGCCGGCCGGCTCCGAGGTTACTTTGAAGTTACGCTTGCTCTGATATTTCGTGAGGCTCACGACTGAATGTACCGTGACTCGGAGCGGCCCGGCAAGAACTCGCAGCGTTCCGATAAACTGGATTCGCGTGAGTGGTGCGTCGCCGAAGAACGTTCGAGAGCAAGCTGTGCTCGATCGCGTCGAATCGATGGCCGGCGAAATGGTCGAGTTCCTTCGCGAACTGATCGCGATTCCGACCGTGAACCCCCCGGGCGAGAATTACGCGGCATGCGCGGATTGGCTGGGAGCGCGGCTGGCTCGGTTCGATTACGACGTCGAAATGGTCCCCGCCGAGGGCCGCCCGGAACACACCGCCGAACATCCGCGCGTGAATGTGATTGCAAGGCTCCGAGGCGCGCCGGCCCGTCCTTTGCTGCACTTCAATGGACACTTCGACGTGGTGCCGGTGGGCGATGGTTGGACTGTCGATCCTTTTGCCGGCACGGTGCGCGACGGCAAGATATACGGACGAGGAGCCACCGATCAAAAAGCCGGAATCGCGGCATCCATCTTCGCAGTGGAGGCGATCCGTCGCGCGGGGGTGCGCCTCCGCGGAGCCGTGGAACAAAGCGGCACGGTGGATGAGGAAAGCGGCGGCTTCGCGGGGATGGCCTATCTTGCCGAGCGCGGATTCGTCAGCCGCGATCGCACCGATTTCGTCGTCATTACCGAGCCGCTGAATGTCGATCGCGTCTGCTTGGGGCATCGAGGCGTCTATTGGTTTGAAGTGGCCACACTAGGCCGCATCGCGCATGGCAGCATGCCGTTCTTAGGCGTCAGCGCCATCAGCAAAATGACGGATTTCCTCGCTCTCGTCGAACGCGAGCTCAAACCGGCGCTGAGTCTGCGAGTGACCGGGATGCCGGTTGAACCGCCGGAAGCGCGCTGCGCAAGCATCAACGTGAATTCCATTTCGGGCGGCCAACCGGGCGGCGGATTGCAGACCCCCTGCGTCGCCGACAGATGCGAGGCGATTCTCGACCGGCGATTTTTGATAGAGGAACCGATCGAGGAGGTCCGCGAGGAGATCCGCGACATTCTCGAAAGTCTTGCACAGGACGATCCGGACTTCCGATATCGAATGAAAGATCTGATGACGGTGCTGCCCATTCAGACCGACCCGGCCTGCAAGCTGGTGACGACGATGGCGAGCGCGGTGCGCGATGTGCTCGGCTCAGAGCCGCCGCTCATCGCGAGCCCCGGCACCTACGATCAAAAACACGTGATGCGCCTGGGATTGGTGGATCAATGTATCGCCTACGGACCCGGTATGCTGGACTTATCGCACCAGCCGGACGAACATTGCCGCGTGGATCATCTGGTGCAAGGCTCGAAGGCGATGGCACTGGCTGCGATGCGGTTACTCGGAACGGAATGACGATATGAAACGACGCGAATTCGGCAGAAGCCTGGCAGGGATCACAGCCGGCGCGGCTTTCTCTTCGTTGCAAGCCGCCGACACGAACAGCGCGGGCGGCATCACGGACGTGCAAGGCATCAAAGTCGGTCATTTCACCGATTCGCGCAAACCCACTGGATGCACCGTTCTTATTTTCGAGAAAGGCGCAACGGCGGGCGTGGACGTGCGCGGTTCGGCGCCAGGCACGCGCGATACCGATCTGTTGAATCCGGTGAATACCGTGCAGCAGGTGCAGGCCATCGTTCTTTCTGGAGGAAGCGCTTTCGGGCTCGATACCTCGGGCGGCGTGATGCGGTATCTCGAAGAGCGCGGACTCGGCCTCCACATGGGCGGGGATGTGGTGGTGCCCATCGCTCCGGCCGCGATCCTTTATGACTTGGAAATCGGCGACCCTAAAATTCGGCCGACCGCGGAATCGGGCTACAAGGCATGCCAGGCGGCCACTTCCGGAAAAGTGGAGGAAGGCAATGTCGGCGCGGGAGCGGGCGCGACCATCGGTAAAATGTTCGGAATGAACTCCGCCATGAAGTCGGGACTCGGCACCGCCAGCCTGCGCGTCGGCAACACGGGCATCGTGGTGGCCGCGATCGTCGCGGTGAACGCGGTCGGCGACGTCTTGGATCCGAAGACCGGAAAGATCGTCGCGGGGGCGCGCAAGCCGGACGGCTCGGGATTTCTGGACTCGATGCAGCAATGGCGCGAAGGTCGAAACGTGGTGTTATCGCCGGGCGCGAACACGACCATCGGCGTGGTGGCTACCAACATCGTATTCGACAAGTCGCAGACCACGAAGATCGCGCAGATGGCCCACGATGGCTTGGCGCGCGCCATCAATCCGGTTCACACGCCGTACGATGGCGACACGATCTTCGCGGTTGCCACGGGCGCGATCCAGACGCGGGCGAATCATGGAGTGATCGGCGCGCTCGCCGCGGACGTGATGTCTCAAGCCGTGTTGCGCGCGGTGATGAACGCGCGCGGATTGCCGGGCTTGCCGAGCTACAGCGATCTGAAGGCGCGCTAGGCATGAATCTCGGCCGCACGTTGATCCTGGCCGGACTGCTGATCGTGATGCTGGGCGTGATCGTTTCGCTCGGCGCGAGAATCCCGATTCGCTTCGGCCGGCTTCCGGGCGACATCGTCGTTCGCGGAAAACATTCGGTGTTCTATTTTCCGATCGTTACGTCGCTGCTGCTGAGCGCTATTCTGTCCTTGATTCTTTGGCTGTTCGCTCGACGCTAGAGGCCCGCGTTTCGGGCCGACACACGCGCCAGGCTGGACCAATCCTGCTCCGCTTGTCCCATTGCGATGGCGGAGAGGAAATGATCTCGAATCAAGCTGGCGATCGGCATGGGTGAAGCGCACTCTTGCGCCGTTTCGAGCACCAGTCGGATATCTTTCGATCCCAAACGTAAGGAGAAGCCGGCCGGCTCGAACTGCTCCTCGGCAATGATTTTCCCGTAGAGCTGATAAACCGGCGAGGCAAACAGCGCGTTCATGATTTCGAGAAACGTCTGCGGAGCGACGTTGGCCTTCCGCAAGGTAGCGAAGGCCTCGCCGAAGGTTTCGAGCATGCTCGCGATCATGAAGTTGCCGCACAGCTTCACTGCATTCGCCTGCCACGGCTCGGCGCCGACCACGAACGTCGCGCGTCCGACGGCGTCGAAAAAAGGACGGCAGCGTTCAATCGCCGATTCCGGACCCGCCGCCACCACGGCCAGCCGCTTGCCTTCCGCCATCTCGGGGCGTCCGAATACAGGCGCGCTCAGGTATCCCTGGCCGCGTTGCGAATGTTCGCTTGCGAGCCGCCGCGCCATCGCGGTACTGATGGTCCCGTGCGATACGTGCACGGCGTCGCGCCGGAGCGCTTGCGCGATTCCGTCCTGGCCGAAGACAACGTGCTCGGTGGCAGGATCGTCCGCCAGCATCGTCATGGCGACATCCGCGTCGCGGCAGGCATCGGCGGGCGTAGAGGCAACCCGCGCGCCATCCTTCGCCAGCGCGTCGGCCTTGTCGCGGCTTCGATTGTAGACGGTGACTTGGTATCCGGCGCGAAGCAGATTGCGAGCCATCGCCGCGCCCATTTTTCCGAGTCCGATGAATGCCAGGTTCATAGTCGCCAGGATAACGTTTACGGGCGCGCCTCGAGAACGATGTTGAACGGAGTCTCCGCGGCGCGGCGACAACTCTTGAACCCCCCGCTTAGGATCACCTCGCGCAGCCGAGCTTCACCGGCCTGCGCGCCGAGCGCCAGCCCAACCTCTTGAGCTTTCGAGCCGGGCGTGCAGAGCATGGTCGAAGCCGAATAATACATCCTGCCGACGGGGTTCAAATTCTTCTCCACTTGATCGTGAGCAAACGGTTCTACGATCATCCAGGCGCCATCGGGAGCGAGCGATTGGCGTACGTGCCGCGAGGCGCCGGCGGGATCGCCCATGTCGTGCAGGCAATCGAAGAACGTAACCAGGTCGAAGCCAGTGCCGGGGAAATCCTTGGCGCTCGCGACGTCGAAGGCGACACGATCCGCCACGCCGGCCCTTTCCGCGGAATGGCGCGCGAATTCGACGGATCCGCCGTGATAGTCGTATCCGACGAACGTGCTGTTCGGGTAGGCTTTCGCCATCAGGATCGTGGATGCGCCGTGGCCGCACCCGACATCGGCAACCCGGCCGCCGCGTTCCAGTTTGCCTGTCACTCCCTCGAGCGACGGTATCCAGGATGAGACCAGGTGCGCGGAGTAACTCGGGCGGAAAAAGCGCTCGGTACCACGAAAAAGCTCCGAGCAATGTTCGTGCCAGCCGACACCGGCGCCGGTCTTAAAAGCTTCGGTGATTTTCGGTTCGTCCTTCACCATCGCGGCGATAATGTCGAACGCGCCCGCCAAGAAAAATGGGCTGTCTTCCACCGCTAAAGCCATGGCTTGTTCGTTGGGAAGCGTGTAAGTTTTCGCCTGCGCGTCGTATGCCAGGAATTCGCCCGCCGCGTTGGCGTTCAGCCACTCACGGACGTAGCGTTCATCGGTGCCGGTTTTCGCGGCGAGTTGTGAAGAGGTGAGCGGGCCTGCCCCCGCCATTGCTTTGTAAAGTCCGAGCCGGTCACCGACGAGAACGAGAGCAACTTGCATGGCGGCGCCCAATTCGCCCACCATCTTGCCCATGAAAGCGCCCAATTTCGCTTCGTCGATTGCCAGCCCTAACTCTGGCGTAGCCATATGTTGTTTCCCCTTGCAGCTAGGTTACCACCGCTTCGTTCATGCCTTGGGATGAGCTTTGTCGTATACGGCCATCAAGTCTGTCAGCGAAACTTGCGTATATTTCTGGGTAGTGGAAAGCTGGGCGTGGCCGAGCAGTTCCTGGATAGCGCGAAGGTCGGCGCCGTCGCTCAGTAGATGCGTCGCATAGGCGTGGCGCAGGCTGTGCGGATGAATGGACGAATCGCCGGTTATGGTTTGCGCGTAAAATTTCACGATGCCGCGCGCTCCCCGATCGGTGAGCCGCTGGCCGCGATGATTCAGGAACACGGCGCGCTCGCCCGGTTGCGCAGGGGTTCGGACGGCGCGATAACGGTCCAGCGCTTCCGCGGCTTTGGTCGCGAACGGGACTTGCCGTTCCTTGCGGCCCTTGCCGCGCACGCGGACCCACCGGTCGCCGAAATCGAAGTCGTCGAGATTCAACCCAACCAGTTCGCTGATGCGCAGGCCGCAGCCGTAGAGCAGTTCGAAGATCGCGAGATCGCGCGCCGGGAACGGCCGCTCCAGCCGATCCGCCGCTGCCGGAATGCCGTCTACCAGAGTATTGGTCTGCTCGGCCGTCATCACCGAAGGCAGCGATTTGGGTGCTTTCGGCGTGCGGACCAGGCGCGCGACATTGGCCGGGAGCACGCTTTCGCGCGTCAGGTATTTGAAAAACGAACGGACGGCGGCGAGCTTTCGGCGCATGCTCACCGCCGCGAGTCGCTGCTGGTACAAGTGACCCAGCCACTCGCGCATTGCGAGGACGTCGATCTGGTCCGCGGTGAGCGTGGGCTTTCCCGGGATCGTGAAATAGGCGAGGAACTGATCGAGGTCCGACGCATAGTTGCGCAGCGTGTGCTCGGAGACATTCTGACGCCGCAGCTCTTCCAAAAACTGCCGGATGTGCGCGCCGAGGTCAGGCATACACGGACCGATATTCGTCCAGCTTCGCCAACGCGCGGCGGCAGACCTCGGCATGGCGGGCCGGCTTGTCGTGCTTTAGACGGTGGCGGGTTTCATCATCGAGCTGCGGCAACAAATCGAAAGTGATGTTGGCGGGCTGATAATGGCGAGGGTCGGCGCCCGAGACATAGGCGCACAGCGATCCGATGGCGGTTTCGCGCGGGAACGGGCGAAGCGTTTCGCCTAACGCGAGTTCTGCCGCATGCTTTCCGGCCACCAGACCGGTGGCGATGGATTCCACGTAACCCTCCACGCCCGAGATTTGTCCCGCGAAAAACGTGCTCGGCTGCGCGCGGAGTTGTAGGGTCGGCGCGAGTAGCGCGGGGCCGTTGATATAAGTATTGCGGTGGATCTGGCCGTAGCGCAGGAACTCGGCGCGTTCCAGGCCGGGAATCATGCGCAGGATGCGGGCTTGCCCGGCGAAGCGCATGTGATTTTGAAAACCGACCAGGTTGTAGCTCGACGCCCGCAGATTTTCTTGACGAAGCTGCACCACTGCGTAGGGCCGGCGGCCGGTGCGTGGATCGATCAAGCCCATGGGCTTCATGGGGCCGAAGCGTAGCGTGTCGCGACCGCGCCGAGCTAGCTCTTCAATAGGCAGGCAGGCTTCGAAGTAGGGCGTTCGATCTTCGGGAATGTGCGCCGGGACCGCTTCGGCGGCCAGAACGGCATCGATGAAGCTTTCGTACTGAGCGCGGTCGAACGGGCAATTCAGATAGTCGCTGGTTCCGTCCAGAGATTTGCCGTAGCGCGAAGCGCGGAACGCGATGGCGAGATCGATCGATTCGGCGTCCACGATGGGGCTGATCGAATCGTAGAAAAACAACCGCTCGCTGCCGGTGTGTCGGCCGATTTCGTCGGCCAACGCGTCGCTGGTCAGAGGTCCGGTGGCGACGATCGTGATCGCGTCGTTGGCGATTGACGCGGCTTCTTCGCGCCGTAGCGCGATGCGCGGGTCGTGCTCTATCGCGGCGGTGACTTCTTGGGCGAAGATTTCCCGATTCACCGTCAGGGCGTGGCCTCCCGGAACGCGCGCGGTTTGGGCGGCGCGAAGCAGCAGCGAATCGAAGCGGCGCAGTTCTTCCTTGAGCAGCCAAGGCGCGGAGTTTTCGGATTCGCTCTTCAGCGAATTGCTGCAAACCAGCTCGGCCACCCGGTCGGTCTTGTGCGCGGCGGTGGATCGGGCAGGGCGCATTTCAAACAGCACGCAATCCAAGCCTGCGCGCGCGATCTGCCAGGCGGCTTCGCACCCGGCCAAGCCGCCGCCCAAGATATGGATGCGAGGCATTCAACACCAGGATACAGGCGGGGGAAGCTGGAATGTCAGGCGCTAGGACGTCGCGATGACGACCGCCCGCCGTCAAGAACCCGAGCGATTCCTACCAATAGCAGCCCTGTCGCTATGCCTGCGCCGCCGGTGACGTCGAGTATAGTCGCGAGCGTTCCTTGGTTCGGCGACCATCCTGATCTGCCGCTAATCAACATCTCAAGAGCAGTGGGAATCATCAACGCGGCGCATCCGACCCAAATCTGGCGAGTCTGGCTGAATGAGGAAGTACGCGCGGTGCGCCCCTGTAAACCGCCAGTAGAATACTCGACCACACGACAATTCCAAACGCGGCTCTCATTCAGGGATTCCCGCTGACGCTCATGCCACCGCCCAATATGTGAATGCGATGCATTCAACACCAGGATACAGGGTGGTCGACTTCGACTTACAATAAGGACATGCCGCTCCAAGTTGATGCCGTCTACGAAAACGGGGTCCTCCGACCGCTCCAGCCGCTGGATCTGAGGGAGCACGAGCGTGTGTTGGTGAGCGTCGTCAAAAGCGAGGCGCCGGGACCATCTAATTTGGCTTCCGAGTACATCGAAAACATAAAAAGTGAACTAAAGGGCGCCGCACCGGGTCCAGGTCTGGAAGAGGTCCGAAGGCGGCTGTCGAAGATTCCCGGATCGATGGCTGACGAAATTGTCGCCGACCGGGGGGACCGTTGATCTTTGGCGGGCCACTTCTTCGACTCCAGTGCGCTGGTCAAGCTGTATCACCCCGAACTCGGCACACCAGCCGTTGACAATATCGTCAATGGTGCCGCTAACCAGATTCGAGTTTCCCGACTAACGATAGCCGAGCTAACGTCAGCGTTCGCGATCAAAGTGCGCACGCAATCGATAAATCGAGAGGATGCGGAGGCTTTTCTGCGCCAATTTCGATCCGATGTCGCGACCGGGAGGCTAGAAGTTTTCTCCGTCGGAGAATCGGAATTTACGATGGCTGAGGCCCTGGTTGAGCGGTACGCTTTTGACGGACGCCTTCGCGCGCTCGATGCTCTTCAATTGGCAGTTGCACTGGAGCTGCGGAGACTGAAATTGGTAGACTACTTCGTCGCCGCCGATATCATACTCTGCCTCTGCGGGGTTGCGGAGCTCGAGGGGTTGTCCGTAATCAACCCCGAACAATCCTGATCCGCTAGCGCGAACTTGGCGGCTGTCTTATCCGCGAGTCGATGAAATCCGTGTGGGTCAGGCCCGAATGTCAGACGCTACGCTTCCTGCTCCAGCGCGGCGAGCGCGAACTTCGAGAGCACGGGAACTACAAGTTCGGCGAAATCGGCGTAGGTCATGTGGATCACATCGCGATGCGTGCCCGCGTTGAACGCGATGAACTCTTGTTCGGCAACGCTGGTGTCAACAATAACGGGCAAGTGGAACAGGCTGCCGAAGGGCGGCATCGATCCAAGGTCGCAGCCAGGGAAGAGCCGGCCCAAATCGAGTTCGTTTGCCAGCCGAACGGACGAATCATCTAAGAAGCCGCCGAGCGCGTCCTTGTCAACCAGGCAATCCGCCGGCACCACGGCCATGCCGTAGCCGGAATCGCAGGCGTAGACTACCGTCTTGGCTAGTTTGTGCGGCGATAGATGCTCCGCCGCCGCGACTTCCAGCGCGGTGAATGCCAGAGGATGGCCGGTATGCGAGTACCAAACCCCGGCTCGATCGAGAAGTTCCAAGCAACGATCCAAGGTGGTCATAAGAACGCATTACCGCACGATGATGGCCACACCTGGAACCGTTCGCTTCGTTGAACTTGCTTGCAACATTGGGTGGCGCGACACACCCATGCTGTTAACGATGGCCCAATCGCGCAAGCGCGGCTTTGGCCGCCTGCACGCCCCGGTATTGCGCTTCTTCGAAAATCGAGAAGCCGCTCAAATCGGAATTCGCGAAGAAGATGTTGCCGAGCGGCTTGGTCCATCGATCTCTGGCATCGGAGAACATGAATCCGGGCGATGGGCGCGCCATGGCGTGGCCAATTCGCATGATGTCCATGTGCGACACGCACTGTCGAATGTCCGGATGCGCCCGCGCCAGATCGTTCAGGATCGCTTCTTTCCAGTGATTCCAGTCTTTCGCGAGCAGCAGCGCACGCGCTTCGGCCGGCTTGTACTCTCCCAACGACCAATAGAATGTCCAGACCGTGCGTTCGGCGTGAGTAGCCAGGGTCATGTGTGTGGCATTCACGTAGCCGAGCGTGGCCGAATCGTAGATCACGTTGTCCCAGGCGGGCTCGGCGCCTTTCTGATCGGGCATCCGGTCGAGCGTCAGATTGGCCGTGAGCCACGGCGAGTACTCAAAACCGGCGGCGGGCTGCGCGTCCTCGATCAAGTAGGGCGCCAGGAACGTAGGAGCGGCGAAAATCGCGGCGTCGGCGATGTATTCCACGTCTTCGGTGAACACGCGGGTCTGATTGCGATCGCGCGCGATGCGATAGACCGCCGATCCGGTGCGCACGTAGCGGCCGAGCTTGGCGAGCAGCCGCCGCGCGATCCAGCCATTGCCCTCCGGCCACGTTAGCGGACCCTTTTCTTCGGGCTCGCGCGATGCGAAGTATTGGATGCCGGCCCAGGCCGACGTGTCGCGAGCCAGCGCGCCGTAGTCGTCACGGCACGCGTAGTTCACGTACCAGCGCAGTGTCGGGGAGTCGAAGCCTTCGTGCGTCAGCCAGTCCGCCATGGACAATCGATCGAGCGGCGACGGCTTGGCGCCGCGCTCCATGGGCACGGTGAACTGGCCGGTGGCGCGGAACTCGGCCATCTTTTCCGCGAATCGCCGATACTGGGCGATGTCCTTGGGCGTGGCATTCTCCGGCTCGATGCCTTCCTGCCAGCGGCCATAGATGAAAAGGCGCTCCTGCGGATCGAAACACAGCGCCAGTTCGTCCCACTTGCCGTCGCGCAGAAGGCCCAGTTCCTCGAACAACTCGCGCGCCAGCGACGCGCCCTTTGCCGGAACCGGAACGTAGTGCGCGGCCCACGGGAATCTTGTGATCTCGTTCTCGCCCCAGCGCGAGTTGCCGCCCGCCTGCGGCTCCATTTCGAGCAGAACGAAATCGCGGAAACCGCGCTTATCGAGATGCCAGGCTGCGTTGAGGCCCGCCATGCCGCCGCCGACGATCACTAGAGGTACGCGGATCTGTCTCGACGGCGCCCGAAATGCCGCGCGATCGCGCAAGCGATGTCCGAGGGGGAAAGCGTCGTTGACGAAGCCGCCGGTGATGGGCCGGTCCGTCTTACGGCCGAGTCCGATAAGCGCCGGCGCGGCTGCCAGGAACTCGCGGCGGTCTAGCGTGCGATGTCCCGCCATTCGCGTTCGTAGTATCGGACCAGAATCTGATCGTTGAGCCGATTCGCCTCCGCAGCCACCGGCTCCATGTCGGTTGGAAATACAAACAGCTCGCCCACATTGCGCGCCGACAAGAATCGCAGTCCAGATGGAAGTTCGAGCGGTGGTTCGAAGGGCGTCAAACCGCCGATCACGTAGCCCCATTCTCCGAAAGATGGAACGTAGACGTGATAGGGATACGTCAGCAGGCCCGCTTGCTTTACCGTTTCCACGATGCACCAGTAGGATTGCCGCGCGAACAATGGCGAAGTGCTTTGAACCACCATCAAACCGCCCGCGGAAAGATGCTTTGCGGCGAGCCGGTAGAACGTGGTGGTGAAGAGTTTGCCGAGCGAATAACTGGTGGGATCGGGGAAGTCGACGACGATGAAGTCGAAGCGATCGGAGACCGACGCCAGCCAGCGGAAGGCATCGTCGTTGATGACGTGCACGCGCGGCGCGGTGAGCGAATGTTGATTCAGTGCCGAGAGAACCTCGTGCTTAGAGAAGAGCTGCGTCATCTCGGGATCGAGCTCCACTTGCGTGATATTCTCGACGCTCGGGTATTTCAGGATTTCCCGGATGGCGAGTCCGTCGCCGCCGCCCAGCACGAGCACGCTTCGAGCGCCGGGAAGCGCGGCCAAGCCGGGATGCACCAGAGCTTCGTGATAGCGGTATTCGTCGCGCGAGCTGAATTGCAAATGCGAGTTGAGAAACAGCCGGAGATCGTCCTTCCACTTGGTGAGTACGATACGCTGGTATCGAGTTTGGCGGCTGAAGATGACGTCGTCGGCGTAGAGGCTGTTGTCCGCCGCGGAAGAAATACGATCGGCGAATGCGGTTCCCGCGCCCAGGAATACCAGCACCGCGATGCACCCGGCGCGAAGCGCGCGAGAAGCGGGAAGCTGATCGCGAAAGATAAACGTGGACCACAGCGCGACGCCCGCGTTCAAGATCCCGAACACCAGCGCCGAGCGAACCAAGCCGAGTTTCGGGACCAGTAAAATCGGGAACAGCAGCGAAGCGCCGAGGGCGCCCAGGTAATCGAAAGTCAGGACATGCGAGATGAGATCGCGGAATTGGAAGCGCTCCTTGAGAATCCGCATGAGTAGCGGAATCTCGAGACCAACCAGCGTTCCAACCAGGATCACGACGACATACAACACCAGTCGAAAGGCTTCGGTGTAGGCGAACGCGAGAAAGAGAAGCGACGACGAAAACCCGCCCACCAAGCCGACCATTAATTCGATGGACACGAACCGCGCCACCAATCCGCGGCGAAGGAAGCGGGACAGGTAGCTTCCGATTCCCATGGCGAACAGATAGCAACCGATGATGGTGGAAAACTGAAAAACCGAATCGCCGAGCAAATAACTTGCCAGCGTGCCTGCGATCAGTTCATAGATCAGCCCGCACGCGGCGATCAGAAAAACCGACAGGAAGAGCGCGACTGGCACTTAGTGAACCGCGGCGGCAATGATGATGCACATGCCGATCGACAAGGCGCCGATCAGGATGGCGAGAGCGACGTTTTTGTCCTCGACGATTTCCTTCCAGAGATGATAGGGCGTCAATTTGTCGATCAGAACGAACACGATGACGAAGATGACGATGCCGAGCAGCGAGTAGAGCAGCGCGTTCAGCAGGTTGTTCATAGCTATTTGCCTCCGATGTAGCGGGAAACCCCGCCGTAGGTGGAGCGATAAGCGCCCGGATTATCGCGAATCGACTTCGGAAGGACCTTCTGCTGGTTCACGCTGGACAAGCTCCAGCCGCGATATTCCGCGACGCCGGTCAAGCCGAGCAGAAAGACGCCATAGAGTAAAAACAGGGGGTTGTTCAATCGTCACCTCCGCTATTGGAACTGGTCTTAGGCGCATAATCGCTCTCGCGCCAGCGCTGGCCCTCGAACCGGGCCGAGCGAACGGTCTTGAAGATGGGCGGAATCAACAGCAGCAGCGCCGCGAGTAGAAAGAAAATGTTATTCGGGACGTCACGGCGCAGCGTGATCTCGTAGCGCAAATCGGTTAAGCTCCTACTCATCTCGGGCTCGACCCTAAGATAGTATCGCCCGGAAGGAACTCCCGGCACGATGACGGTGTCGTTGCGGCTGCCTTCCGAACCGTCCGAGTCGTGATAGTAACTCACCTCGCGGCCGAAGTCGAACGCCTGGCCGGTTTCCTCGTTGATCAGCGCAAAGCTGAAATAGGCCCAGTTGTTGTCGAGATCGGTGTGGACCGCGAGTTCGACGTTGGATTCGCGGCCGGCCAGGTCGAAGGCGGAAGTGACGAATGCCGATGCGCTTCTGCCGGGCACAAACACGTAGTCGTTCTTGAACACTTCGCGATTGCTTTTGAACATGCTGAAAAACAGCAAGAGCCCGAAGAGCGCGACGTTGAGCCAAAGCCAGGTTCGCCACGCGGATCCAACGGTGCCGCGATAAGGCGACGGTTGATTAGCGAAGATACCGGATTTGGCGGGCGGCGGGCCAGGAAGTTTGAAGGCCTTCCAGATGTCCGTGCCTTCCGTGTATTCGCCCAGCGACCAGGTGATTTCGTCGTCGGTGGTTTCCGCCGACAGCATGTAGGGCGGGGCGATCAAGTCCTGGCAAGCGGCCCATTCGCCGGAGCGCACTTGCCAGGGAAATTCGCCGAGAACGTACGAGGTCTGCGCCTGCATGGCGTCGAACGCGAGAAAGGTCTTGCCCTCGAAATGCATGGCGATTCGTCCGCCGGATCGGGTCGCCACCGGGAGCGCGCTTTGCACGCGGACGAAGTTCCAGTGACCTTCGTATTCGGTGAGATACCGAAAACCCTGATAGGGATTGAAGAGCAGATACTCGTCCCAACAAAAGAAGTCGCCCTCCGACATCACGGTTCGCTGCTGGAACCCGATTACCTGGTAAATGATGCCGCTCAGGGTGCCGCGCGCTCCGAGCGGGATTTTGGGTTGGATGCGCTCCTTACCTTGGAACGTCTGGAGGATCTGGACCTGGGGCGTGGTCGGATCGAGGACGCTTAGACACTGCGGGCAAACCACCGACAGTGTGTGGGCGAATCCTCGCAACTCCACCGGGCCGCCGCAATTTGGGCACGCGAGCGATTTGGCTTTGACCAGCGGCGGACTGACGAGCGTGCTGCTCATTTAAGACCAGCCTTCAAACAAACGGAGATTCTTGAAATGCAGGTCGTTGAAATCGACGGCGCGGCCGAGAAACAGCAGCGGGGGACGCTCGCTATAATCGATAGTGGCGAACTCGCCGGTGGTGGAACGGAGGTCGGCGAAGAGCAGATCCGATTTGTCCCAATACTCAAAAGGCAGCTCGCCTTGGACGCCTTTGTAGTGAGCTTTGGTCAGCGATGTGACTTGGTAAGTTTTGTTCTGCCACTCGAACGTCTGGCCTTTGCTGGTACTAGCGGGTAGAGGTTGGGCGGGATTCGTCAACGAGGAGAGATCGTATTCGAGTTGAGCGTCGGCCAGCCAGCCGCTCGATCCGTCGTTGTACACCACGTGCCATTCGTTCCAGCCGCCTCGCTCATATTCGTAAATGATGCGGCCAATGACGACGAAGCCTTTGTTCTGATAGACGCCTTCGGTTCCGATCTGGATGGGCGAGGCGTCGGCGGGCAGGTCGGCCACTTCACCAACCTTTTTCAGATCGACATCGGTGCGAACGAGAATCGAGTGACAGAACTCGCAGGTGGTCTGCACGGCGCTGGACCAACGGAACGTCACCGGAGCGCCGCAGTTGGGGCAGTTCGCGACTGGAGCGCTCATACCTGGTAGGGCCGCTCGAACATCCGCACCGAGACGTTGGTCGCCCCCAATACCTGTTTGAGCAGCGCTTCGAAATCGGTGGCGGGACGCGGCCGGCAGCAGAACAGGTTGAGGCACAACGATCCGTATTCGGGAAACGTGTGACACGTCAGGTGCGATTCCGAGAGCAGGCTGACGCCGGTGATACCGCCGGTGTTGGGAAATTTATGCCAATTGGATTTACCGAGCGGATGCAGATCGAGCGCGGCCACCAGCTTGGCGAAGAGATCCTCCAAGCGATCGATTTCGGTGAGCGCGCTTCGGTCGCAGCCGTGCGCTTCGACGATCCATTCTAGACCGCTCATTCGCGTATTATTGAGCGCTACCGCACTCCGGACAGAATTTCGCGTTCTTCGGGATCCCCTTGCCGCAGTTGATGCAGAACTTGGTCTCGGTTGCGGGCGCGGCCGGCGCCACTGGTCCACCGCCCCCAGTTGCGGGCGCGGGGCCGGCGGGAGGCGCCTCGCCGGGCTTGAGGGCGTTGATCATGCTTTGCGCCATCGTGAGTCCCGCGCCCAAGCCGACGCCGATACCTGCCGTACCGCCTTCGTTAGCCGCCGCCACCGGCAATGATTGCGCGACCTGGAATTGCGTGTACTTGCCCATGTCGCCGATCATGTTCATGCCGATGCGCTGATCGAGCAGTTGCTGCAACTCGTCCGGCATCGAAATGTTTTCGACCACGAAGTTCTCGAGCGACAGGCCGAGCTCGGCGAACGCGGGCTTCATGTTATCGGCGACCTTCTGTCCCAACGCGCCCTGGTTCGCGGCCATGTCGAGGAACGGGACGGAGCTTTGCGCGAACGTGTCGGTCATGCGCGCGACGATGGTGTTGCGAAGCTGGCCTTCCAGGTCGCCCACGCGATAGAGGTCGCGCGTGCCGCTGATCTTTTGATAGAAGACCTTCGCATCCGCGATCTTGTAGGCGTAAATGCCATAGCCGCGCACGCGGACCGCGCCGAATTCCTTGTCGCGAATCGTGATGGGCGTGGCGGTGCCCCAGCGCTGGTTGGTTTGGAGGCGCGTCGAAAAATAATAAACGTCCGATTTGAACGGGGACTTGAACGCTTTGTCCCAATTCATTAGGTAGGTCAAGATGGGGAGCGTTTCGGTGGTCAACGTGTAAAGGCCGGGGCCGAAGACATCGGCGATGCGGCCTTCGTTGACGAACACGGCCATCTGGGAGTCGCGAACCGTGAGTTTGCCGCCGTTTTGGATCTCCATGTCTTCCATGGGATAACGGTAAGCCAGGATACCATCTTCGGGTTCGGTCCACTGGATGACATCGATGAACTGCTTCGATAAGAAACTCATAGGCTTGTATCCGAGTATACGCCAGAAAGCGACGTTTTGTTCGCTATTTACGGAACTGTAACCCTTTGTATTACATGGAGCTAGCGGCTGGACGAAGTCCTTGGGGCGAGCGGCGCGATCACGCCGTTGGGCGGCTCCGGCGGCCGAACCAGATCGGAAAGGTCCAGCGTGTTCACGCCGTCGATGATCTTGGCGTAGGCGCGCGTGATCGATTCGAGGCCGGTCCACGGCACCGTGTCCGGTCCCTCGTGGTCGGAGTGGAAGAACACGTTGTAATCGGAAGCCTGGACGCCGGCAACGTACGGCCAAAGCGCGCTCATCTCGCCGCCGGGCGCGGCCCGTTCGGGCGTGGCGTAGGTCACGACGCCAAATTCGCGGAAGGCTTTCACCGCGATGTCCTGGAGTTTTTCGCGGCGCGGTCCGCCCGCGTACCACAACATGCCTGTATAGGTATTAGCTTTTCGGATGTCCTCGCCCAGCAAATAGGTCTGGAGAGTCGCGGTGTGTTCGCAATTGATGAGCAGCGCCGTTTTCTCGAAGGCTTCGTCTCTGTGCGCGAGCAGCCAGTTCCCGCTCAGGTTCGCTCCGTTGTGGTGGCCGGTGTGTCCCAGAAAAACGATGGTGCGGCGGCGCTGGGCCTTGGGAATAGCGGCGAAATATTCGGCTAAGCCGACCATGGTGGCCACTCCGGACGCGTTGTCGGTTCCCGATTCGAACCAACCGTCGCGATGGGCGATGATGTAGATCGTTTCGTCGGTGGAACCCGGCAACGTTCCCCAAACCGTTCCCGATTTCAGATTGGGCGTCATGTCGACGTTCAAGCGCACTGTCACGCGGGGAGGCGTGGCGCCCGCTTTTCCGATCAGGTCGCGCATAGCGTAGCCATCCTTCATTCCCATGGAGAACGTGGGGACATTAGTGCGCGTGGGATAGAGCTGGGTGCGTATTTTTCCGGGCAGCGCGATCACGGCGAAGATGGCGGCGGCGCCTTTCGCCTCGGCGCGACGCAGGGCATCCTCGGCGGTGGCGGTGTGACGCCACGATCCGGGCAACGGCATGCTGAACACGAAAACGGCTTTACCGCGAACGTCGCGCCCGATGTAGTCGGCTTCGCTGCCGGTTCCGACATATGCCGCCTCCAGATCCAAACCGGCGGCCGGCGTGGCGGGAGTTTGATAGGCCGGCTGCGCCGATTCGAGTTGCAAGGTCTGATCCGAACCGGTGGCGGTAACGTCCCAGGATTGCGGCATCCATTGCGGAGGAAGATCGAACGGCTGCAGGTGCACGTCGGCGAGGCCCAGCTTATTGAACTTCCCGATCATCCATTGCGCGGTTTCGGCGTCGGCCGAAGTGCCGATGATACGACCCCAGAATTGGGGATGGCCGGAATCGCGATAACGCCGCGAGATGGCCGCGAGATCCTCGACATATTCGTGGAGGCGCTTGCCGTCGATGGTGCCGTAGGCTCGCTCCGATGCCGGCAGCGGCCACTCGAGAAGGGCGTCCTCGAGCTTGTAGATGGCGGGTCCGGGGAGCACGCCGCCGGGCGGAGTGCCGGGAGGCGGAGTAGGTTGTGCGCAGGCGCTCGCGAGGGCGATCAAGGCTACGTAAGCCGGTTTGAACATCGAAGCCTCCTTGCTTGAGCGAAGACTGATCGACCTAAGCCTATCGAGCCTTTCTCGATAACGCAAGGCCAGGCTATTGGTAGCGCAGCGCGATCAAGGGGTCAATCTTAGCGGCGCGGCGGGCCGGGATGAAACACGCGAGCAGGGCTACCGAGGTCAGCACCAGCGCGACGATGGAGTAAGTGAACGGATCGGTGGTCTTCACGCCGAACAACAAACCGGCTAGCAGGCGCGTAAGACCGAAGGCCGCCGCCAAGCCGAGCGCCAACCCGATCAGCGCCAGTTTCATGCCTTGGCCGATCACGAGCCGCAACATGTCGCCGGAGCCCGCGCCGAGAGCCACGCGAATCCCGATCTCCTGCAGTCGCTGCTCGACGGTGTAAGACATCAGGCCGTAAATTCCAATCGCGGCTAAGAGCAAAGCGAGGCCCGCGAAGATAGACAGCAAAAGCATGTTGAAATTCTGGCGCGCCGTGGATTCGGACAGCACTTGCTACATGGTGCGGATTTTCGAGACCGGCAATTGGGCGTCCACTGCCAGAAATTGCTGCTGTATTGCGGCGCTGAGCGTGCTCGGGTCCATGCTGGTGCGAACGGCCCAGTTCAGTGGGAGCACGTTGTTGACGAACCGAGTCAGTCCGTCGGTAATTTGAGACTGGGGAACGTACATGACGGGCTGATCGCTATCGCTCAAGCCGGTCTCGTGGACTGTGCCGACGATGCCGACGATTTGGCGCGGCGGCTCTTCGAAATCGGGACCGAGCGCCTTGCCGCCAATGGTGATGCTTTGTCCGATGGGGTCGTTTTTAGGCCAGTATTTCTTGGCCATGGCCTGGTTGATGATTGCGACGTGCTCGGCCTTGCCGGTGTCGCGATCGTCAAACGTGCGTCCGCGCAGCAATGGGATTCTGAATGCGCCGAAGTACTGAGGGCTGATGCAGCGCCACTGTTCGTCGCCCGTATGCATATCGCCATGGGAAGGCGGTTGGCCAGCGATCACAAACGGGACGTCGAGTCCGCCCTCGGTCGGCAGCATGACTGTTACGGCCGCAGCCTGCACACCGGGCAGGGCTTCGACTTTTTGCTTGACCTGACGGATCATGCCTTCCACCTTGGCTGTGCTGTCGTAGCGGCCGCCGGTCAAGGAGGTTTGCATGGTGATGAGGTTATGAGAATCGAAGCCGGGTTGGACCGAACGCAATTCAACGAAGGTGCGGATCATCAGCGCGGCGCCGACGAGCAGGATCACCGCCAGAGCCATTTCGCTTGATACCAGCACGCCGCGGGCTCGGTTATGGCGCAGCCCGGTGCCGGAGCGTCCGCTGGCCTCCTTTAACACCGAATTTACGTCCATGCGCGATACGTGGAAGGCTGGGAGCAAACCAAAAACGATTCCGGTGGCAAACGAGAGGGCGAGCGTGAAGAGCAGAACTCGCCAGTCGAGCGCTGTGACCAACGAGGCGGCATGATCTTGATCGTTGACGCGCGGAAGATTTCCGGGGCTCAAAGCCAGGAGCACTCGGACTCCCCAGGCACCGATCAGGAAGCCAAGCAGTCCGCTGACCGTGCCCAATAATACACTTTCGGTCAGCAATTGGCGAAACAGCTGCCAGCGACTGGCGCCCAGGGCGGTGCGGATGGCCATTTCCTTCTGCCGGCTGGCGGCGCGCGCGAGCAGCAGGTTGGCTACGTTCGCGCATGCAATCAGCAAAACGAACCCAACCGCGCCCAATAGAATCAACAAAACCGGCCGAACGTCCCCGACCAGGTCCTCGGCCAGCGGCAAACCGCGACGCTCTCGGTCATATCCATGAATTTCGGATTGGCTTGCCGGAACTGTTCGGCTGCCATCTTCATATTAGCCCCGGCTGTTTCCCTGGAGACGCCTGGTTTCAGTCGCGCCGCAGCCAGGAGATAGTGACCCTGATTGGCGCTATTCGGATCCGCCCGCATCGGCAGAAAAACGTCGGCGGGCGGGTCGGAATGGAAGCCGGCGGGCAGGATGCCGACTATATTGTACGGCTCGCCTCCCAACATCAGCGGCTTTCCGACCAGGGACGGATCGCTTCCAAAGCGCGTTTTCCAAAGGTCGTGGCTGATTACGGCGGATTTCGCTCCGCCGGGCAGATCCTCCTGGGGAAGAAAGGTGCGGCCCTGGGCCGGCGCGGCACCAAAAACGCCGAAGTATTCCGCGGATACGTGGATTCCCTTGAATTGCTCGGAATGACCACCCGCGCCGAGATTCAGGCCCGGGCCGGAGTAGTCGTAAAGCGCCATCGCGCTGAAAACCTGGTTGCTCTTTTTCCAGGCCATGAATTTGGGAATGGAAACGGAATTTTCCCGGCCGCTGGAGGAGGTACGGGCCAGGCGCATGATGCGATCAGGCTCGGGGTAGGGCAGGGGTTGCAGCAATACCGTATTGACGACCGAGAAAATCGCCGTATTGGCGCCGATTCCCAAGGCCAACGCGGCCACGGCGACGCCCGTAAAACCGGGGCTTTTCAAGAGAATCCGGAACGAGTGACCGAGGTCGGGGGCAAGGCTTCCCATGCTGTCCATTACGCGCCGGGGTGAGGGAAGTTCGCAGAAAAAGAAGCTCGCGAAAATTCGCATTCGCGAGCTCAAGGAAGGGATGGCCTCTATATCCAGCCCTGCGTCGACGGCTACTCAGCACCATCCCGCTGAAGGTTAGCCGACTGTGAACAGTCTGAATGAGTTAATGCAAGATCGCAATCCAGCCGATGGAGTAGCGGAAGCTAAGCGAGCTTGGAATGTGGAATAAGGTGAGAGCGGTTCAGCAGAGCATCTGGCCGGTGTCGGTATTCGGGCTGGGATTTCTGCTGCTGGTCATCGGTTTGTCCGGCGTCGCGAACATCCAGGAAACGCGCAGCATCCACGACCAGATTTTATCGGCGGAGGACAACTATAGACACATTGAGAGCTTGGTGGAAGCGATCCGTTCCGATACGTCGCGCGTGGCGGTGCTGCGTCGCGACCGGCTGCTCGAACCCAATGTCTCCCCGGCCGTTTATTACACTAGTTTAGCTGAGGTGAGGGCTAAAACGGAAATCAATTTGGATGAGCTGCGCATTCTTGGGTTGGAACAGGAGAGCAAGGCGTTCGAGCATTTGGAGGGCGCTCTCAGAGCTTATCTCGACACGGTGGATGTGGAGTTTCGCGACGTGCCCAACTCGGGCGCGAAATTCGGTTTCGTCGACGACGGATTCGGCTCGCAGAACATGGCGGTGTTCGCGGTGGCCGAAGAACTGAAGCGGCTGAACGAGGAAAATTTCGAATCGCGCCGCAGGGCGCTCAATCAATCGGTGGCGAGCCTTCAAACGGATATTTGGGAAACGATCTTGACCGCGCTGGTGCTGGGCGCGGTGATCGCGGGCGCCAGCGTCTTCCGCATCTCGTCGCTCGAAAAGGACACGGCGCGGCAACAAGCCGCCACCCAGCAGGCCGAAGTACGCTTACGCCATCTTTCGCAGCAACTGGTGTCTTCGCAGGAACAGGAACGCAAGGCGCTATCGCGCGAGCTGCACGATGAAATCGGGCAATTGCTGACCGCGCTGCGGATGGAACTCGGCCACATGGAACGAGCTGGCGCATCACAGCGCGCCGATCTGGGGCCGCATCTCGAGCAGGCGAAGAAACTGGCCGAGAGCACGCTCAGGACTACGCGGGATATCGCGATGGGGCTGCGTCCGGCGATGCTCGATTTGCTGGGCTTGGGGCCGGCGCTGGAGTGGCAAACCCGCGAATTTTCGCGGCGCTACAACACGCCGATTCAACTCGAAGTGGGCGGCGACTTGAAAGACTTGTCGGATCGGCACAGGACGTACTTGTATCGAATCGTGCAAGAGGGTTTAACCAACTGCGCGAGGCACGCACATGCCAAGAACATTCGAGTGCAAGTGGACGAGGGCAACGGGCAACTGGCGGTGGCGGTGGAAGACGACGGCGTGGGTTTCGATCAGCACGGCAGCGTGGCGTATGGGCTGGGATTACTGGGCATGGCCGAGCGGGTGCGGGAGCTGTGCGGTCAAATGTCGATCGAATCGAAACCCGGGCAGGGGACGCGAATCAGCGTAACTCTTCCCTTGGGGCGCGAGAGCGAAGCGCTTGCGTCGGAGAACGAGACTACTGGATGATGCGCTTGCGCACGGCGTAGAGCACGATGTCGGCCGTGCTGTGCAAGTTCAGCTTTTGCATGAGCCGGCTGCGGTGCGTCTCCACCGTGTAGAGGCTCACGCTGAGCAACGCGGCGGCTTCCTTGTTGGATTTTCCCTCGGCCAGAAGTTGCAGGACTTCCTTTTCACGATCGGTGAGAAGGTCGTAGGAATCCTCGATACCCTCGTTTTGCATTTGGCGCATATAGTCTTCGAGCAGCGTTTGGGTGATGGTGGGGCTGAAGAAGAGGCGCTTGGATGCAACCGCGCGCACGGCTTGTAGCAGGTCGGCCTCGGCGCAATCTTTCAAGAGATAACCCTGCGCCCCGGCTGCGAGCGCGCGCACCAGGAAGGTCTCGTCGCAGTGCATACTTAGCATGATGATGCTGACTTCGGGAGCGCGCTTTACGATCTGCGAGGCAGCGTCGATGCCGTTGAGCTGCGGCATGGTGATGTCCATGACGACAACGTCGGGCGAGAGTTCTTCGGTGAGGCGCACGGCTTCGCGGCCGTCAGCGGCTTCGCCCACGACCTCGATGTTTGGATCGGTCTGCAGCAGGAAGCGCAGACCCTTGCGAACGACTCCGTGATCGTCGGCGACGAGGACTTTTGTGGTGGGCATTTTATCGAGACTCCTCCAAGTATCTATCGGCAGATACGCGCTGTCTCTGGAGGGCGATCTGTAAGTGTCGTGTTATGAGCGGCTTGATTGGATCGAGAATTTTTTTAACTATATTGTTGCCAGAATGGAGTCGCTCTGTTATTCTGGTTGAGGTCGCCTTTTAGCAGTTAGCGGATGGGAATTCCAACTGTTGGTTGTTGCCATGGATGGGGAACTCTGCTAAGCTGACAAAAGCGAATTTTTCGGCAGGTAGCCAGAAGCAGTAAAGCCTCAACTCCTGTCAGGTAGTTCTTTCAGTTCCCAAGAATTCTGGAGCGAGCGGAATTGCGGATTCAGGCATCGCTTGCGCCGAAACGGCTTTCGAGGCCGGGTAGTCGGTTTGGTTTTTCTCGCCGTAATAGCGGGGATCGCCGGGTTGGCTGCGCAGATCTTTGACAATCTGGTTGGACGCAAAAGTAATGTTCGTCAGAACTTTGAGTCAAACCGAGGCGATGTTGGTCTGGCCGGTTTTTTAGGTCAGGCCGAAAGTCTCACAAGATCAAACGAGAGTTTGATCCCGGCTCAGAATCAACGCTGGCGGCGCGCTTAACACATGCAAGTCGCACGAGAAAGTGGAGCAATCCATGAGTAAAGTGGCGTACGGGTGAGTAACACGTGGATCATCTACCTCTTGGTGGGGAATAACCCTGGGAAACCGGGGCTAATACCGCATAAGCCTGCAAAGGGAAAGCGTCGTCCTCAAAAAACGACGCGCCGAGAGAGGAGTCCGCGGCCGATTAGCTAGTTGGTAGGGTAATGGCCTACCAAGGCAATGATCGGTAGCCGGCCTG
>Ga0302325_10007197_pt1 | contig 24756 bp, 22 predicted proteins | sample Palsa_T0_2_FD_201948 | JGI IMG/M metagenome (GOLD analysis project Ga0302325, IMG submission 201948) | Peat permafrost microbial communities from Stordalen Mire near Abisko, Sweden - Palsa_T0_2 | ecosystem: Environmental > Terrestrial > Soil > Palsa > Peat permafrost | place: Sweden: Abisko... | reverse complement strand
GCTCTCCCAGGTAGCCGATGGCGCGTTCGGCGAGGTCCTCGCTCAGGTGGTAACCGTCCTCGGATCGGCGCGGCGGGACCACCGAGTGGTTGTCCTGGAAAAGGGACGGGACGAACTGGTGCGTCTCGCCGCCGTGAAAGCCATACCACCGCTGGAACCCGCGCCCGCAGGGCCAGGAGTGGCGCGGCGCGGCCTGGTGGGTTTCGTCTTCAGGGGTGAGGTGCCATTTGCCCACCGCCACAGGCAGGTATCCGGCGCCGGCGAGGATCTCGGAGAGGAAGCCGTTGGCTCGGGGGACGCGGCCCCAGTAGCCGGGGTATCCAGTCGCCAGGTCGGTGATGCGGCCCATGCCATTGGAGTGGTGGTTGCGTCCGGTCAGTAGGCACGCCCGAGTCGGCGAGCAAAGCGAAGTGGTGTGGAAGTTGGCGAGACGTACGCCACCGGCTGCCAACCCATCGAGGACTGGGGTGTCGATGTCCGAACCGAAGCACCCCAGCTGGGCGTAGCCGACGTCGTCGAGTACAACCAGGACGACGTTGGGAGCCTCCGCCGGCGGGGTCGGGTCAGGCGGCCACCACGGCGTCGACTCGCGCCATGTCCGGCCGATCCTGCCCTGAAAAGTTTCCGCGGTCATCGCCGCAGTATGCCGCGGCCCGGCGCGCCGTCCTGGGCCCGGGCCCACGACGTGGGTCGGTGCAGGAATGGCCAGCGTGGCCGGCGAACCTATGCGGTACTCCATGCGACGGCTCTTTTGCCCCTGCGTTGTATAGGGTGACCACGAAGGTCGCCGAGTCCCCACGGACCGGGGCTCGGCTCGTTGTTTCGGGGTCCGCAGCCGACCGGGGGGGTCAGCGAAGTGAGGGATTGGCGAAGTCGAGTGGCGCTACTGGCGGCGGGGGGACTGGTCTCCGCGCTCGCTGCATGCGGCGCCCGCGTCGCTCCCTATTTCCCCTCCAATGTGGCCGCTGGTGCCAGCTCGTCCGCCACGACCGCGGGCGGCACGCGGGGGGCCACCTTGTCGAACCCCTCCGGGGACAGGTCCTCCACCGGCAGCAAGTCGGGTGGTGCCGGCAGTGGTAGCTCGGGCGGTGGATCGTTGGGCGATGGATCGTCGGGCGGTGGATCGTCCGGGGAATCGACCACGGGCGGAGTGGCGACGGGTGGCGGAAACAGCGGATCGCCCTCGTCGGGGACCGGCTCGAACTCGAATAATGGGGCCAGCACCCCGGCGGCCCTGACCGCGGCCAACTTCAATCTCAACCCGCAGTACGAGGCCTCGTATTGCACCGGGACCAGCGGCAACACCGCTTCGGGGCCGGGGGTCACGCCCACCACCATCACCGTCGGCAACGTCAGTGGCCTGACCGGCGTCGTGTCCGACAGCTTCGGCCAGGGCTCCCAGGCGGTGTCCGCCCTCTTCGACGCCATCAACCGCTTCGGCGGCATCTGTGGGCGCCAGCTCAAGGTCGACGTGGAGGACGATCAGCAGTCCGCCAGCACCAACGCCGCGGACGTGCAGTACCTGATCCCCAAGGTGCTGGCGTTCGTGGGCTCGCTGTCCGACGCGGACAACGGCGGGGTGCCGGCGATGGTGGCCGCCGGGGTGCCCGATATCGGCCCGGCCATCAACACCGACCGTTCCAACTCCCCCGTGTACTGGTCGGCCACGGGGGGCAGCCTGTTGGTCAAGAATGGTCAGGCCTACCTGTACAACACCCAACTCAATGGCCTAAAGGCTAACGGAGAGCTGCCGAGCAGCATGGCCATCCTGTCGTACGACATCCCCATCAGCGCCGAGGCCGGCCAGCAATTCGCCGCCCTGTTCCAGAAGTTCGGAGTCCACATCTGCTACACGAACTACTCCATCCCTCCGGCTCCGGGAGCCACCATGGGCTCGGTGGTCCAGGCCATGTCGAGCGACAACTGCGGGGGAGTCTTTACCACCATGGACATCGTCGGCAACGCCGCCATGCTCGACGATATGTACAACCTTGGGTACCACCCCAAGCTGATCAGCACCACCTACGAGGGCTACACCCCCGATCAGATCACCTTGGCGGGTCAGGCCGACTCGCAGGGCCTGCAGGTGGGGCTCAACTCGGTGCCGCTGTCCGATTCGAACCCGGCGGTGCAGCTGTACCAGAGCGAGCTGGACACCTACCAGCCGGGCCAGGCTGCCAGCGAGTTCGGCTTCGAGGCGTGGGCGGACGCTCAGCTGTTCGTGTACGCCCTGATCCACGGGGGGCGCAACCCGACCCGGGCCACCTTGACCAATGCGATGGGGTCGGTCACCAATTGGACCGTCGACGGGTCGTTCGGTCCGTACACCCCCAGCACCCGCAGCGAGTCGTCGTGCGCGGTCAACGTCGTGGTCCAAGGCACCGGGTTCGTCCGCCAGTGGCCGTCGAGCGGCCTGTACTGCACCGGCCAACTGGTCGACGTGGGCCCGGCGAACTGAGCGGTCGTGCTTCCCTACATCATCCTCGGGCTGTTCGCCGGGAGCATCTACGCCCTGGCCTCGCTCGGCATCGTGCTGACCTACAAGACGACCGGAGTCTTCAACTTCGCCTACGGCGGCGTGGCCATGTTCTGCGCCTACGTGTTCTGGCAGCTGCGCGACCAATGGCACCTCTCGCAGTGGCTGGTCATCCCGATCCTGCTGGTCGTGGTGGCCCCCATCCTGGGGTTGATCCTGGAGGCGGTCTTCCGGCCTCTGGCTACCGCGTCAGCCGAAGTGCAGATCGTGGTCGCCTTGGGGATGCTCGCCTTCTTCATCAACCTGGTCCCGATAATCTTCGGCGGCGCTGACCACCAGCTCACCAGCATCTTCTCCCAGGGCCACTTCCACTGGGGCAAGCACGTGGTGGTGACCTGGAACGAAGCGGGCACGTTCCTGCTCACCATGGCCATGGCCGCCGGCCTGTACGTGCTGTTGCGCCGGACCCGGCTGGGCACCGCGACCCGGGCGGTGGTGGACAATCGAGACCTAGCCGAGCTGATCGGGGTCAACGCCGGCACCGTCGGCCAGGCGGCCTGGATCATCTCCACTGGCTTCGCCGCTCTCGCCGGAATCCTGCTCAGCACCGATGAGGGCCTCGTCACCTACGTCCTGCCCGCCCTGGTGATCTATGCCTTCGCCCCGGCCGTGCTCGGACGGTTGACCAGCCTGCCCCTTGCCTTCGTGGGAGCGGTCGCCCTCGGGCTCCTCCAGAACATCTTGGCCCGCTACAGCACCACCGGTTTCCCCGCCAAGCTGGAGGGCTCCATCCCCTACCTGGCCCTCTTCGTTCTGCTCGTGATCTATGGGCGCCGGCTCACCGAGGTGCGCTCCTCCCTGCGCCCACTAACCGGCCGGGCCAGCACCGGATCCCCTCGGTGGCAGTTCGGCGGGGGACTGGCGGCCGCGGTCGCGGCCGCCATCGTGCTGCCGCAGGTGCTGGGGGTGTCGATCCAGCACGACGTGGCCGAGGCCATGGCCTACTCCGTGATCGCCCTGACCCTGGTGGTGCTCACCGGCTGGACCGGCCAGATCTCCGTCGCCCAGATGAGCTTCGCCGGTGTGGGCGCCTTCACGGCGGCCCACCTGGCTGGCACCCATGGCAGTTTGTTCCCACTTGCCGTCGTTCTCGGAGTCGCCATCGCCGTACCCCTCAGCCTGCTGGTCGGGTTGCCGTCCCTGCGACTGACCGGGCTCTTCCTGGCCCTGGCCACCCTGGCCTTCGCCCTGCTCATGGACAACCTGGTGTTCGGCAGCACGTCCATCAGCGGGGGTCTTACCGGGCTTAATATCACCGCCGCCAAGATCGGGCCCCTGTCGCTCAAGACCTATACCGCCCAGTTCTACTTGTGCCTGTTCGTCCTGACCATCGTGGGCGCCGGCGTGTTCTGGCTCAAGCGGGGTCCGGTGGGGCGCCGCCTGCAGATGGTGCGCGACGCCCCGGACGCAGCGGCCACCCTCGGGGCCAGCCTGACCCTCACCAAGCTGGCGGTCTTCGCCGCGGGCGCAGCCGTGGCCGCCGTCGGAGGGTCCCTGCTGGCTGTCACCCAGCAGACCGTCGATCCGAGCAACTTCTCGTTCAACCAGTCACTGGAGCTGTTGCTGGTGGTGGTGGTGGGCGGCCGCTTGCTGGTCGCGGGGGCGCTGATCGCGGGCGGCCTCTATCTGGTCACGCTCCTGCCGCTGCCCTCCGTAGTGGACAAGTATTTTCCGCTTCTCATTGCCATCAACGTCATCTTCCTCGCCAACGAGCCCGACGGCACGCTCGCGGTCGCCATCCGCCAGACCCGCTTCTGCCTGGCTGTCCTGTACCGCCGCCCGCGTCCCGACGTCTTGCTTCCAGTGCCCAGCGTCCTGCCGCCGACCGGGAGCCGGGAGTTGTCGGGCCAGCATGGTTGAGCCCCTCCTGGCCGCCACGGATGTGACGGTCCGCTTCGGCGGACTGGTGGCCCTCGATCACGTGGACCTGGAGGTGGCGCCCGGTGGCATCACCGGCTTGATCGGCCCCAACGGAGCCGGAAAGACCACCCTGTTCAACGTGATCACCGGTCTCCGGCAACCGAACCAGGGCAGGGTGCTCCTTGACGGCAGCGACATCAGCCGCTGGCCAACGCAGCGGCGGGCCCGGGCGGGCGTGGCTCGCACGTTCCAACGCCTCGAGTTGTTCGTGGGCCTCAGCGTGCGCGACAACCTGCTGTCCGCTTGGGAGGCGAGCGTGTCCGGCGGCGTGTTCGGCCGCAGCGGCGCCGAGGGTCGGGCCCGCGTGGGCGAGGTGCTGTCCCGCCTCGGTCTGGTCTCAGTGGCCGACCGCCGCGCCGGCGAACTGCCTACCGGGCTGGGACGGATGGTCGAACTGGGACGGGCCCTCTGCACCAGGCCGCGGGTCCTGCTGTTGGATGAGCCCAGTTCGGGGCTCGACGCGGCCGAGACCGCCCGCTTCCGGGACCTGCTGCTGGAGGTCGTAGGCCAGGATGCCGGCGGACCGTCTGTGTTGCTGGTCGAGCACGACGTGCGCCTCGTCATGGAGGTCTGCGACCAAATCACCGTCCTCGACTTCGGCAAGCGAATCGCGAGCGGCCCACCCGAGGAGATCCGCGACGATCCGGCCGTCATCGCCGCCTACCTCGGCGATCAGGGAGTGACCGATGTGGCGTGACGACGCGCCCACACCGGGCATCCTGCTGGAGCTGGAGCGCGTCTCGGTCTCCTACGGCGGTATTCGGGCGCTTTCCGATGTCAGCCTGGTGGTGCCCGAAGGTTGCGTGGTGGCCCTGCTCGGTCCCAACGGGGCGGGTAAGACCACCACCCTGCGGGTCATCTCCGGCCTCGCCCGCGCTGATGGCGGATGGCTGCGCTTCGGGGGCCGGTCCATCGGGCGCTTGGTACCCCATGCCATCTCCCGCCTGGGCATCGTCCACGTGCCGGAGGGCCGCGGTATCTTTCCCAGCCTCAACGTGGCGGAGAACCTGTCCATGGCCACGTATGGCGGCGGGACAGGGAATCCCGACGTGGTGGTCGACCAGGCGGTGGCGCTCTTTCCGGTCCTCGGCGCCCGCCTGGGCCAGCAGGCGGGCACGCTCTCGGGCGGCGAGCAGCAGATGCTGGCCCTGGCCCGGGCGTTCGTGGCCCGCCCCCGCCTGCTCATGCTGGACGAGATCTCGATGGGCCTGGCCCCTCTCGTCACTGCCCAGCTGTTCGACGCCATCAGGCGCGGCGCGGCCGCTGGAATCAGCATGTTGCTGGTCGAGCAGTACGTCGACGCCGCGCTCGAGCTGGCTGACTACGGCTATGTTCTGGAAAAAGGAAGGATCGTCGACATGGGCGAGCCGGCCGATCTCCGGACCTCTGCGGCGCTGACCGCGGCCTATCTGGGTGCGGGACGATAACGATGGCAAGCGTGTCGCGCCGGCGGCGAGGGCGAGTGGCCGTGTCGGTGGCGGCCACCCTGATCATCGGCTTGCCGCTAGCGGCTTTCTTGGTCGCGCCCACCGCCAGCGCCCAAGTCGGCGCCGCGCCCGGTAGCGGTCTGGCCGGCCTCAACACGTCGGCGACCGCGGTAGCGGTCCAGATCTCGCCCTTGACGCCGGGCCTGGTGGGGGCGGGGAACCTCACCCAGGGCAACCTGGTGGAGGCCGACATGCCGTATGCCTCCTCCACGGTGTCAACCGGGCCCTCGACGAGCGGCGTGGCCTCGCCCGTCTACCCGGGACCCACCGCCGCCGACGCGGGCAATGCCGTCCAGACCTTCTCGTCCTCGGTGCCACCGCAGCTGGTCAGTCTGCTCAACGACCATGTCCTGGCCGAATCCGACTACCCGGCCCAGCTGACCGCGGGGACCTCCAGCAGCTACGCGCCTCCCGGCGGGTCGGCTGTCGGGGCCGGTACAGCCAGCACGCAATCCGGCCCGGCCGCCACCACCGCCACGGCCAGCCTCAACGACACGAGTGTCGGCGGCGCCTTCGACTTCGGGTCGTCGACCTCGTCCACCGGTGCCACCGTCCAGGCCGCCTCGGTCGCCACCACCGCTGACACTGAGATCAACCACATCACCATCGCGGGCGTGATCCAGATTGCCGGGATCTCATCCACGGCCACGGCCTCCTCGAATGGCACCGTCGGGCAGGAGAACAGCACCCTGCACATCGGGGCCGTCACCATTCTCGGCCTCTACTCCGCTTACATCGGGCCGAACGGGATCCGCCTGGTCAGCTCCGACCAGGGCGGCCTGGCAGTGGTGGCGCTCAACGAGGTCCTCGGGGTGCTCCAGCAGTTGGGCCTCACCGTCACGACCATCGCGCCTAGCTCGCAGCAGAACGGCCAGTCGGCGTCGGTCACCTCCGCCGCGGTGCAGGTCGGCTTCCTCGACGCCCACATCCCCAACCCTGAGGGCGAAGTGCCGCTCAGCTCGGTGGGCCTCGACGTCGACCTGGGATTGAGCCAGGCCAGCGCGGACGCCACCGCGTTGCCGCCGTTCGTCCCCTTCCCTTCCATCGCCACGCCTCCGTCGACCCCAGCGGTCGTCACACCCGTCACCACCGCGAAGACCGTCGCGAGCGGTTCCGTCATCTCGACGAGCGGATCTTCGTCCGTCTCCACTACCACCTCGGTTCCGGCCGCCATCAGCAGCGCCCCGTCGCCGGCCGTCGCCGCCCCGGTCCCCGTCAGCCAGACCCCGTCGTCGTCGTTCCCCGCGGTGACCCCGGCCAGCTTCCTCGGCCTCCCGGTGCGGGTGGCCTGGGTGGTCATCGCCGTGCTGTTGTCGATCGTGGCGGCCGGACCGCTGCTCGGCTACGCCAACTGGCAGCTGTTACGAGGGAGGACCCCGTGAGCCCGCGACCGAGAGTCGGCGATCCCGCCGATCCCGTCACCACGGAGAGTCCGGTGACGCCGCCGCCTCCTCCGTCGCCGGCCAGCGGGCTGTTCCCGCCCGTAGCGTCGGGCCAGGACCGGCCGCCCGGCATCTGGGCGCGGGTCAGCTCGAGCGACCTCGACCTGCGCAACACCTGGCAGATCCTGGCCGGGGCGATCCTGCTCCCGCTCGGAGTGGCGGTCATCCTGCTCGGCTGGGCGGGTGCCGCCCACGGGCGGGTGGACCAGCAACAGATCCCCTACATCATCAGCGGCGGGCTACTCGGTTTGGCCATTGTCATCATTGGTTGCTTCTTCTACTGGGCCCATTGGCTCTACCGCATCTACGACCAGGCCGATCTGCACCATCAAGAGGCCATGCGCGAGCAGGCCGAGCAGATGCGGGCCCTGCTCGAGGTCCTGAGGTCGGACCGGGCCGTTAGCGTCGATGGCAGTGCTGACGGTGCTGGCAGTGCTGGCAGTAGCGGCGGTGCGGTCCCCCCGTCGCGCAACGGCGCCAGCCCCGCCTATGTGGCCACGCCGACGGGCACCAACTTCCACACGCCGGCGTGTCCCATCGTCGCCAACCGCTTGTCTTCGGTTCGCTCCGTGTCGACCGAGGAGGTCGCCCGCCTGCGGCCATGCCGCATCTGCGAGCCCCTAGTCGTCGACTGATATGCCGCCCTGCTGCCGCGGGCTCAGGTCCGCGAGCATGCCGGTCTCCGGGCGCGCGCCTCGAGGGATCGGGCCATGTCGGTCCAGAAGGCGGCGCGCCGACGAGCCTCATCTCCGAGCTCGTACACCCGGCTGAGCGGGACTCCACCCACGTAGTGGTATGGGTTGTCGCCCGGGTCGGTCCGTTCCAACCACTCGACCAGGTCGCCCAGCTCGGTGCCCGACGTCAGGGCCAGGTCGGCGCGCCACGACGCCTGGGTGTTCGAGCCGGGCCCGCCAGAAGTCGACGTCTCGGGAGGCTCGGCTCGGGTCCCGAGCCCTAGTCGCACCCGCCGCACGGTTTCCGGAGAGGCGCCGGCCGCGGCAGCCACTTGGCGCAGGGTGCCACTCGGATTGGAGGCCAGGGCCTCGGCGATGCGCTGGCGTACCACGCTGGGCTCGACCGGACGGACCCTCCCGTCCCTGCCGATCCGAGTATCTGGGCCGATCCGAGTATCTGGGCCGATCCGAGTATCTGGGCCGATCCGAGTATCTGGGCCGATCCGAGCGTCTGGGCCGATCCGAGTGTCTGGGCCGATCCGAGTCGCCGAGGCGATCCCGGCGTCGAGCGCCACGACGGGCGGCGCCGAGTCGGCGGCCAGGTCCCGGCGCAGCCGAGCCACGGTCCTGGCCGCCAAGGCACACACGTCACCGATGCGCCGATCGGACCACTCCGGGTGCCGGCGCACGATGCGCCGTCCGGCCCTCAGCCGGTCCTCGAGCGCGAGGGGCAGGCCGTGCACCACGTTGCGTTGCACGGACTCGACGAAGGCGTCGTCGAGCGACCCGTGGAAGGCGATGACAGCTACCGTCCGATGGCCGAGCCGCTTGGCCGCGGCCAGGCGGTGAGCCCCGTCAATTACGGCCTCGGGACGGTCCGCCCACACCAACAGCGGTGGCCATTGGCCGCCCAGCTCGACGAGCGTCGCCACGTGGTCGGGGTCGAGGCCTCCACCTCGCACCTGGTAGAGGACCTCCAGGCGGTCGACGTAGGCCACCATCGCATCGCCGCGGGGGAGTGCGGGCGATTGGTGCTGCCGGGCCGCGGGTTGTTGTGGATCCGGCGGACGGCGACCTTGGTCGACTCTCGCCTCCTGTGGCTCGGCCACGAGTGACATCAAACCCCCCGGAGAACCTTCATCTATCGAATAGAAGTTAGATTACCGGTGTCATCCTGAGGGTGTCAAACGGCGCGTCGAGGACCCTGCTCTGATCGCAGGCCGCCCGCGAACAGTTTGGCGTACCACTCCGTCAGCTCGGCGTAGGACCGGCGCCCGGATGCCCGCCACCAGGTCGGCGTCGAGTTGAGGACGACGAAGAGGGTGCTCGCCACCACGCTCGGCTCCAGGTCGGCGTCGAAGGTGCCGTCCGTCACCCCCTGGCGAACGATGTCTTCCAGATAATGATCCATGCGGTCGCGCCAGCCCATCACCTCGGCCTGACGGGCCGGGCTGAGGTGGCGCAGGTCTCGTTCCACCATGCGGACCTCGGGCGGGTAGGTGCCGCCCATCCAGCGTCGGATGAACTCGACGAGGCGGGTCTCGGCGTCTGCGCCCGCTAGCTCGGGTGCTTCCTCGATCAGCCGAAGACCGAGTTGGTGCGCCCGTTGCATGACCCCGAAGAGCAGATCCTCCTTGGTCTTGATGTAGTAGTAGAGGCTCGGGGCCAACAGGTCCACGCGGGAGGCCACGTCTTGGAGGGTGGCCGCCTGGTAGCCCTTCTCATCGAACGTGGCGGCGGCGGCGTCCAGTACCTCCTGCCACCTCCGGTCGTTGAGTGTTCCCTTGGGCGGGACCGTAGGGGGCGCCGTGTTGCTACTTCGTGCCAATGCCGAACCTCCGGGTCCGCGCGGTGTCCAAGTGTGCCCCTTGCTCAGTTGGACAACACTAGGAGCGACATGGATTTCGAGCTGACCAACGACCAGCAGGAGCTGCGCGACGCCGTTCGCGCTGTGCTGGCGACGGCTTGCCCCCCATCGATGGTCCGCCAAGTCTACGAATCCAAGGCCGACGACGGCGCCTCCCGTGCCGCCCCACTGTGGCGACAGATGGTCCAGCTCGATTGGCCGGCGCTGACGATTCCCGAGCCCTTCGGCGGCCTGGGCCTGGGTTACGTGGAGCTCGCGGTGGTCGTCGAGGAGCTGGGTCGCGCCGTGGCACCGACCCCCTTTGTCAGCACGGCAACCCAATTTGTGCCCATGGTGCGCCAGGCCGGCACGTCCGAGCAGCAGGACACGTTCCTCCGGCCTGTCGCCGAAGCCGGATCGACGGGCACCCTCGCCCTGGCCGAGGACGACGGTCGCTGGGAGGCAGCCTCGGTAGCCACTACGGCCCGGCCGGTCGGTGACAGCTGGGTGCTCGACGGTAAGAAATCGTTTGTCTTCGATGGCGCCACCGCGGACGAGGTGGCGGTGGTGGCGCGCCAGGAGGGAACCAGCGGCGACGAGGGTCTGGGCGTGTTCGTCGTGGCCCAGGCTTCCCTGACCTCGCGGCCCGCCGATGTCATAGATCCGTCCCAGCCGCTCGCCGAGGTGCTGCTCGACAACGTGGCGGTTCCGGCCGACCGAATGCTGGTGGCTCCCGGTGACCCCCGCGCAGTGGAGACGATCAACCGGGCGATTCAGGAAGCGACTGCCGCCATCGCCATCGGGATGACCGGGACCTGCCGGGCCATATTCGAGATCACCTTGCAGTACGCCAAGGACCGGGAGCAGTACGGGCGCCCGATCGGGTCGTTCCAGGCGTTGAAGCACCGCTTGGTAGACATGTACCTGGCCGTCGAGCGGGCCACCTCTCTCGCCTATTTCGCCGCCCTCACCATCGCGGAGGACGATGAGCGGCGGGGTCTGGCCGTGGCGATGGCCAAGGCTGCGGCTGGGGACTGCCAGCGCCTGGTGGTGCAGGACGGCCTGCAACTCCATGGGGGCGTCGGCTTTACCTGGGAGCACGACTTGCACTTCTATCTCAAGCGGGCGAAGTCGGCAAACGCCCTGTTCGGATCCGCCCTGATGCAGCGGGCCGCGATCGTCAGCAGGCTCGGCTTGGTGCTCGACGAACCGGCCGGCAGCGAGGCCCCATGAGACTCAGCTTCGACCGATCGGTGGAGGGGTTCCGCCAGACGTTCCTGGCCTGGCTGGCGGACAACCGACCGTCGCCCGAGGAGATGGCCGCCGATCCGGCGCTGTCCTCGGGCCATGCGCCGCCGTGGGCGAGGCGGTGGACCCGAACCATGTTCGACGCCGGGTGGCTGGTCCCCGGCTGGCCTCCCGAGCGAGGCGGCCGTAACGCCAGCCCCCTCGAGCAGTTGGTCTACCTGGAGGAAATGGCTCGCGCCGACGTGCCGCGGAGCACCAACCCTCAGGGCCTCGGCATCATCGCCCCTTCGATCCTCGACTACGGCAGCGAAGAGCAAATCGGCAGCTACGCCATGCCGATCCTCCGGGGCGAGCGGACCGGGTGCTTGGGGATGAGCGAGCCCGGAGCGGGCAGCGACCTGGCCGCCTTGTCGACGCGGGCCGTTCTCGACGGTGATCAATTCGTGATCAACGGCCAGAAGGTGTGGACGTCGGGCGCCAACCACGCCGACTTCTGCTTCTTGTTCTGCCGCACCGACCCGAGCGCGGCCAAGCACAAGGGGATCAGCGTCGTCCTCGTCGACATCGATACTCCCGGGGTTTCAGTGCGCCCGCTCCCCGAGCTCGTCGCACCGGAGTATCCCGAGCTCAACGAGGTGTTCTTCACTGACGTCGTCGTACCCGCGGCCAACCTGGTTGGCACCCTCAATGACGGTTGGGCCATGGCGAACGGCTCACTCGCCCACGAGCGGGGGATGGTGTGGGTCAGCAGTGTCATGGCCCTGGACGCCTCGATGCGGCACATGCTCGACGCGGCTCCCGGGTGGCTGTCCAAGTTGCGCAGCGGCGAGCGCGCCGTCGCGGCGGCGATGGTCGCCGACCTGTACGTCGACACCCAGGCGGTCCGCTGCCTCGGGTACCGGGGCTTCGGCAAGCTGATGCGAGGCGGGAGCGCCCCGGAGCAGGCGCTCATGAAGTTGTTCTCCAGCGAGACCCGGCAGCGCCTGGGCTTGGTGGCCGCCGAGGTGGAAGGCGCGGCGTCGGTAACCGTCAGTCCCCAAGGGGCCAGGGGACCGTTCCTGGCCGTTGACGAAGCCAGCACCTGGATGGAGCAGTACTTCCGGTCCTTCGGTCTCACCATCTCGGCCGGATCGTCGGAGATCCAGCGCAACATCATCGCCGAAAAGGTTCTGGGGTTACCGCGCTCGTGACCGACCCATTCGATCCCGCCGAGTTCACCGATCCGGCCCACGCCAACGATCCCCATCCCTTCTGGCGCCGGCTTCGCGACGTGGGCGGGGTGGTCCCGGGCCTGTTCGGGTCCGTGCAGGTCGTCCGGAGGGGCGAAGTGGAATTCGCCCTTCAGCACCCGGAGATCTTCTCGTCGGCGATGGAGGCGGTGGACCTGGGACAGAAGCGGCCGCTCATACCGCTGCAGGTCGATCCCCCGGACCACGTCAAGTACCGCCGCCTGCTCGACCCCATATTCGCGCCGCGCCAGATGGCCCCCTTGGAAGACGACATCACCGGGCTGGTCAACGACCTCATCGACGCCTTCATCGGGCGGGGCGAGTGCGAGTTCGGCGCCGAATTCGCCATCCCCCTGCCCTCGGCGGTGTTCCTGCGCATGATGGGTATGCCCCTATCGGACCTCGAAATGTTCCTCAGCATGAAGGACGGGATCATCCGCCCCCAGGGCACGACAGTCGAGGAGGTGCAGGCGTATCAGCGCCGGTCGGCCGAGCGCATCGACGCCTACTTCGAGCAGGCCCTCGAGGAGCGTGCGGACCACCGGCGCGACGACCTCCTGAGTCGCTTCCTGGACGCGGAGGTCGCCGGCGACCGGCTCACCGAGGACGAGATCCTCGGTATGTGCTTTCTCCTTCTCCTGGCGGGCCTCGACACGGTGACCGACGCCCTCGAATGTGACCTTGCGTACCTGGCGAGCCATCCCGGGGCCAGGCAGGCGATCGTCGACGATCCGGCCATCATCCCCTCCGCCATCGAGGAGTTGCTCCGGTGGGAAACCCCGGTGACCACCGTCGGCCGGGTGGCCGCCGCCGACGCCGAGCTCGATGGGTGCCCTATCGCCAAGGGCACCCGGGTAGGGGTGGGGCTAGGGACAGCCAATACCGACGAACGGGCGATCCCGGGCGCCGACCGCGTGGACCTGACCCGCAACCCGAACCGTCACCTGGCTTTCGGGGGAGGAGTCCACCGGTGTCTGGGATCGCATCTGGCGCGCCTGGAACTGCGGGTGGCGCTCCGCGAATGGCACCGCCGTATCCCTGAGTACCACCTGGCTCCTGGCACCGAGTTGGTCTACTCGCCCGCTCTCCGTCAGATCGACCGACTTCCCCTGGTCTTCGGGTTGCCGTGAGGCTCGCCTACTCGCTGGCCGGTCCGGTAAAGATCGGCGGGCGCTTCTCCCGCAGGGACGACAACCCTTCCGCGGCGTCCGGGCCGCTAAAGCTCAAGAACTCGTAGGCGAGCGAGGCATCGAACACCGCGGCGTTGGCGCGGTACCAGTGATTGAGGGTGTGCTTGGTGAAACGGATGGCGCTCTGAGCCCCTTGCGCCAACTGGATCGCCACCTCCAAGGCCCGGTCTTGCACGGCGTCGTCGTCGACGCACAGTGAGACCAGGCCGATCCGCTCTGCCTCTTCGCCGCGGAGGGTGTCGCAGGTGAGGAGGTAGTACTTGGCTTTGGCCATGCCGCAGAGGAGGGGCCAGCAGATGGCCGCGTGATCACCGGCTGCCACCCCGAGGCGGGTGTGGCCATCGATGATGCGCGCCGTGCGGCCGGCGACGGATACGTCGGCCAGCAGGCCGGCGACCAGGCCGGCGCCGACGGCTGGTCCGTGGATGGCTGAGACCACCGGCTTGGAGCAGCTGAGGACGTTCATGACCAGGTCCCTGGCCTCGCGCATGACCTTGATGCGACTCCCGTAGTCGGCGGTCATCTGGTCGATCAGCTCGAAGCTGCCCCCGGCCGAGAACGCCTTTCCGGCCCCGGTGAGGAGGGCGACCCGGGTGTCAGGGTCACGGTCGACCGCCAGCCACACGTCGGCGAGCTCCCGATGGAGCTGGGGACCCACCGCGTTGAGCCCGGGCCCATCCAGGACGATCTTGACCACTCCAGGGGCGGGGTGCTCGAAGCGGAGGGCGGTAAAGGCTTCGTAGGGGCTGGGCATCGGTCTCCTCTCGTACGGCTGTCAGGGTGCGCTACGGACAGTGCCGCCGTCGACGGCCAGCGCGGCTCCCGTGATCCACGAGGCTCGCTCGGAGCACAAGAACATCACCGCCGCCGCGACTTCGGCTGCGGTCCCCAGCCGGCCGGCGTCGATCGGGGCGCGGTCCAGCATGCGGGCCAAGAGCTCCTCGTGCGATCGGCCGGTGGTGGCGGCGGCCTCCTCGAATCCCGTCCGCACCCCCTCGGTCTCGGTCAGCCCGGGCAGCACGCAGTTGGCGCACACACCGTCGGCTCCGTAGGCGCGCGACAGGTTGCGGGTCACGTTGACCAGCGCCGCTTTGGCCGCCGCGTACGGCCCGCAGAACGGTTCGGGCACCCTGGCGGTGTAGGACGCCACATTGACGACGCGGCCCCAACGCTGGGCGCGCATGTGAGGGAGCGCGGCCACCGTGAGGCGCACCGCGCTCACCACGTTGAGCCGGTAGGCGAGCTCCCAGTCATCGTCACTCAGCTGGTCGATGGGTTGGTGGCCGCTCTCGCCGCCGGCGTTGTTGACCAATATGTCGATCCCGTTGTGGGCGCCGGCGGCTGCCTCGACGATCGCTGCGGTCGTCTCAGGAGCGCACACATCGCCGGCCACTCCCACCACGTTGGCTCCGGCTGTCTGCAGCTCGCGCACGGCCGTATCCAGGTCGGCCGCCCCGCGGGCGGATATCACCAGCGCCGCCCCTTCCGTGGCGAGCGCTCCGGCGACGGCCCGTCCGATACCCCGACTCGCACCGGTCACCACGGCCAGCCGACCGACGATGCCGAGGTCCACAAGGCCTGGACCCTAATTCAGGCCGGGCCAGGTGGCCTGTCTTGCCTCAGGATGGCAGAGTTGTGCCATCAACCGGGGAGGTTGCTGGCGATGAGACTCCGGATCGACGAGTCCTTGTGCACTGGGCACGGGCGTTGTTATGCCCTGGCTCCTCAACTGTTCGACGCTGACGACCGTGGCTACGGCGTGGTGACCTGTGCAGTCGTGCCCGACGCGCTTGTCGGCCAGGCCCAGACGGCGCAGCAGAACTGCCCCGAGCGGGCCGTCTTCCTCGAGGACGACTGAGATGTCGACGGCGGCTTGCACCGCAACGCCCGGTAGTGTCCTGCCCAAGACCGCACGAAAAGGGGGGTTCTGATGGACCTCGACGACTTGATCATGGTGAGCGTGGATGACCACGTGGTAGAGCCCCCAAACGTTTTCGAGGGCAGGCTGCCGGCCCGCTACGTCGAGCTGGCCCCACAGTTCATCACCCGGTCCGACGGCACCAACGCCTGGGCGTACGAAGGGGCCGAGATCAGCAACGTGGCCCTCAATGCGGTGGCCGGCCGGCCCCCGGAGGAGTACGGGATCGAGCCGACCGCGCTCGACGAGATTCGGCCGGGCACCTTCGACATTCACGAGCGGATCAAGGACATGGACGCCAACGGCTTGCTCGGCTCGTTGTGCTTTCCGTCCTTTCCGCAGTTCTGCGGGCAGCTCTTCGCCCGCACCGAGGACAAGGACGTGGCCCTGGCGATGGTGCGGGCCTATAACGACTGGCACATCGACGAGTGGTGCGGCAGCTACCCGGGCCGGTTTATCCCATGCTCGTTGCCGGCGATCTGGGATCCCGAGGTTCTCGCCGCCGAGGTCCGGCGGACCGCGGCCAAGGGCGCCCACGCCGTCACCTTCTCCGAAAACCCTTCCAAGCTGGGATGGCCGAGCGTGCACTCCGACCACTGGGACCCGTTCTGGACGGCGTGCAGCGACGAGGGGGTCGTGGTCTGCATGCACATCGGATCCTCATCGCAGCTGGTGATCACCGCCCCCGACGCCCCGATGGATGTGCTCATCACCCTGACTCCGATGAACATCGTGCAGGCGGCGGCTGACCTGGTGTGGTCCACGGTGCTGCGCCGCTTTCCATCGCTCATGTTCGCGCTGTCCGAGGGTGGGATCGGCTGGATTCCCTACTTCCTCGAGCGCGTCGACTACAACTACCAACGCCACCATTTCTGGACCGGGCAGGACTTCGGGGACCGGCTGCCTAGTGAGGTGTTCAACGAGCACGTGATCACCTGTTTCATCGACGACCACTTCGGCGTAGCCAGCCGGCAGTTCCTCAACATGGACAACGTGTGCTGGGAGTGCGATTACCCGCACTCGGATTCCACCTGGCCTACCGCCCCCGAGACGTTCATGAAGCAGATGGACGGGGTCGACCGCCGAGACATCGATCGGATGAGCCACCTCAACGCCATCCGGCTCTTCAACTTCGACCCCTTTAGCGTCAGGGCAGCTGAGGAGTGCACCGTCGGCGCCCTACGCCGCCAGGCGGCCGGCCACGACGTCGCCATCCGGCCCCGGGCCAACCCTCGGGCCCAGACCCATTCCACCCGGGCCAGCGACCTGGGAAAGATGGCCGCTCGATGAGCGACGAGTACCGGTTCATCACCTACGAGGGCCTCGACGGAGGCACCATCGCCCGGATCATGCTCAACCGGCCCAAGGCCCGCAACGCCCAGAACCGGGGCCTGCTGGTGGAGCTGGACGCGGCCTTCCGCCGTGCCGAGGCCGATGACCTGGTGCGGGTGGTGATACTCGGCGGAGCGGGGCCCCTCTTCTCGGCCGGCCACGACATGGGCTCGGCCGAATCCCGGGCCGACTTTGCTCCCGGTCCCGACCAGCATCCGAGCGCGGTCACCAACGGAGGCACCCGGGAGGGAGCCGAGAAGCGCATGCTCCAGGAGTGGCACTACTACTTCCAGAACACCCGGCGCTGGCGCGACCTGCGGAAGATCACCATCGCCCAGGTGCAAGGTCCGGTGTACGCAGCGGGGCTCATGCTGATGTGGGCGTGCGACCTGATCGTGGCCGCCGACGACGCCGTGTTCGCCGACGTGGTCGGGACCCGGCTGGGGATGTGCGGGCTCGAGTACTTCGCCCACCCGTGGGAGCTGGGACCGCGCCGCACCAAGGAACTGATGCTGACCGGTGACTCGATCGACGTCGAGGAGGCCTACCGGTTGGGCATGGTGTCCAAGGTCTTTCCCCGCCTCGACCTGGAGGAACAGACACTCGCGTTCGCCCGCCGCATCGCCAAGGTCCCGACCATGGCGGCCCTGCTCATCAAGGAGTCCGTCAACCAGAGCGTGGACAACATGGGCTTCTACAACTCGCTCAACGCCTGCTTCACGCTGCACCAGCTCAACCATTCCCACTGGGCAGAGATCCACGAGTCGAAGTACCCGGCCGCCGAGCCGGCGGACGGGATCCCGGACTGGCGCACTGCGCCTCCAGTCTTGCCTGCAGTCAAAGATCGACCCGAAGCGCCGGTTCCGACCCGGTGAGCGGTCCGGCCCCGGTGGTGCCGGCCGGCGTGTTCGATGTCCTCGACGCCGCCTTGGCAAACGACCCAGCCGGGCTGGCGCTGGTCACCCGACAAGGCCGGACGTCGTACGCCGAGCTCGACGCCTGGGCCGACCAGGCCGCCGGCGCCCTCCACGACCTCGGGGTCAGGCCCGGCGACCGGGTTGCGGCGGCCCTGCCCAACGATCTCGACATCGTGGTGGCGTTCCATGGAGCCATGCGGCTCGGGGCCATCTGGGTGGGGATCAGCCGGGCCTTGGCACCTCCCGAGAAGGCGTTCCTGGTCACCGACTCGGGAGCCCAGGTGGTGCTGGCGGACGAACCCAGCGCCACCGACCTGGTGGGACGGGTCGGCCAGGAGGTGCAAATCGTGGCGCCGGCCGCTTGGCACGCCGCTCTTGACGCGTCCGCCGGGCGACCTCGGGTACCCCAGCCCGATTCCGACGCGCCCGCGGCCATCGCCTACACGAGCGGAACCACCGGGTTCCCCAAGGGCGCCGTACACAGCCAGGCCGGCCTGGTGCTGCCCGGGGCGGCGACGGTGGCGCGGCGCGGGTGGGGGCCGGGATTGCGCAAGGGTGATTCCCTGCCGCTGACCATCCTCAACATGATGGTGCTGACGACGCTCCTGACCGCCCAGGCGGAAGCCACCGCGGTCATCATCGAACCCGGCGACGTGGCCTCGGTCGTCGACTGGATCCGGCGGGAGCGGGTTACCGTTTGGAATGGCCCGCCCGCCCAGCTGCACACCATGGTCAATGACGTCTCCGTCACGCGGGAGGACCTGGCCAGCTTGGAGGAAGTCTGGGTCGGCGGCGGCGATTGCCCTGACCGCCTCCGGGCCGCGTTCGAGGAACGCTTCGGTGTACGGGTGAGCCGGACCTACGGGTTGACCGAGGCCCCCGCCCTGGTCAGCATCGATGACGTCACCGGCGAGCGCCCGCCCGCCACCAGCGGGCGCCCCCTGGACCACGTACATGTGGGGACGGTCGACGGTGAGCTGGTGTTGTCTGCCCGGACCAGCGGTCCATGGGCCGGCCGCTACCGACCCCTGCTCGGCTACTGGAAGCAGCCCGAGGCGTCGGGAGCGGTGCTGACGGACGGCGCCTTGCGGACCGGTGACCTGGGCGTGCTCGAGCCAAGTGGCCATCTGCGGGTCGTGGGTCGCAAGAGTCAGGTGATCATCCGGGGCGGGGCCAACGTGTATCCGGCCGAGGTCGAGCGGGTCCTCGGCGAAGCGCCCGGCGTAGGAGCGTGCGCAGTCGTGGGGGTGCCTGACGAGCGGTTGGGCGAACGGGTGGGGGCGGTCGTCGAGCGCCGGCCCGGGGAGGTGCCCAACGAGGTGGCCATCATGGCGCACTGCCGGGAGGAGCTGGCCGCGTACAAGGTGCCGGAGCGACTGGTGATCGTCGAGCACCTGCCGCGCAATCAGATGGGAAAGGTTCCCCGCGCCGAGCTGCTGCAACTACTGGTGGGGGCCTGAGGTGGCCGGCCGAAGAGAGGTCGGCGAGGTGCTGCCGCTCCGCCTGCGGCCATTCCTCGACCCCGACAACCAGGAGTACTGGACTGGTGGAGGGGACGGCCGCCTGCACATGCACCACTGTGGCGACTGTGGATGGTGGGTGCACCCCGCCGCTCCTCGTTGCCGGCGTTGCCGCGGCGCCAACGTCTCGCCCGAGGCCGTCAGCGGCCGGGGGCGGGTGGCCACCTTCACCGTCAATCACAAAGCCTGGATTCCCGGTTCGGAGCCCTACATCATCGCCCTGGTGGAGCTGAACGAGCAGGCCGGTCTCTTTCTCACGACCAACCTGGTGGGCATCGATGGGGACGACGTCATCCTCGGCATGGAGGTGGAGCTGGTCTTCGAAATCGTCGACGGCATCTACTACCCGCTCTTCCGTCCGCGGCAGGAGTCGCCGTGACCACCCGGATCGGCGAGCGCCTCTCCTACATCTCCGGGATCGGCCAATCGGTCGTCGGCCGGCGGACAGGCTTGTCGGAGATGGAGCTGACCATGCAGTCGGTGCAGGCCGCCATCGCGGACGCCGGACTCCAACCTGATGACATCGACGGGTTGTCGACCTATCCCGGCGGGGGGAGGGGTACGGCCAGCGGCGGCTTCGGCGGTCCCGGGCCCAACGACGTCATCGACGCCCTCGGCCTATCCGTCGATTGGTACAGCGGTGGTCTCGACGGGGCCGCCCAGCTCCAGGCGGTGGTAAACGCCTGCATGGCCATCGCCACCGGGCTGTCCCGCCACGTACTGGTGTACCGCACCGTGACCGAGTCGAGCGCGCAGGGCTCGGGCGGGCGCGCCGGGATCGGATCGTCGGGGATGGGCCGGGGGGTGCCCGGGCCGTTCCAGTACCTGGTGCCCTTCGGTGCCATGTCGGCGGTCGATTGGCTGGCTTACTCTGCCCAGTACCACTTCCACCACTTCGGCCTGACACGCGAGTCGCTCGGCCAGATCGCCATGAGCAACCGCCGGCACGCCGCTCTCAACCCCAAGGCCCTCCTGCGCGAGCCCATGACCCTCGACGACTACTTGGGCGCCCGCATGATCGCCGAACCGCTCTGCCTGTACGACTGCGACCTGCCCTGCGACGGCTCGACCGCCTTGGTGGTTTCCCATACGGACACCGCGTCTGACGCCGCTCACGTGCCGGTCCAGATCCACGCGGTCGGGACCGCTGTGCGGGGCCGCCCGTCATGGGACCAGTGGGAGGATCTGGCCACCTTTCCGGGGCGCGACCCGGCTGCCCACCTGTGGGAGCGGGCGGACCTCACCCCCGCGGACGTCGACGTGGCCCAGCTCTACGATGGCTTCTCCATGATCACGGTGCTGTGGCTGGAGGCGCTGGGCTTCTGCCCGACGGGTGGCGCGGCCTCATTCCTCGAGGGCGGGTCCCGCATCGCCCTCGACGGGGAGCTGCCCCTCAACACGAGCGGCGGCCAGCTGTCGGCTGGTCGCCTGCACGGCTTTGGCCTGATCCATGAGGCCGTGCTGCAGCTGCGCGGGGACGGTGGTGACCGCCAGGTGGGCGGGCGCCCCGAGGTGGCCGTGGTCGCCAACGGGGCCGGCTCGACCGTCGGATGCATGCTGCTCACCCGCGGCCTGGCCTAGGGGTGACCGAGGCACCGCTGTCGGCGGAGGCCCAGGCCGAGCGCGGCCAGCTCATGGATGCTGCCCTCAAGGTGATGCGCTGCAACGGATTTCAGCGCGCCAGCGTGCAGGACATCCTCGACGAGGCCGGGCTGTCGACGCGCGCCTTCTACCGGCAGTTCCGCTCCAAGGACGACCTGCTCCTGGCCATGTTTCGCACCGCGTCGGGGCGCGAGGTGGCCGACGTGGTCAGGCGCGTGGACGAGGCCGTCACGCCGCTCGACGCCGTTGACGGCTGGCTCGACGAGATGCTGGCGATCGCTTACGACAGGCGCCGCATCCAGCGGCTGGTGATGTTCAACGTGGCGGCCCGCCAGACGGCGGGCTACGACGAGGAGGTGGCCTACCTTCGATCCCAGCTGGTGTCGCCGTTGCGACAGGTGTTGGTCCGGGGCGCGGATAACGGGTCGTTCCCCGAGGCCGACCCGGGTCGCGACGCGGCCGCCATATTCGACCTGGTCTGGAGCTTCGTCAGCCCGCAGGCGCGCCGCGAGCATCCGATGGATCGTGATCAGGCCCGGGCGCACGTCCTGCGGTTCTGCCTCCCGGCCCTCGGCGTGACTACGGAGTAAGCCGATAACGTCAGTTCGGGACGAGCGATGGGGGACCGGCGTGGGATCAGTGTGGGCCTATGAGGGCCGTCGAGTGGTGGTGAGCGGCGGCGGGGGCGCCGGCATGGGTGCCGCGACCGTGCGTCACCTGGCCGAACTGGGCGCCGAGACCCACGTCATCGACTTGAAGGAACCCCCGATCGAAGTCGCTGGTTATCACCAGGTCGACTTGCGGGATCCAGATGCCATCGAGTCAGCCGTGGACGCGATCGGCGGCCCGGTGGACGCCCTCTTCAACTGTGCCGGGCTGCCCGGTGGAAAATTCTCGGACTTCGACACCATGCTGGTCAACTTCGTGGGATTGCGCCTCCTGACCGACCTGGTGTCCGACCATATGACCTCAGGAGGCGCTATCGCCTCCATATCGTCCGGCGCCGGCGCGGCCTGGACGGCGAACATCGCCAAGTGGATGCCACTCGTCACCACCAACGGGTTCGCGGCCGGCAAGCAGTGGCTTCAGGAGCACCCCCGGGAGATCGCCAGCGGCTACGCCCCGTCCAAGGAGGTCATCATCGTGTGGACAGTCTGGCGGTCCTTCGAGCTGGCCAAGCGGGGCATCCGGATCAACTGCACCAGTCCCGGGCCGACCGACACGCCGATGCTGCCCGCCTTCGAGGAGCAGGTCGGAAAGGCGTTCATGGACAACTACCCGATCCCGCTGGGCCGGCGGGCCACGCCCGACGAGCAGGCCTATCCGCTCATCTTCCTCAACTCCCCGGCCGCGGCCGCCATCACCGGGGAGAACATCCTGACCGACGGCGGAACCATGGGGGCTATGGCGGTGGGCACCCTCGACCTGTCGGCGTTCGCCCTGATATCGGAGTGAGGAGAGCTACGTGAAAGGCATTATGAACGGGATCCGGGTGGTCGAGGTGGCCGCCTGGACATACGTGCCAGTGGCCGGTGCCGTCCTGGCCGAGTGGGGAGCGGACGTCATCAAGATCGAGCATCCCGAGACTGGTGACCCGCAGCGGGGGCTGGTTACCTCGGGCCTGATGCCCGGCGGTCCCGGCGGGATCAACTTCATGATGGAGTTCCCCAATCGAGGGAAGCGGAGCGTCGGGCTCGACCTGAAGAGCGAGCGCGGTTACGAGCTACTGCTCGAACTGGTGAAAGGGGCGGACGTATTCCTGACCAACTTCCGTCCCCAGGCCCGCCGCAATTTGCGGATCGACGTCGACGATCTCCGGGCCGTCAACCCCAAGATCATCTACGTGCGGGGCTCGGGCCACGGCCAGCGCGGGCCCGAGGCTGAGCGGGGTGGCTACGACGCCTGCTCGTTTTGGGCTCGAGGCGGTTCGGCCGACATCATCAGCACCCCAGGGGAGTATCCAAGCATGCAGCCCGGCCCCGCCTACGGGGACGTCATATCTGGCTTGACCATCGCCGGAGGCATCTCCGCCGCGCTGTTCCACCGGGAGCGGACGGGCGAGGCGCTGGTCGTCGACAACTCGCTGCTGGCCACCGGCATGTGGGCAACGGGCGCCGCGGTTCTGATGGCTGGGCTGTTTGGATTCGAGCGGTTTCCCCAGGGGAACCGGGCCCGAGTGCCAAACCCGTTGGTCCTCAGTTACCGCACCAAGGACGACCGGTTCTTGTCGTTGATCATGCTGGAGTCCGACCGGTACTGGGCAGATCTGGTCACCAAGGTAGGCCGCCCCGAGCTTGCCGGCGACGACCGTTTCGTCGATGCGTCGGCGCGCGCCCAGAACAGCGAAGCGTGCGTTGCCATCCTCGACGAGATCTTTGCCAGCCGCACCTTCGACGAGTGGAAGTCCGCCCTGCTCGAGGTGGATGGCGTGTGGGCACCGGTGCAGACCGCTAGTGAGCTCCTCACCGATCCTCAGGTGCTCGCCAACGGCTACCTCAGAGAGGTGACGGTGCCGTCCGGTGCCACGTTCCGCATGGTGGCGTCACCCCTGCAGTTCGACGAGGAACCGCCCGACCTGCTCCGCGCCCCGGAGCATGGCGAGCATACCGACGAGGTCTTGCAGGAGCTGGGCCTCGACATGGACACCATCCTCGAGCTGAAGGTGGCCGGGGCGGTGCTGTGACAGCCGGCGGGTATCGACGGATCTGAACGGATGTGACATAATTAGCTCATAGTGTACAACGCGGTGACCGGCCGGTCACCGGGTGGCACCGCCGAGGCGGGAAGGAACCGATGAGCCAGACCGACACCCGTCAGCCACCCATTGATGCATCGCAGCCGGGTTGGATGGTCGAGCTGATGCTCGACCCCGAGTTCGCCCGCGATCCGCGACCCGCTTTCGAGCGGTTGCGCGACGGACCCCCCAAGCGCGACGAGCTCGAGTTGCCCGGCGGTACGCCGACCATTGTGGTGTCGCGCGCCACCGACGTCGACCAGGTGTTGCGCAACCCGAAGGTGTTCTCGTCGCAGTTCGGCAGCGGCATGGGCGGGCTGGGCAACGACCGCCCCATGATCCCGCTCCAGATCGACCCACCCGACCACAAGAAGTACCGGGTCCTGCTCGACCCCTATTTCGCCCCCCGCCAGATGGCCAAGCTGGAGCAGGACGTCACCGTCCTCGTCAACCAGTTGATCGACCGGTTTATCGAGCGCGGTGCGTGTGACTTCACCTCGGAGTTTGCCATCCCGCTGCCGTCCACCGTCTTCCTGCGCCTGCTGGGACTGCCGCTCGAGGACCTCGACTTCCTGCTGCACATCAAGGAAGGGATTGTCCGCGCCGATGGCGAGACAGAGGTCCACAAGATGGCCAAGGCCCGCGCCACCGCCGGCCAGGAGTGCTACGAGTACTTCGAGTCCGCCCTCGACCGGCTGGGGCGGGAACCGGGTGACGGACTGCTACGCGACCTCCTGGAGGCGGAGGTGGATGGCATCCGGCTGACCCGCGACGAGATCATGGATGTCTGCTATCTGTTCATCCTGGCGGGGCTCGACACGGTGACCGACAGCCTCTGCTGCTTCTGGGTGCACCTAGCCGATAACCCGGCCCGGCGGCAGCGGATCGTCGCCGATCCCGGTGTCGTGCCCGCGGCGGTCGAGGAGCTGCTCCGGTGGGAGTCACCAGTCAGCGCGGTGGCACGTATCGCGGCCGAGGACGCCGACTTGCAAGGTTGCCCGGTCCACAAGGGTGAATCGGTGCTGCTGTTCGTCGGGGCGGCCAACACCGACCCGGCGACGGTCGAGGGTGCCGACCAGGTGGACTTCGACCGGTCGGTCAACCGGCACTCCGCCTTCGGCGGCGGCATTCACCGGTGCCTGGGATCCCACCTGGCCCGGC
>Ga0302325_10007196_pt1 | contig 24759 bp, 17 predicted proteins | sample Palsa_T0_2_FD_201948 | JGI IMG/M metagenome (GOLD analysis project Ga0302325, IMG submission 201948) | Peat permafrost microbial communities from Stordalen Mire near Abisko, Sweden - Palsa_T0_2 | ecosystem: Environmental > Terrestrial > Soil > Palsa > Peat permafrost | place: Sweden: Abisko... | reverse complement strand
CCGCTGACCATGCGGACGAGGTCGTCCACCCCGACGGTCAAGGCGACGCGTGTCGACGGATCCGGGCCGGGGACTACCCGACACCGGCGCCGGGCGATCACCACCGTGCTCACATCGGGGTCGCCACCGCGGGGATCGCGGATCCGCAGCTCGAACTTCGCGTCGAGATCCCCGGCGCTGTTGGAATCGAACAGTCGCGGGATCATCAGGTACACGGCCTGCAGCAGCAGCGCATGGGCACCGCGGCTCCTGTCCATCCTGGCGACCCCGGCGCCGCCACGCTGCACCAGGCGCTGCGCCGCGGACCGGCCGGCGTCCTTGACCACCTGAGGTCTTGTGCTCATGACATCAGGTACTGCATCGCCTCGGTCGGGTCCGAGAACAGCATCAGTGCGTCGTCGGCGGCCACCATCCGCCCGTAGTGGGTGGACATCTCGTGCTGGATCGAATAGGCGTCGATCTCGTAGCCGAGCTGCTCGGAGACCTCGTCGTAGGGGATCACCAGCCGGTCCTTGGCGCGAATATCCCAGAACGCGGGCTGCTCGATCACCTCGACCTCGTCACGGTTGCCGAGGACCTCCGCAACAGCGTCGCCCTCGGCGCTCTTCGCCATCACGATGCCGACAAAGTCGAAGCCGACTGGCGTTGGCGGTGCGGGGGCGCTTCGCGCCCTTGGGAGTTCGGTCGAGGGTGCGGACTGGGGTGGTGATTTCTGCGCCGAACTCCCGGTGGCGGCGGGTCCGGGAACCGTGGGCCCGTGGCCGTTCGTTGGGGCGCTGGCCCGGGACACGCGGCCGGGCTGGCGTGTGCGGCGAACCGCCGCGGGCGCCTCCGCGGTGGCCTCGACGGCCTCGAATCCGACCAGCGCCCCGAGCTCGGGGAACCCGGCCTCTTCGAGCATCGCGCCGGCATAGCTCCGGACGCGCTCGAGCGCCTCGACCGGGTCGATCCCGACCGGTATGCGCGCGGCGAACGGTGCCAGCCCAAGCGCGGCGTCGAGCGCCTGCGGCATCCAGTCTCGGATCCAGCCGCTGATGCGGGCGCGATTCTCGGCCCCGTGAAGCTCGTCGGCGAGCAGGAAACGGGACAGCTCGGTGCTCCAGGCGCGGATCCACTCCCATTCCTGCGTTGCCGCGCGCGCCAGCACGGTGGTGACGGTGTCGCCATTGGCAGCCGCCGCTCGCGTCCCGAGCTCACGGCGGATCAGTGTCCCGACGATCGGCTCGAAGCACAGGTTCGCGGCCACGATCACCTCGCCCCAATCGGGGGTGGCGGCGAGGCGCTCGACGTAGCGCCGGACCGGCTGCCACGCTTCGTCGGTCAGGAAGGACTGCCGGGCTGCCTCGATCGGAAACTCCCCGTGGTGCTCCTCGAGGTCCATCGCGTAGAGCACGATCGCCTGCGCCGAGCGCTGCTTCATCGCCGCCTGAAGACAGACGCAAGTGGCCACCGAGTCAGACAAGCAGTCGCGAGCCGCCGTCGCCGTCGCGAACCAGAGCCCGTGCTCGACGTAGGCGGGAGCCTGCAGGAAGTCGCGCAGGAACGTGACCCACTCGGGAGAGAAATCCGCCAGCAGGCCCTCTTCGATCGCCGAGCGGATCGCGCCCTCGATCTCCACCTCGACGGCCGCGCCGCGCTGGTAGAACGGGCGCTCCCACTGCTCGCCAGGGTCGCGGAACTCGAACCAGTCGCTGCATTTCAAGGCGGTCGAAGCGTCGTTCCAGGTGCCGCGGCCGTCCTCGAAGTGCAGCGACCAGCCGCGCGTCAGATGACGGTGGACCGAGGGCTGGGTATCGACCGTGACGTCCTCGTACAGAGTTGCGCGCCGCCGCCGCGGTGCGAACCACTGGAACTGGCGCTCGGAGTCATCGCCGCTGGGAGCCGGCTGCGCTTCGAAGCGCTTGACCGGGGGCGCGGCATCCGCGGAGGTCGTCGGCGCAGCGGCATCCGCGGAGGTCGTGAACTTGTCTTGGAAGATCCGCTGCTCGTCGAGCTTGTGCTTCCCGATCAGCATCTCCTCGGCCGCCTCGACCATCGCCGGCGGACCGCACATGTAGGCGTCGGGGTCCTCGAGCTCGCCGGCGGCGAGGAACTCGTCGACCGCGCCCTGGACGTACCTGCCGTCGGTCTGAGAGAGGACCGGGATGAAGCGGAAGTCCGGCAGCTTCGCGCCGAGCTCGTTGATCTGCTCGATGTGGAAGAGGTCCGCCTGGGTCCGCGCGCCGTAAAAGAAGCGCACCCGACGCTCGCAGCCATCCCCCGCAAGCTGACGCAGCACCGACAGGATCGGCGCCATCCCGGAACCGGCGGCGATCATCAGGATCGGGCGCCGGCTCTGGCGCAGCCGGAACGCGCCGTACGGGCCGGTGAAGCCGAGCTGGGTTCCGGGCCTGAGCTCGCCTTCGAGCATCCCGGAGATCCGGCCGCCCGGATAGCGCTTGATCATCAGCTCGATCCGGTCCTCGCCCGGGATGTTGGCGAGCGAGAACGAGCGGCGCACGCCATCCTCGCCGGGGACGTGGAGATCGACGTATTGACCGGGGACGAACGAGAAGTCCGCCGGCTCGTCGACATGTAGCAGCAGCCGCGAGATGTCGTGGGTGAGCGCCTCGACGGCCTCGACGGTTGCCGAGCCGTCACGGATCGGGAACTCGAGCCGGTATCCGTCGGGATCGAAGTGCAGCAACTCGACGACGAGGTCCGACTCGGGCATCGCCCGGCACATCAGCGAGTAGCCACCGGACTGCTCGGTGTCCGAGAGCGCGAAGTTGGAGTAACGCTTGAGCGCGGCCTCGCCCTCGATCAGGAAGCACTTGCAGGCCGAGCACTGGCCCTCGCGGCATCCGTACACAAGGTTGTAGCCGTGGCGGAACGCGGCGTCGAGGACGGTCTCGTCGCTCGCGCAGTCGATCTCCTGACCGATCGGCTCCAAGCGCACCCGGAAATTCCGGACGCTGCTCCGATCGGCCCGATTTGGCTCGAACCGGACTCGCGGGCTCATACCAGCGATGCGCCTGTCAGTAGGTCGGTCACGGCGAGCTCGGCAGCGACCTCGCCGTTCCCGGACACCCGGACCTCGCTCCAGTCGCCGCTCGGCAGTCCGAGCTCCTTGGCGACGCGGATGTTCGGGCTCGTCAGCACGCAGTCGTGGGCGCGGATGTCGGACAGTGTCCATTGCCGCTCCGCGTTCAGGTGCGGCTGGCCGATCAGCGTCTTGCCGTCGGCACGGACGAACCCGAGATCGCGGATCACCTCCGAGGCCTCCCAACCGTGGTAGCGGTCGAGGTAGTTGCGGTCGCCGATGTAGCGGCCGGGGTTGGAGTCGTCCAGCCACTTGCATTCCTTGGAGCAGTAGAACCGCGTGCGGCCGTCGACGATCCCGTGGATGCGGTCGTCCTCGCTGACGCACAGGTCCTGACAGGTCCAGCAGAACGGCGGCGCGAGGTTGATCAGGTCGAGCGGCAGGAAGCCGTCGCCGGGGTCGGTCCCCTGCCGGTATGCCTCCCAGAAGGCGCCGTATTGCGAGTACCAGCCCGGGTACTTGTTCTCGAACCATTCGAAGTCGCGCTCGTCGAGTGGGTCGAAGCGCCAGAAGCTGAGCGGCCAGGCGGCGAACGCGAGGATCGCGTGGCGGTGATGGATCCCGTTGACGAGGCGCTCGCGCGCGCGCTCGAAGATGTCGGTCGGGATGTTCAGCCCCAGCTTCCCCAGCTTCATCACGTAGGCGCGGTGCCAGTCGTCCCGCACCCAGCGGTCCCACTTGTCGAGGTGGCACTCGGGGTCGGAGCGGTCCTTGGAGAAGTACTCCATCACGATCGCCGAGAAGACGTCGATGAACGCGTGGTTGATCCAGAACGCCTGCTGCAGGTCGCGTTCGATCAGCGGCGCGTTGTGGTCGTCCTGGAGCACGGTCAACAGCGTTGCGTAGCCGTTGGAGATGTGGCGCGCCTCGTCGGACTGGACCGAGAGGTACGTGGTCGGGAGGGTGAAGTCGCCGTTGCGCGCGGCGACGTCGGGGGTCGCGACGAATACCACGTTCGTGAACGCCGTCTCGGCCACGACCTGGAGCGTGAACGCGCATTGGATCGGGTCGCCGACGATGAAGTGGGAGAGCATGTTCAGCCCGGGGTTGGTGAGCACAGAGCTCGAGAACGCCTTCGGGCCGAGGTTCCAGCCGGCCGGATCGGGGACGTTCTTGGCGTACCAGCGCGCGAGCGACATCTGCATCCCGGTGTGGCGGATCTCGTCGACGAACTGGACGTGGTAGCCGTTGCGCAGCTCGTTGTTCGGCACCGCGCTCATCAGCATCGACATGCAGCGCCCGGCAGCGACCTCGGCGAAGTTCGTGATCGTGATGAACGGCTTGAGGATCTCGAGCCAGCGCTCGTGCGCCTTGTGTGGCATGTCCGCCCGGACGGCGGCATCGAGACCGCCGTAGACGCGCTCATCCTTTTCGAGCTCCATCGGCAGGTACTCCCGCATGATGTGCTTCATCGGGTCCTTGGCCTGGTTCGGGAAGCGATACCGCGTCGGATAGCGGACGGCCGGCTGGTGGTACTCGGGCTCCCAGCCGAGCTGGGCGATCCGCTCGTGCGTCTTCGTGATGCTGCGTCTGCGGGGAGTGGCGGACATGGGCGGATTCCTCTCTTCGAGCCTCGACGGCAGCCTATAACCTACGCCCACGTAGGGAGGCAGTTATCGCCGTCCGGCAACGACTTTGGCGGGCGCCTTTGTAAAGTTGTGACAATGACGGGCCCAAGGTCGTCGAACGACGAGTTTTCGCCCGAGGTCATCGGCACGATCCGGGGGGCGGTGGGGCCGCTCGTCGACGCTGTGATGAGCGCCGTGCGGTCCGAGCATCCCGTCTACGCCGACGTGCTCGGCGGACCGGAAGGGACGGGGATCCGGTTCGGGATCGAACAGGCGGTCCGCGCGTTCCTCGACTCGATCGAGGGTGGCCGGCGCTTGCCCGGCGAGACCGCGGAGGTGTGGCGCCGCCTCGGCGAGGCCGAGTTCCAGGCGGGGCGGAGCCTCGAGGCGCTGCGGGCGGCGTTCCGGACCGGGACGCGTGCCGCCTGGCGCGGCGCCGCGGGCCTCGCGGCGGATGCCGGTGTGCCCGCGCCGGCCGTGATCACCCTGGCCGAGGCGATCTTCGTCTACACGGACGAGCTGTCGGCGGACGTGGTCGAGGGCTACCTGCAGATCCAGTCGAATGAGGCGGGCGAGCGCGAGCGCCGCCGGCGCCGCCTGGCGTCGCTGCTGGTCGAGGCCGAGGACCACGATCCGGAGGTGATCGCGCGGGCCTCCGAGCTCGCGCGCTGGCCCCTCCCGCGCACGCTCGCGGTGCTCGCGCTGGCGGGCGAGACGCCGGGCGCCGTGCCCCGGAAGCTCGACGTCGACGCACTCGCGGTCGCGGATGGCGACGGCGCCTGGCTCGTGATCCCCGACCCCGATGGACCTGGCAGACGCGCCGCGCTGCACCGCGCGGTCGCGAGCTCGCCGGCGGCGCTCGGTCCGACGGTGGCGCCGCGCGCGGCGCGGCGCTCGCTGCGCTGGGCGCGGACTGCGCTCGCGCTGGTGGAGCGTGGTGCGCTCCCGGACGAGCGTCCGACGCGGACATCGGACCACCTGGCGACAGTGATTCTGCTCCAAGACGACGAGCTCGCCCGTGCGCTCGTGGCAGAGCGCCTGTCGCCGCTCGACGAGCTGCCGCGAGGCGAGCGCGAGCGACTCACGGAGACGCTCGCGGCGTGGCTCGCCCACCAGCGTCACACGCCCGGGATCGCGGCTGCGCTGCACGTCCACCCGCAGACGGTCCGCTACCGGGTCGGGCAGCTACGTGCCGTACTCGGCGACGTGCTGGAGACGCCGGACGGCAGGTTCGAGCTCGAGCTCGCGCTGCGGGCACGGCGGGCGGTGGGTCAGCCTGCCGGGCCTGAGTAGTCGTCGCCGTTGACCACGTCTCCGGTGGCTGGGACCTCGACCTCGGCTACGCCGACCGATAGGCACGCACGGCAGAAGTCGCTGCCGAACTGCGTCAGGCGGATGGTGCGGCGGGAGGACTTGGCGCCGTGCGTGCGGCCCCCCCTTGCGCGCTTCATCGCCTCCATGACCTCGGGTTGAGCCTCGAGCACCTGGTAGCGGATCGGGTCCTCGAGGGTCGCGTGGGAGAACCAGATCAGGCCGAGGCGCCCGAGATTGTCGAGGTAGGACGGAACGCGCTCGACGTGGCGGCAGCCGGCGAGCGCCCCGATCATGTTGAGCTTCGAGCCGAACTTCTGCGCCCCCAGCCCGACCATGCTGACCGAGTGCACGTCGACGTAGGGCTGCGGCCCGTCAGTCGCCAGCATGCGCAGGATCCGACCCTCGTCCGGCGCGAGCTCGCCGATGATCCGCGCGAACGCCGGGTGGGTGGCGTCCTCGCCGTCCACGTCGGTCGACTGACGCAGCAGCTCGGCTCCCTGCTCGCGAAGTGCGAGCGCCGACGGCGCGGGCCGGCCGCGGTGAGCGGGTCGCGGCCGACCGTCTCCGGTGGGGGGCATCAGCTGCGTGACGCGCTCGTCGAGGTCGGAGATGCCGAGCAGCTGGCGCGCGTAGCCGCGGACGCCGTCCCCGACCTCCCCGGCGAGCTGGAGCGCGGCCTCGGGGTCGACTGCGGCGCGGGCGAGCCGGCCGCCGATCCGGATCGACTTGCCGAAGCCCCACGATGCGGTGCGGAGGAATGCGTCGGCGGCCAGGTGCGCGACGCCGGAGACGTCGTCGGCGATGCCGCCATCACTCGGAAGTTCGCCGCCAGGCGAACTTCCAATGGAAGCGGCGCCGTCAGCATCCGAGTCGGTATCCACTACCGCCGCCGCTTCCACGTCATCAGAGGATCCCCTTGAAGATCACCAGATGCAGCATCCCAGCCGCGAAGCCGAGCACCGCGCCGTGCAGGAGGAGCAGCCATTCGTCCTGCCTTGTCGCCGTTCGCAGCATCTCGCCGAACTCCTCCGGAGCCATCTCGCGCATTCGCTCGCGGATCAGCTTACGGATCGCACCGCTGCGATCCCGGCCGAAGTCCGGGTCGCCGAGCGGGATCATGATCTCCTCGACGTGTTCGACGGCGAATGAGCGCGTAACGGCGTCGTACTCCTTGCTCCCGAACGCCACGCGCACGGCGGCCCGCGCTGGTCCGCTCGCCCTGTCGATCGCGGGCAGCATCGCCGCTTCGATGACGGCCCGGGTGCGGTCGGCGCGCGGACCGTTGAGCATCTCGTCGCGGAAGTTGGCCACGGTCAGGATCTCGTCGGCCACGATCCGCGCGTACACGTCCGCGACGTCGTGCTGGCGGCGGATGAACAGCCCCTGCATGCGGAATGGGCCGATCTTTCTCGGGCGCGCGGGCTCGTAGATCATCCACAGCGCGACCCAGTTGGTCACGTAGCCGACGATCACGCCGAGGATCGGCAGGATCCACCAGAACGGCACGAAGTGCGTGAACGCCGCGACCGGGATCCCGAGCAGGAAGCCGAAGAAGAAGCCGAAGTTCTTGATGAACGTGAGCTCGCGCTGGCCCATGTCGAGGAAGACGCGGTTCGCGAGCTCCGGGTCGAAGCGCCTGATGACCATCAGCTTGACGTCCAGCAGCTGGTCGATGTTGCGACCGATCTCACCGGTCATGTGGTGAACGATCTCCGGGAACTGCTGCCGCACGCGCGCGTGCACCAGCTGCTTGACCCGGGGCGGCAGGTCGGTCCACAGCCGCGGGTGCTCACGGAGCATGATCTTCTCGACCAGCTCCGGGATCTCGTCCTGCATCGCGGCGACGATCTGCTCGGCCATCTTCTCTGGTTCGAGCTGATGCCAGAAGTCGCTGGGGCTCCCGAGCTTCGCGATCCCGGTGTCGACCGCGAGGCTGCCGACCTTCGAGGCGCGGGAAGGCACGATCCCCTGCCAGCCGATCCCACCGATCATGAAGCCCGGGATCTGCTGGAGCCGGTAGGGCAGCTTGCGCGCGAACTTGGCGATTGCCGGCGAGCGGATTCCCCTGAAGTAGACCGGATAGAAGAGCATCAGCACGCCGGTCCAGTTGGTGACGTAGCCGATCGCCCCGGTGAAGAGCGGGATCGAGATCAGGGCTAGGGTGCTCTCGCTCACGGGAGCAGCCACCGTACCCAGTACCCGGCGGTCCTGCGCGCAGTTCGCGCCGCGCCGCGCCGGTACGCTGGGGGGAGCCAATGGACCGCGCGCCCGAATCCCCGTTCGTCGCCGTGGTGACGGGCGCGTCGAGCGGGATCGGCGCCGCGACGGCCCGGCGGCTGGCGCGCGAGCCCGGTGCTGCGCTCGTGCTGATCGCTCGACGCCAAGCGCAGCTGGATTCGCTGGCCGACGAGCTGGGGGGCGCGACGGTGATCGCTGCCGACCTCACCGACGCCGACGCGCCGGCGCGGATCGCCGAAGTGGTGGAGCGCGAATACGGCGCGCTGCATCTGCTCGTCAACAACGCCGGTGCGGCGTGGCGCGCGCGGTTCGCCGACGGCGGCTGGGAGAACGTCAGGCGCCACATGGAGCTGAACTTCGATGCTCCGGTGCGGCTGACCGAGGCGTTGCTGCCGCTGCTGCGGCGGACGGCCGCCGGAGCGCAGCCGCAGCGCGACGGCCCGCGCGTCGCGATCGTGAACGTGTCCAGCACCTCGGCACGCGTCTCGCGAGCCAACTCGGGCGGGTACACCGCCAGCAAGTTCGCGCTCGCCGGGTGGAGCGACTCGCTCCACCTCGAGGAGCAGAGCTACGGCATCCATGTCGGCCTCGTGCTGCCCGGGTTCGTCGCCACCGAGGGCTTTCCACAGGCCGAGCTGGTCGGCCGGGCGGCGACGCGCTGGATCGTCTCGCGTCCCGAGCTCGTCGCCGAGGCGATCCTCGACGCCGGACCGGGGGGCAGGTCCGAGCGCTACGTGCCCCGCGCCTACTGGCTGGCCGCCGCGGCGCGCATCCTGATGCCGGGCGTCGTGCGGCGAGCGACGCGGGGCGGCGGGCTGATGACCCCCACGGCGAGCGAATAACGGCCGCGGCGACACGATGTCGCTAAGCTACAGCTGTGTAACATTGCTGCCTTAGATCGACTCTGGAGTAACGACATGACCGCAGACGTCCGCCGCGTAGCAGTGCTCGGCGGCAGCCGGATCCCATTCGCCCGCCAGGACGGGCCCTACGCGCAGGCGTCCAACCAGGACATGCTCACGACCGTGCTCGACGCGGTGGCGACGCGCTTCGGCCTCGAGGGCGAAACGCTGGGCGAGGTGGCCGCCGGCGCCGTGCTCAAGCACAGCCGCGATTTCAACTTGACGCGCGAGTCGCTGCTCGGGTCGCGGCTGGCTCCGGAGACGCCGGCCTACGACGTCCAGCAGGCATGCGGGACCGGTCTCGAGGCGACGATCCTGGTCTCGAACAAGATCGCGCTCGGGCAGATCGACGCCGGGATCGCCGGCGGCGTCGACACTACCTCGGACGCTCCGCTGGCGTTGAACGAGGACCTGCGCGAGATCCTGCTCGAGGTCAACCGGGCGAAGTCCAACGTGGACCGGCTGCGCGCGCTGGCGAAGGTCCGCCCCCAGTACATCGTCCCCGAGATCCCACGCAATGCCGAGCCGCGCACCGGTCTGTCGATGGGCGAGCACTGCGCGATCATGGCCAAGGAGTGGGAGATCGGGCGCGAGGAGCAGGACGAGCTGGCGGCGCGCAGCCACCACAATCTCGCCGCCGCATACGAGAGCGGGTTCGAGGATGACCTCGTGACGCCGTATCTCGGGCTCGAGCGCGATCAGAACCTCAGGCCCGACTCGTCGGTCGAGAAGCTCGCGAAGCTCCGGCCGGTGTTCGGCGGGGACGACGGGACGATGACGGCCGGCAACTCGACGCCTCTGTCCGATGGCGCCTCGGCCGTGCTGCTGGCTAGCGAGGAGTGGGCAAGCGAGCACGACCTGCCGGTGCTGGCTTACATCACACACGCGCAGACCGCTGCCGTCGACTACGTGCACAAGCGCGAGGGCCTGCTGATGGCGCCCGCCTACGCGATGCCGAAGATGCTCGCGCGCGCCGGGCTGACGCTGCAGGACTTCGATTTCTACGAGATCCACGAGGCGTTCGCCGCACAGGTGCTGTGCACGCTGAAGGCGTGGGAGGACGAGTCGTACTGCCGGGACCGGCTCGGGCTCGACCACGAGCTCGGTCAGATCGACCGCGAGAAGATCAACGTCCGCGGCGGCTCGCTCGGCGCCGGCCACCCGTTCGGTGCGACCGGCGGGCGGATCGTCGCCAACCTGGCCAAGATCCTCGACGAGCGTGGCTCGGGTCGGGGCGTGATCTCGGTGTGCGCTGCCGGGGGTTTGGGTGTCGTCGCAATTCTGGAGAGATAAATGGCTGATCGCTACTCGCAACTCATCAATACGCCCGTCGGGCGGATCGTGTCCAAGCAGGTGGGTCTGCCGACCCCGGTGAAGCTCGAGCGGTACACGCCGGGCCAGCCGGTCGTGCGGGGCCCGGTGCTGCTCGGCGGGGCGCCGGGAGGCCGGCTCGCCGAGCCACTCGCCGCGGTGCTGGCGGATGCCGGCGCGAAGGTGTCGACCGCGGGGTCCGCGGACGCGGACGGTGACGGGGATGGGGACGGGCAGACGTTCAAGGCGCTCGTGTTCGACGCGACCGGGATTACCGAGAGCGGCATGCTCCGCGAGGCCTGGGCGTTCTTTCATCCCACGATCCGGCGGATCCGCCCCTGCGGCCGGGTGATCGTGCTCGGCACGGCGCCGGCTGACTGCTCGGGTCCGCGCGAGGCGAGCGCCCAGCGGGCACTGGAGGGCCTCGTGCGCTCGATCGGCAAGGAGGTCAAGAAGGGTGCCACCGCGCAGCTCGTCTACGTCGCGCCCAAGGGCGAGGGCGAGATTGCCTCGACGGTGCGGTTCTTGCTCTCGCCAAAGTCGGCGTACGTGTCGGGTCAGGTCGTGCGGATCGGACCCAGCAAGCTGCAGAACGCCGGCGTGTTCGACTGGGAGCGGCCGCTGGCCGGCAAGGTGGCGCTCGTGACCGGTGCCTCGCGCGGGATCGGCGCGGCGATCGCCGAGGTGCTCGCGCGCGACGGCGCGCATGTCGTCGGACTCGATCTGCCTGCGCTCGGCGATGACCTGAGCGGCGTGATCGACGAGCTCGGAGGTTCGTCGCTGACGCTCGACATCACGGCGCCCGATGCCCCCGGACGTATCGCCGAGCACCTGCTCGAAGCTCACGGCGGGGCGGACGTCGTCGTCCACAACGCGGGGGTGACCCGCGACAAGACGCTCGGCCGGATGACCGAGGAGCTCTGGAGCTCGGTGCTCGACATCAACCTCTCCTCCGAGGAGCGGATCAACGACGAGCTGCTCGAGCGCGACGCGATCCGGGCCAACGGGCGGATCGTGTGCGTCTCGTCGATGAACGGGATCGCGGGCAACGCAGGCCAGACGAACTACGCAACCTCGAAGGCCGGTGTGATCGGGATGGTGCAGTCGATGGCGCCCGCGGTCACGAAACACAAGCTGACGATCAACGCCGTCGCCCCCGGTTTCATCGAGACGAAGATGACCGCCGCGATGCCGATCGCCCTTCGCGAGGCCGGCCGGCGCATGAACAGCATGTCGCAGGGCGGGCTCCCCGTCGACGTCGCCGAGGCGATCGCCTGGTTCGCGAGTCCCGCCTCGACGGGCCTCAACGGCAACGTCGTCCGGGTCTGCGGCCAGAGCCTGCTGGGGGCGTGAGCAGAAGATGACGGAGCGTGCCTTCGCCAACCCCCCAGGGATGCTGCCGCTATTCCTGCGCGCGGGGGCGGCGCTGGTGCCCGGCGCCTCGGCGCTGCCGTTCATCGCGGGTGGGGGCAGGGGGATCCCCGACCTCGAGCTGGTGCTCACGGCCGTCGAGGTCGACGGCGATCGACTCGCGGCGTATGACCGGGTGTGCGGCTTCTCGCTGCGCGACGAGCTCCCCAGCACCTTCATCCACGTGCTCGCCTTCCCGCTGCATCTCGCGCTGATGACCGACGGGAGCTTCCCCTTCCCCGCCGTGGGCCTGGTTCACATCGAGAACCGGATCACCCAGCACCGCCCGGCTCGGCTCGGTGAGCGGCTGTCGATCCGCGTCCGCGCGACTGAGCTCGCGCCTCACCCCAAAGGCAAGCAGTTCTCGGTGATCTCCGAGGCACGCGTCGGCCAGGAGCTCGTGTGGGAGGAGGTGTCGGTGAACCTGCGCCGGGGGGAGGGCGGCGAACGTCCCGGGGGGCATGGTGCGTCGACGGAGGAGCTTCCACTGAGCGCGGAGTGGCGCCTCCCCGGCGACCTCGGCCGGCGCTACGCGAGCGTTTCGGGAGACCACAACCCGATCCACCTCCATCCGCTCACGGCGCGGCTGTTCGGGTTCCCCTCCGCGATCGCGCACGGCATGTGGACGAAGGCGCGCTCCCTCGCGGCGCTCGAGGGTCGGCTGCCCGACGCCTACACCGTCGAGGTGTCGTTCAGGCGCCCGATCCTGCTCCCGGGAAGGGTTGCATTCGGGGAGCTCGACGCCGGCGACGGGGCGATCTCTTTTGGCGTGCGCGACACCCGCAAGGGCTCCTCGCACCTGGTCGGCAGCGTGCGACCGGCATAGCGGTTCATGGGGCGCCGACGGGCGTCGGCGCCCGACTGCGGGCCGCTACCCGATCGTGTACTCGTACGGGAGTGCCGCCACCTGGTTGGCGTTCGGCACCAGGACGCTGTCGAACTGGACCTGCTGGGCGTCATCGACGTACAGGTTGCCCGAGACGACGGTCCCGGAGGGCCCCGAGGGCGTGATCGTGACGTCGATCACCTTGGTCTGGCCCGGGTTGACACTGTCCGTGGTGAACGTTGCGGTCGGGTCGACGCTGGTCAGCCACATGTCGCCGGTATCCGAGGTGATCGCCGGGTCGAATGTCGGGGCGTTTGCGAGCATCGACGTGTCGGCGGTCTCGTTCGGCGCGGGGGCGGAACCGAACGGCCCCACTTCGTCGGGCGCGATGTCCCACGCCCCTGGGGTCAGCGGACTCGCGCTGAGCGATGCCGACACGGACAGCCCCTGGTTCGAGCCGATGTCCGGATCGCCGGCGGGGCTCGTGGAGTCGAACTGGATCGGCTCGCTCCCCGTCGTCTGGGCCAGTTCCGTCAACGTCGTCGAGTCGGACGGCACCAGGTACTCGGGAACGTACGGGTAGACGGCGGCGTTGAAAGGCACCGTCACGTCCGGCTGGCTCAGCGGCGCGAGGTCGTACTGGGTGCTGGACGACAGCCTCGGGTCGATGAACAGCGCCTCGGGCGACGTGCCCGTGTTCGTCACGGACACCGGCACGGTCACCGGCTTTCCGGCGGCGAGCGTTGTGCCGGCCGAATCCGGCAAGCCGGTTGCCGATACCTGCGGCGCGCTTTCGTCCATCGCGACCGTGAACGGCTCCGACAGCGCGACGCCCGACACCTCGGGTGCGAACGTGACGATCAGCGTCCAGGTGCCGGCCGCCGGTTTGACCACGTGGAGCTGGGCGCCCTGCGTGTTGAGCGCCTCCGCCCCGCTGGAGGTGGTGATCAGCTCGTTGTTGGCCGAGAAGGCCTCGGCCTGGCCCGCCGGGTCCACCAGCCAGGCGTCGAGCGGGTTGTTCGGGTTGTCCGCGAGCGTGACCGTGGCGTTCAGGGCGGGTTGCCCGGCGGGGAGGTTGAGCTGGTAGTAGTTGGTCTGGCCGATGAAATACTCGCGCCCGTTGCCGCCGGTCAACAGTCCGTTGAACGAGGTCTGACCGGTGGGGATGAGGCTCCGCAGGATCACCGGAACCGTCGTGGTCGACCCTGGGGACCCGCGCCATCCGCGGGTGGCGAGCACGATCGCTCCGGCGGCGTCGCCGGGCTGGGAAGGCGTCGCGACCGTCAGCGTCACGGTCCCCGACGCACCCGGTGCCAGGTGCAGCCACGAGGGCGAGACCGTCCCGAAGCTCGTGTACGACGACACGCTGGCACCGAAGACGACCGGACCGGTGGTCCCGCCGTCGGCGGAGTCGCGGCTGTAGATGTACCCCCGCCACGTGCCCGGGGCAGGGTCGGTCACCTGCACGTTGCCGTAGTTGCCGTCTCCCTGTGGCACGGAATAGGCGGCGAGCTTGCCGTTCGGGTCGATCAGGGTCAGTCGCACGCGCGCGTTCGGGTCCGTGGCCGATACGTTCTGGAACGCAATCGCCGCGTTGAGGCGGTTCTCTCCCGCGGGCACCTGGAACGTGACCGGCTCATAGTTGTCGTTGACGCCGTTCCAGTCGGTCGTGTGCGGGCTGGCGGTGTCGCTGAGGTCGACGGTCGTGGTCTTGACGGTCGTGTATGGGCCGAGCGCGCGGGTCGACAGGTGCACCGTCTGCGGCGTCGACCCATTGTTGGTCACGGTCTCAGAGAGATTCTCGGTCGTGCCGACCGGTGCGGTCGCGTTTAGCTGGCTCGAGCTCGTGAGCAGCGTGCTCGCCGGCGCTCTGCCGCCCTTGTGGTGCTGAGGATTGCCGCTGAGACCGTAGGACTCGGCCGCCAGCACGGCCTTATAGGCATCGACGAGGCCGACGCCCTGCTGGTCGGCCGGCGCGCCGATGTCGTCGGCCGTGCTCGTGATGATCTGCTTGACCTGCGCCGGTGTCGGGGTCGATCCGTGGTGCGTGTTGCGGTATGCCTGGATCACGAGCGCGGCTACGCCCGAGGTCAGCGGTGCCGACTCGCTCGTGCCGCCGGACTGATAGAAGTTGGTCGGCTGACCGACCGGATTTACGCATTCGGTGTAGATCGCGATGTCCTTGGAGCACGTGATCCAGTTGAGCTCGCCGGGCGCGACGAGGTCGACCGTCTGGCCGTCCTGCTCCTCGCCTCCCGAGCTGAACGAGCTGATGTTGTTGTCCAGCCAGCCGGTGACGCCGGGGAAGCGCGCGCCGCCGTAGCCGTCCTGGAGGTCGATCCGGTAGGTCGTGGTCGCCCCGGCGGAGATCACGTCGGGGTCGGTCGCCGGAGTCCCGATCGTGCTGGTCACGCCGGCGTCTCCGCTCGAGACCACGACGGTGGTTCCGGCAGCTACCGCCGCGTCGTTGGCCCGCTTGATCAGATCGAGGGCTGCCGCGTCATCGGGGTAGTAGTTGTTGCCGAGCGACTCGTTGAGCACGTTGACGTGGTCCACGGTCACGGCGTAGTCGATCGCCTGCAGGAACGAGGAGTTCAGCCCACCGCCCGTGCCGTAGATGTCGAGCCCGGCGAGGCTCGCGCCGGGAGCGACGCCCTCGATGCGAATCAGGCAGGGCCGGTTCAGCGGCAGCCCGTCGTAGTTGCTGACGTCATAGACCTCGCGGCCCTGGGCGGCGATCGATCCGGAGTCGATGTTCGCCTCCACGCCACCGGTGGGAGAGCCCGTTCCCTGGCCACTGAAGTCCTTGTAGTCGAAGAACACGTGCTGGCCGTCGGGGCGGATGTAGTCGGGATCGTTGATGTCGATGCCGTCGGCGATCCACGCGACCTTGACACCCGCGCCGGTGATCCCCAGCGAGCGGGCGGTCTGCGCCCCGGGGACATCGGAGTCGGCGTGGATCGCCTCCAGCGCCTGCGGGTCCAGCTGAACCTTGCCCGGAGGGGCGCATACGCCGGGGGCGGGCGAGACCGGCGTCGCGGCCGAACCGGAGGACGGGGCGGAAGCCGGGGGATTGGGAAGCGGGATGGTCGTATTGGGCACGACCGCCGACACCGCCGGGTTGGCCTTCAGGGCGCTCACGTCGGCGGTGGGAACGGTCGCCGACACGGCGTCCAGCACCGTGTAGCTGTGGACGTCTTGGGCTCCCGACTGCGTGAGGGTTTGCAGGACCGGCGACTGAGCCTGCTGAACCTTCGCCTTGCGCGCGCTCACCAGCGCCGGGGTCGCGGGGGTCGAGCTCACCTGGTTCTTGAGCACGACGATCACCGGGCTGGTCGCTCCGGCGGCCATGGACTTGGCTGCCGCGGGACTGATCGCGGCCTTGGGGGACGCTGCGCTGCTCGCGGCTACCACGACGAGGCTGAGTGCAACCAGCAGCGACGCGCTCACGCCGCCCATCAGGATGAGCTTGCTTTTACGCACGACGTTCCTCCTGCTCGCAGCTTTCCCTTGCCGGACCTTCCTACCCGGCATCCTTACAGAAAGGGATACGCGCGCACAAGGGAGATCAGTCTGCGCGGCGCCGCGCGGGCCCGGCTCGAGCTCGCCACGCGGGGCGAGCCTGGACCCGCCCCCGGAGTGTGACCAAATCGGCATCCGGGCGGCTCCGCCCCGCAGTAGCCTCGGGGAAGATGCATGGTCGGCTGACCATCCTCGGCGGCGGCGGTTGGTTCCCCGCGCAGGGTCGCCACACTGCATGCGCGCTATGGCGCCGCGGCGACGCTGCGATCATGATCGACGCCGGCACCGGCGTCGGTCGACTGATCGAGCGTCCGGAACTGCTCGAGGGCGTGCAGCGTCTCGACATCCTGCTCACGCACTTCCACCTGGACCACGTGTGCGGACTCGCGTACCTGCCGGCGATCGGAATCCCGGTGCAGGCGACGGTCTGGGGGCCTGGCTGCCGGCTCTACGGAGCCCCCACGGCCGAGCTGCTCGCCCCGATGTCGCATGAGCCGTTCCATCCCGTCCCGCTCGAGGAGCTCGAGATCGACGTCCGCGAGCTGCCGGCTGCCGAGCTCGACCTCGGTGGGGTTCGGGTCTGGCTGCGGACGCAGACTCACCACTCGGCGCCAACGCTGGCCCTGCGCTTCGACGACGAGATCACATGGATCACCGACACGGCCTACGACCCCGAATCAGTGGAATTCGCCGCGGGCTGCTCGCTGCTGGCCCACGAGTCGTGGTGCACCGAGGCTCGGCCCCGCAACGCAGACATCCACTCGTCCGCCGCCCAGGCGGCGACTGTTGCCCGCGACGCCGGAATCGAGGACCTGCTGCTGATCCACCTGCCTCCGTTCGAGGCCGACGTACAAGCGCTCGCCGATGAAGCACGGGAGCTGGTCCCGCGAGCGATCCTCGCCGCGGACGACCTCGACGTCCTGCCCCGGCCCGTGTCGCGCGCCTCCTGATCAGGCACCCGCGGCGGCGCCCGCGCGACCGCCCGCGCGAGCGCTCGGGCGAGAGCTGGACCTGACCACGAGGGCGCTGCCGACGGCGAGCAGTGCCCACGTCACCGGGTCCTCGAGGAAGTCGGCGTACAGCAGGGTATGGAAGATCAGGGCGACGAAGGCGGCCGCGACTGCGACCCGCGCCGGGTCCGCGCGAGCGCCGCTGAGTAGGCGGACCATCGCCACGATCACTAACGCGAGGTACGCGAGCTCGCCGATCAGGCCCTGCTCCGCCGCGATCGTGACCGCGATCGTGTGCGACGCCGACAGCGTCTGGGCGTTCCCGTGGTAGTGCACCTGGTACTCGTCCTCGAATGATCCCGAGCCGTAGCCCCACAGGAACCGCTGCGAGAATAGATGAACCCCGCGCGTGACGAGGTTCGCGCGCCCGCTCGAGGCGCCGTTCAGTCCCTGGTTGAGGCCGAACGTGGTCGGTGACACGACGATCGCGGCAGCTCCGACGGCGACCACCACCGCGGCGACGATGATGGCCCGACGTACCTCCCACCGGAATGCGGCGATGATCCCGAGCCCGAGCAGCAGCGCGGCGAGACTCGAGCGCGAGAGGGTCAGCAGGAGGCCTCCCCAGAGCACGGCGAGACACACCGTCGCACCGACCTGCTCCCGCGGCCGCCGACCCCACAACAGCACCGTGGCGAGGCCGATCATCACCAGCATCAGAAAGCGGCCGAAGATATCCGGGTCGAAGAAGACCGAGTTGACGGTGAAGTACGTATGCAGGTCGTTGGCGACGATCAGCTTCGGGTTCAGGAAGATCGTCTTGGTCGCGTACTCGATGAACCCGATCCCCGCGAACACGAGCGCCAGGGCGACGATCACGGTGAAGCAGAGGCGGATCAGACGCGGGGTCCACTCGATGCGGGATAGCAGCACGAACAGCAGCGCGAACGGGACGTAGAAGAAGACCACGTTCTGCAGCGCGGTCTCGAAGCTGGGCGAGTACACGGCCTGCAGCGCGTAGAGGGCGATGTACAGGGCGAGTAGGCGCTCGAGCCAGCTTGCTGTCTCGGGCCCGGGGTCCGCCGGCTCTGCTTCGGACCGGGCCGAACTGGCCGCGCGGGCTCGCGCCGTCCGCGGGACCAGCGTGGTCTCGGGGATGGACGGGTTGGCCACTCGCCTCGCGGCCGGCGCGCGCAGCGCCTGCACGACCATCGAGAGCGCCCCCGCGGCCACCACGAGGTACAGCGGCACGAGCAGGTTCGAGGTCGCGCCCGATGACTCGATCGGGACGCGGAACGGGAGCGCAGCGACCGCAAGTACCGGTAGCACGCTCGGATGGCGCCCGATGGTCACGGCCAGCCCGACGATCAGCGCCACCACGATCACCCCTCCGACCAGGGCGAACAGCGGATGACGATGGGCGAACGCGAGCTGAGGCGAGCGCCAGATCTCCGCCAGCAGCAGGATCGGCGCGAGGACCAGGGAGCCGGCGATGGCCCGCGCCCGCGCCCGCGGATCCTGCATCAGCAGCGCCGCGGCGACTAGGGCTGCGACGACGACCACGCCGGCCTTCGGCAGCGGTCCCGTGAGCGCGGCGAACGCGGGCATCGGCGGGCGCCAGTCTAGATGACGTGATCCTCTACCCTGTCCCCGCGTGTCCTCGACGTTGACCAGCTCCGCGCGAGCGATCGCGCTATTTGGCTTGTTCGCGGTGGCGCTGGCAGGGTGCGGAAGCTCGTTCAAGCCGGTGGCGGGCTCCCCGGTTCCGGCCGCCTCCACGACCCCGCTCGGATACGGAGTCGTCGATCAGGCTCCCGTGCCCCACCTCCGGTGCATCCGCGCCGCGGGCCTGCCGGCCGTCAGAATCGGCGCGACGACGCTTCAGGTCGGTGCGCTGCCCGCCGGGCCGACTGTCGACTTCGCGCCCGACCCGAATGCCGCGGAGGCGGAGCAGATCGAAGGCAAGGCCCAAGGGGCCGAGGTGATCGGCTCCGCGCTGTTGTACGTGCACGCGGCGCCGAACGCTGAGCTGGCGAAGCTCGAGTCCTGCCTCGATCAGGGGGTCGCGGGGTGAGCACGCAGGTATCGGCATTGACGGCTCGCTTCGGCGCCGTTGCCTCTGTGGGTGGGGGGCGTGGTGAGGTGGGTGATCTCGAGGGTTCGCGTTCGACTTCGTGGCGGCTGTATCTGGTGTTGGCGTTGGTGTCGTTGGTGTTGGGGTCGCTGTCGCTTCTGTATCCGTCGACGCCGAGTTATGACCCTTGGGGGTGGTTGTTGTGGGGTCGGGAGATCTTGCATTTGAAGTTGAACACGGTTGGTTCGAATTCGTTCAAGCCGTTGCCGGTGTTGTTCACGTTGCCGTTCGCGTTGTTCGGTCGGGCGCAGCCGGATCTGTGGTTGGCGGTCGGGCGCTCGGGAGCGATCTTTGCAGTCTTGATGGCGTTCAAGCTGGCGGCGCGGTTGACGATGTGGTTCGGTGCCGGTCCGGGTGAGCGCCGGGGTGCCGCTCGGGTGATCGCGTATGGCCCGGCGGTGCTCGCGGGTGGGATCGCGGCGCTGAGCGTGGTGATCGCGCCGGAGTACATCCGTGACGCGGCGATCGGGTATTCGGAGTGCTTGGGGGCGGGGATGGTGTTGCTCGCGTTCGATCGCCACTTGGACGACAAGCCGCGTCAGGCGTTCGTGTGCGGGTTCATTCCGGGGCTGGATCGTCCGGAGATCTGGGCGTTCTGGGGACTGTATGGGTTGTATCTGTTGCGCCGCGATCCCGGGGCGTGGAAGTTGGTCGCGGCGCTGTTCGGCTTGATGCCGTGCTTGTGGTTCCTGCCCGAGCTGTGGGGGTCGGGGCATCTGTTTCGCGGGGTGACGCGCGCGCTGCATCCGCACGCGGGCGCGGCTACCTTCACGAAGTGCCCGTTCTGCACGGAGATGAAGGCGGCCTCGCAGACCGTGCTCTCGCGGGTGAAGGTCACGGCGGGGTTGATGGCGGTGGGCGCCGCGGCTGTGATCTGGCGAGCGTTGCGCCGCCGCCCCTCAGGGCGTCGTCAGGCGCTGCGTGAGCAGGCGCACAGGCCGGTGGCGATCGTCCTGGTGATGGCGGTAGTCGGCGTGCTGTGGTTCCTGGAGATCTCGGGGATGACGCAGTACGGGTTCTCGGGGAACGATCGGTATCTGATCATCGGTGGGGCGTTGCTGATCGTCGTCGGCGCGGTCGGGTGGGGGTTGGTCGCGTGGCAGCTCGGGGCGCTGCTGGCCCGGTGGGCCGGCCGCGCGTCCGGCGTGGCGGCCGTGGTGGCGACGGCGGTGGTGACGGTGGCGTTCTTGTTCGGCCCGAACTGGGTTGGCACACATTTCCAGGTGCATAAGATCGATCGCGCGTTGCGCTATCAAGGCGCGCTGCGGAAGGATCTCAGCACGCTCGTGGCGCGCGCCGGTGGCGGGAAGAAGATCGTCGCGTGCGGGGTTGTCGAGACCGAGAACTACGAGGTTCCGATGGTCGCGTGGTATCTCGGGGTGGAATCGATCGACGTCTCCGACGAGCTACCACGCGCGCCCGACGGAGCCCCTGCGGACCCGAACGTGATCCTCCAAGCCCGCGACACCGGCACCGCGCGTCTGCTCCCCCTGGTCCCCAGGGCCGAGCACTACACCGAGCTCAAGCAAGGCACATTCAACCTCTACGAGCACTGCAAGTAACCTGGCTGCCGATGTCCACCGCGACCGTTCCCCACCCGCCCGCCCCTCCCCCGCCCGGACCGCCGAGTCCGATCCCCGAGATCCGGCTGCCCGCACGGCTGCAGCGGATTCCGTCGTGGCTCGCGATCGGGGTCGGGCTGCTGCTGCTGACGGCGGTCTCGCTGTTCCTGCGCACGAAGTACATCGACGGCCAGCTCTGGGACGACGAGGGGCTGAGCATCGGGATCGCCTCCCACTCGCTGTCGGCGATCCCCGGCATCCTCCGCCACGACGGCTCGCCGCCGCTCTACTACCTGATGCTGCACGTGTGGATGCAGCTGGTCGGCTCGAGCGGGATCCAGACGCACGCGCTCTCGGACGTCTTCTCGATGCTTGCGATCCCGATCGGGCTGTGGGCCGGCTGGAGCCTGTTCGGGCGTCGCGCCGGCCTGATCGCCGCGGTCCTGTTCGGCACCAGCGCGTTCCTGACCTACTACGGCCAGGAGACGCGGATGTACTCGCTGATGGCGCTGCTCGGGCTGCTGGCCGCCGCGGGGTTCGTCCACGGGTTCGTCTACCGCCGGCGGCGCTATCTGATCCTGTTCGCCGTATCGCTGGCGCTGATGCTCTACACGCACGCGTGGGGCCTGTTCTTCTGGGCCGGCGCGATGATCGCGCTCGTCCCCGTGTGGCTCGCGAGCGAGGACCGCCGGGGCCTCGCGCGCGACGCCGCGCTCTCGTTCATCGGCGCCGGAGTCTTGTTCCTGCCGTGGCTGCCGAACTTCATCTATCAGGCGACCCACACCGGGGCGCCGTGGGATTCGTCGCCGCGCTTCGGCGCTCCCGTCCAGCTCTCGCGCGACCTGCTCGGCGGCGACCGCGTCACCGCGGTGCTCGTGCTCGGCGCGGGGATCGGCCTGGCCGCGTTGTTCACCAGGACGCACCGCCGCACGCGCGAGGGGACGGCGATGCTCGCGCTGCTCGCGCTGCCGGTGGCGACGCTCGCGCTGGCGTGGATGGCCTCCCAGGTCACGCCGGCGTGGGTGTCCAGGTACTTCGCGCCGATCCTCGGCCCGATCCTGCTGCTGGCGGCATTCGGGATGGCGAGAGCGGGCGTCGCCGGGCCGCTCGCGGTTGCCCTGTCGGTCCTGTTCCTGGTCAATCCGGCCTCCTACGTCCCCAAGTACAAGAGCGACATGCGCGACGTCGGCGGCGAGATGACACCGCTGCTGCATCCCGGTGACCTGGTGATCAGCGGCCAGCCCGACCAGATCGCCGTTACCTGGTACTACCTGCCCGGCGGGCTCCGATGGGCAAGCACGATCGGGCCGGTCGCCGACCCGCGCTACATGAACTGGGTGGATGCGCTCTCGCGGCTGCAGCAGGCCAACCCGACGACGACGTTCGACAAGCTGATCGCGACCGTGCGGCCCGGCCAGCAAGTCCTGTTCGTGCGCCCGCTGACCGAAGGCGCAGACAATTGGAAGGCTCCGTGGACCTCGCTCGTGCGCCGGCGCTCCGCCCAGTGGGGCGAGCTGTTCGCCGCGGACAAGCAGCTCAAGCAGGTCGCCTGGGCGCCGCACGCCTACCCGGGCGCAACAGTCCTCGGCGACAGCGCCGTGCTCTACAAGAAGGTCTCCTGAACACAACATGACCGACGATCAACCCATCTCCCCCGGCGAGGAGACCGGTACGGACGCCGCGCCGGCCGCGGACGCCGCGCCGGCCGCGGACGCCGCGCCGGCCGCGGACGCCGCGCCGGCCGCGGACGCCGCGCCGGCCGCGGAGCTCGTCGCCGGGATCACCCCGGAGCGGCCCGTCGTCGTGCTCGGCGGCGGTCCTGCCGGCCTGACCGCGGGCTACCTGCTCGCCAAGCAGGGTCACCCGGTGATCGTGCTCGAGTCGACCGACCAGGTCGGCGGCATCGCCCGCACCGAGGTTCGCGACGGCTACCGCTTCGACCTCGGCGGCCACCGCTTCTTCACCAAGGTCAAGGAGGTCGACGAGCTCTGGCACGAGATCATGAAGGAGGAGTTCCTCAAGCGCCCGCGCAAGTCTCGGATCTACTACAACAACAAGTTCTTCGAGTATCCGCTCGACGGCATGGACGTGATCAAGAACCTCGGCCTGGTCGAGCTCGTCCGCTGCTTCGTCTCCTACCTGTGGGCGGCGATCAAGCCCAAGGGCCCTGAGGACACGTTCGAGCAGTGGGTGTCCAATCGCTTCGGCAAGCGGCTGTTCACGATCTTCTTCAAGACCTACAGCGAGAAGCTTTGGGGGGTTCCGACCTCGGAGATCCGCTCCGAGTTCGCCGCGCAGCGGATCAAGGGCCTGTCGTTCTTCAGCGCCGCCAAGTCCGCCTTCTTTGGGAACAAGGGCAACAAGATCAAGTCGCTGATCTCCGAATTCAACTATCCGCGCTACGGCCCGGGGCAGATGTGGGAGCAGATGACCGATGACATCCGCGCCCACGGCGGCGAGGTGCGCCTGAACGCCCCGGTCACGCGCCTGCGGATCGACGGCGGGCGCGTGGTCGAGCTGGTGGCCGGAGGCGAGACGCTGACCCCGTCGCATGTGATCTCTTCGCTGCCGCTGCGTACGACGGTGGGGATCGCCGATCCCGAGGCGCCGGTCGACGTGCGCGACGCCGCCCGGGGGCTCCGGTACCGCGACTTCCTCACGGTCGCCCTGGTCATCAAGAGCCCCGTGACGTGGGACGACAACTGGATTTACATCCACCAGCCAGGCGTCAACGTCCTGCGGATCCAGAACTTCCGCTCGTGGAGCGAGTTCCTGGTGCCCAACGACACCGATACCTCACTGGGCATGGAGTACTTCTGCTTCGAGGGCGACCAGATCTGGAGCATGTCCGACGACGATCTCGTCGCGATGGCCTCGCGCGAGATCGAGCATCTCGGGCTCGCCCGCTCGGAGGACGTCAAGTTCGGGTTCGCCGTCCGCGTGCACAAGGCGTATCCGATGTACGACGTCGAGTATCCCGAGCGCGTCGCGACGATCCGCGGTTGGCTCGAGGGGATCGAGAACCTGACCCAGGTCGGCCGCAACGGCCTACACCGCTACAACAACTCCGATCACTCGATGCTGACCGCGATGCGCGCGGTTGACAACATCCTGCTCGGGACCGATCACGACATCTGGGCGGTCAACGCCGAGAGCGTGTACCACGAGGAGGACGTCGCGGACGAGCAGCCCTACCGCGAGGCGCCCGAGACGCCGGCGATGGAGCAGCCGCTCGCGTCCGAGCGGTAGCCGAGGCACAGGATGACGCGCCGCCTCGCTGCACTGGTCCCGGTGGTGGTGGGCGTGTGGGCGCTCGCGCCGGCCGTCGCCGTTGCACAGACGCCGAGCCCGTTCAACCCCAGCCTACCGGCGATCTCGACCCCGACGACGACCACGGCTGCTGCCACGACGCCCGCGACGACGACGACCTCGGGCGAAGGCGTCAGCGGTACGGACGCGATCGCGATCGCGGTCGGCGCGATCGCGCTCCTGGCCGGGATCGCGCTCTTCATCTGGCGCGACGCACGCCGGCGCGCGCCCAAGCGCGGACACAACGTGACGACGGCCGGCACGACGGCACGGGCCGGCACCAAGCCACCCCCGAAGCCGCGCAAGCCGAGCCCGGCCGAGCGTCGGCGGCGCAAGCGGGGGCGGGCGCGCTAGGGGCTCGCTCCGGCCGAGCGTCGGCGGCGCCCGCGGGGGCGGGCGCGTCGAGCAGGACGAGGTCTCAGTTGGTCGTCGCAGCGCTCGAGCGAGAAGTGGTTGCGATGGGTGCCTCTCAACGACCGCCTGAACCGGCCTCGCCCCAAATCTCGAAGGGTCGTGCTGCGAACTGAACAAATGGAGGCTGTCGCAAAACGTTTTTGGGTGGGAGGGTCGGGGTGTCTGGGTGTTGGCTGGGTGTGGTTTGGCGCGTTTTGGAGCTGTTGAGTGTGGTTGG